>ENA-OPWX01001948-OPWX01001948.1-human-gut-metagenome-genome-assembly--contig:-NODE-1948-length-12349-cov-2.873353_pt1 | contig 12349 bp, 9 predicted proteins | sample MGYA00241514_ERZ502020 | MGnify/ENA primary metagenome ERZ502020 (study PRJEB25962, sample SAMEA2042105) | human gut metagenome | biome: human gut; feature: human-associated habitat; material: faeces... | reverse complement strand
GTTGGTAGCAAGGGTCGATGCTCAACTTAGAAGATTTTATGAATTTGGTAGTGCAGAGGAAATTCAAGAAGAAGTTATCTGTTTTCAGAATCTAAAATTGGACTGTAAAGAATGTTGCTTATATAAAGATGAAGAAAAAATATGTTTGACAAATAAGGAATATAAACTTTTGAAATTACTGATGAATAATCCAAAACGGGTTTTTACTAAAAAGGCTATTTTTGAAGCTGTATGGGAAGACGAGTATTTATATGATAGTAATACAATAATGGTTTATATTAGTAAATTAAGGGACTATATAGAAGAAGATTCTAAAAATCCTCAGTTTATTATTACAGTAAGGGGGTTAGGATATAAATTTGGAAAATAGAAAGAAGAAACTAGAAGTAACGCTTATAAAAAACTTTTGTTTTTTTTCAATAGTGATTGTTATTATATTTGCAATCGTGGCGAGTGTAATAAGTGTATTTAATAACTCAAAAATTGTTAATACATTAGAGGAAAAGTATATTGTCAGTTGTGAGGGAAAAAGCCGATATGAAGATATAGATATTTCAGAGTTAAAAAGAAATGGTGCATGGTTTGAAATATTGAATACAGATTACGAAAGACAATATCCGAGAGCAGAATATAAAAAATACACTAGCATAGAAATTATAGATATTGTAAATGGTAATTATGAAATTGATGGAAAAAAATATAGAGGGATTGTTAAAAAGTTTTATGATGAACAGAACAGACAGCGAATACAGGTAACTTTTTTTCCGATAGATTTCTTGCGAGTAACGCCAACCATAAACATTCCTTTAGAGGCAGAATCAATTCACTTTTTAGGGATTTATATAGTAGGTATTATTTTATTTGGAATTGGGTATTGTTTAACCGTTTTTTGTGTGTCTAAGAAAATAAAGGTAGAATTGACCAAGCCAATCAATTTATTAAAAGAAGCAATGAAAGAATTAGGAAGTGGGAATTATAAAAAAAGACTATCTTTTAAAGCAGAGTATGAATTTGTGGAGATGGCAAATTCTTTTAATTGTATGGCGCAAGAAATGGAAGATGCTGTAAAACAAAAAGAAGAAGAAGAACGGTTGAGGAGACAATTGATCTCGGATATTGGTCATGATATAAGAACACCTTTAACAGTTGTTCAAGGATATTTACTAACTGTTATAAATGATTTAGAAAATAGCAAAAGTAAGAACATAGAATATTTGAAGCGTTGTTTTGAAAGCAGTGTTGAAATGGAGCAGTTACTTCAGCAATTAAGCGATTATAATAGGATGTTTCGAGTCGATTACAAATTAAACAAAGAATTAGTGGATTTTACTGAGTTTGTGAAAAATATTTTGGCAGATCAATACCATTATATTGAGGTAAATAAAAACATTTTGAGAGTGGAGGTTGATGAGGAGGAAAGAAATATCTTCATTGATAAAAGAGAAATGCGTCGAGCAATTATAAATTTACTGAATAATGCAGTACAACATAATGATGAAGATACGACTATTGAAATTAGACTGACAGAATATGATAGAAAAATATATCTTGTTATAGCGGATGATGGGAAAAAAATTCCAAAAGATATTAGTTCGTGTATGTATGAACCATTTGTTAAAGGAGATCAATCGAGAAATGATAGTAGTAATAGTGGATTAGGACTTGCAATTGTAAAAAAAGTTCTGGATGCACATGAAGCAGCTATTTATTTTGAGCAGCCATATAAGAAATATACAAAGGCATTTATAATTGTGATGCCAGTAAAATAACATAAAAAGCAGGGCATTGTGCCCTGCTTTTTATGTTATTTTAAGGTTCAGATAAGATGAATTTTAAAAAAGCATGATATAGTAATACCATCAAAACAAAGAAAGACGGTGGTCATAATGAATGAGGCACTTTCGATTGATAATTTGACAAAAAAATATAAAAACAAAAAGACAAAAAATAAAAAGATAAAAAAATATATAAAAAAAGACCAGACGCACATCCAAACAGACATACGTCCAGCCATTTTAATTACAATTTACAATTGCCCCGAAGAGCTCAATCCAGCTCTTCATCCACATACTTCTGAATGTTAGAAGCATTCACATACTTCTTAACCTGTGCCCCGTCAGTGATCACAAGTGTAGGCGCCTGACGGATCCCATACTGCTTGACAAGCTCGGGATTCTGCTCAGCATCGATGATCTCCAGTTCTTCGCCTTCCAGCATTTTCTTTGCCATACGGCAGTTCGGACAAGTGCTGGTCGTAAAAAGATATTTATGAGATTCCACAGGCTGGATCTCCACCTCGTCACCCTTCATGGTCATCACACTGGTGTGGACCTTTTTCAGCTGGGAATGGGTAATATCATAGAGGGTACGGTTCTTGTACTCCTGGGTCTTACCATCGTTCCAGTTCTGTACAGGACGGTAATATCCTGTGATACGGCTGTAAACCTCAGCCTTCTTTCCACATTTCGGGCAGGTGAAATGCTCGCCGCTGATGTAGCCATGCTCCTGACATACAGAATAGGTCGGTGAGATGGTGTAATAGGGCAGGCGATAATTCTCTGCGATCTTACGTACCAGCGCTGCCGCTGCCTTCCAGTCCGGAAGCTTCTCCCCAAGGAATGCATGAAATACGGTTCCTGAAGTATACAGAGTCTGCAGATCGTCCTGAATATCCAGTGCGTCAAAAATATCCGCAGTGTAATCAACCGGCAGATGAGAGCTATTTGTGTAATACGGAGTGTCGCCCTCTTTTCCTGCTGTTTTGATATCCGGATAACGGCTTCTGTCGTGTTTGGCAAGACGGTATGCAGTGGACTCTGCCGGTGTTGCCTCCAGGTTGAAAAGCTCTCCCGGATACTGCTCCTGATAGTCTGAAAGACGGCTTCTCATATGCTCCAGAACCTCTTTTGTAAACTTCTGGGTTTCCGGATCTGTCATGTCTTTTTTCAGCCAGCAGGCATTTAAGCCCGCTTCGTTCATTCCCACAAGACCGATGGTGGAAAAATGATTGTCAAAGCTTCCAAGATATCTCTTCGTGTACGGATACAGTCCCTCATCCAGAAGCCTGCTGATCACATCTCTCTTGATATGAAGAGATCTTGCGGAGATATCCATCATGTGGTCCAGGCGCTGATAAAATTCCTTCGGCGTTCTGGAAAGATATGCGATACGCGGCATATTGATGGTAACAACGCCTACAGAGCCTGTGCTCTCACCGGAGCCAAAGAATCCACCGCTCTTTTTGCGAAGCTCACGGAGATCCAGACGGAGGCGGCAGCACATGCTGCGGATGTCGCTTGGCTTCATATCACTGTTGATATAATTGGAAAAATACGGAGTACCGTACTTGGAAGTCATCTCAAAGAGAAGACGGTTGTTCTCGGTATCAGACCAGTCGAATTCCTTTGTGATGGAGTAGGTCGGGATCGGATACTGGAATCCACGTCCGTTGGCATCTCCCTCGATCATGGTCTCGATAAATGCCTTGTTGACCATATCCATTTCTTTCTTACAGTCCTTATATTTGAAATCCATGTCCTTGCCGCCTACGATAGCCGGAAGCTCTGCAAGGTCGTCCGGAACGGTCCAGTCCAGTGTAATGTTGGAAAATGGTGCCTGAGTGCCCCAGCGGCTTGGAGTATTTACGCCATATACAAAGGACTCAATGCATTTCTTAACCTCTGGATAGGAAAGGTTGTCTGCCTTTACAAAAGGTGCCAGATAAGTATCAAAGGATGAAAATGCCTGTGCGCCCGCCCACTCGTTCTGCATGATACCCAGGAAATTCACCATCTGGTTGCAGAGTACACTTAAATGCTTTGCAGGTGCAGAAGTGATCTTACCCTCAATACCACCAAGTCCCTCTCGGATCAGCTGCTTCAGGGACCAGCCTGCACAGTAACCGGTCAGCATGGACAGATCATGGATATGGATATCTGCATTTCTGTGTGCATCTGCGATCTCGTTGTCGTAGATCTCAGACAGCCAGTAGTTTGCGGTAACTGCTCCGGAGTTGCTTAAGATCAGACCTCCTACAGAATAAGTAACCGTTGAGTTCTCCTTTACACGCCAGTCCTCAACCTTTACATAGCTGTTTACGATTTCTTTATAGTCAAGGATGGTGGATTTCATATTGCGGATCTTCTCACGCTGCTTACGATAAAGGATATACGCCTTGGCAACATCAGAATATCCGGCCTGGATCAGTACGTTCTCCACACTGTCCTGGATATCCTCAACAGAAATCCGGTTGTTCTCGATCTTATTCTGAAAATCCGCTGTAACACGAAGTCCCAGAAGATCGATCATATCCGAACTGTAATTCTTACCTTTGGCATCAAATGCCTTATCAATTGCCGCAGTGATCTTCCCCATTTTAAATTCGTCTAATTCACCGTCTCTTTTTACTACCTGAAACATAAGAAAATGCCTCCCTCATGCATTTATTTATAAGCGGATATTTCATTCCGCCTCACTTGCCTGCTTACGAACACACTCCGTTTCACGATCTGTGTTCAAAGCGCTGTAGGCTTATTGTATCAGACACGCCTCTTTGCGTCAACATAAAAAGCACCATATATAGTGCCCGTTTTGTTCACGGTACTATATATGGTACTGAGTAGATATTTTAACATTATGTGACTTTCGGATAGATTTCCCGCGGAACTCTTGCTTTTACAGCAATCCCTCCTTCGGTATACTCTTCCGAAAGAAGCTGTCCATACTCACGGATCAGCTGGATCTGACCGGCCTCCGAATAAGGAAAAAGCCGTTCCATATAAATCTGTCCTTCTGCCAGTATCTCAGAAAGAAGCTGCTTAAATTCCTCAAGCCCCTCTCCTGTCCGTGCGGAAATCTTCAGCGTATGGTCTGCTCGGAGATCCCGAAAGCTCTCCCCGGAAACACGGTCCTGCTTGTTAAAAAGTGTGATCGTCTTTTTTCCCAGAGCACCAAGCTCTTTCAGGGTTTCATATACGATATGCATCTGCATCTCCGCCTGAGGATTGGATGCATCTACCACATGAATGATATAATCCGCATATTTGGCTTCCTCCAGGGTACTCTTGAAGGCTTCCACCAGATTGTGGGGAAGCTTGCGGATAAAGCCTACGGTATCCGTAAGAAGAAGCTGCTGTCCGTCATCCAGCGTCAGAAGACGGGTAGTCGGATCCAGTGTGGCAAACAGCTTATCCTCCGAAAGCACCGAAGCGCCTGTCAGTGTATTCAGAAGCGTTGACTTTCCTGCATTGGTATAGCCAACAATGGCTGCTGTCTTCAGATTTCCCACAGCTCTTCTGGAACGGATCAGCTCTCTGTGCTTTTCTACCTGGGAAAGCTCCTGCTTCAGTGCAGATATCCTGTTCCGGATCAGACGACGGTCTGTCTCCAGCTTTTTCTCACCAGGGCCTCTGGTTCCGATTCCTCCTCCAAGTCGCGAAAGAGAAGAACGTAGTCCCACAAGACGTGCAGACCGGTAACGAAGCTGTGCAAGCTCTACCTGGATCTTGCCTTCACTTGTGACGGCACGCTTCGCAAAAATGTCAAGGATCAGCAGGGTACGATCCATAACCTTGCACTCCAGCTCCCGCTCCAGATTATTCATCTGGGCAGGAGAAAGCTCATCGTCACAGATCACACCATTGGCATCCAGGGCATAGAGAAGACCTTTTACCTCTTCGATCTTGCCCTTTCCGATATAGGTGCCCGGATGTACGGCCTCACGATTCTGAATGATCCTGCCTGCAACCGCCGCACCTGCCGTAGCCGCAAGTTCTCCAAGCTCATCCAGGGATTCCTCCATATCATCCCCCCGATCTGCCTGGACACCGATCAGGATAACCCTGTCCTGTATTTCCTCAAAATATTCCATATCAGCCCTCCGAAGACGTTCTGGTTTTCAGGAAAGCCCGCTCTTTTTTTGCAGCGGAATCTTCAGGGAACATCTCAATATATTCCTGGACCTTGGTCAGTGCAGTAGCAAAATCCAGCTTTTTTTCATAGGCTACGATCTCATTGAACAGAAGACTCTGCATCTCGTCTGTGGTAGCTGTCGGAAGGCCTTTTGTGATGTTATCAAGAGCGGAATCATAATCTCCGCTTCGGATATCGCACAGTGCCAGACCATTATAGCCCTTGGCGGAATCACCCACTGCGGAAATATACTGCTTGTACATTGCCTGAGCATTTTCCACATCATCCTGGGCCAGATATACCATTCCCAGAAGAAGCAATGCTTCCGTATTATCCTTCTTGGTTGCTTCCAGAAGCTCTTTTTTTGCGTTGCTGTAGTCTTCCATATAGTAGTAGACACGGCCTCTGTCACAGTGGTCCTGGGCATCCTTGGCCTCAGAAGAAAGAGCAGCTTCCAGATATCTGGTTCCGTCCGCTTCCATATCCTTGTCCAGATATGCCTCATAGATCTCGATCGCCATATCATAGGTGGAATCTTCTCCATAGGCCTGTTTGAAGTTAGATGCGGCTTCTTCGTAGGAATCCATGGCAAGGGCAACCTTTCCGGTGAGAAAATAACTGCCTGCATCCATGGAAAAATCTTCTCCAAGTGTCTGGCAGTCTGCCATGGCATCCTCGTATTTTCCAGACTTCAGCTCTGCAGTAGCCCGGTAGGACAGGATATCCTTACGAAGGCTTTTGCTTACTTTATCGCAGTTCAGAGCTTCCGTGAAGCTATTCACCGCATCCTCATATTTGCCAAGACGCAGGCTTGCGATACCTGCCCCGCGATAGGACTGTGCCAGCTTCACTCCGTTCTGGATCGAGCTCTGGTACTCCTCCAGGGCATACTTGTAGCTTCCCTGGGAAAGATCCTTTCCGGCCTGTTCATATATTTTTGTTTTTTCACTGCCGCAGCCGCCCAGAAGCAAGGCTCCTGTAACGGCTGCAAGAATCAATACGGTCTTTGTTTTTTTCATGGAATTCCTTATTCTACAACAAGCCCTTCGGCTTCCATCACATCAACAACACTATCTACATATTTATGGCAGAGATCATCCGTTCCCGCTTCTACCATAACACGGATCAGCGGCTCTGTACCACTCTCACGTACCAGGATACGTCCGTCATCACCAAGTGCCTCGGCGGCTGCCTCAATGGCTGCTTTTACCTTTTCGTTCTCCAGTGCTGTTTTCTTGTCGGAAACACGCACATTCCGGAGAAGCTGCGGATAAACCTTCATCTCCTTTGCAAGGTCGCAGAGTGTGGCCTTCTGATCCACACATGCCTCCATGATCATAAGAGAAGTCAGGATCCCGTCACCGGTAGCGGAATAACGGCTAAAGATGATATGTCCGGACTGTTCACCACCGATACTGTAATTGTTTTCCATCATGTTCTCGGCAACGTATTTGTCACCAACTGCAGTCTGCTCATAGTCGATGCCTTCACGCTCCAGAGACTTGTAAAGACCAAGATTGGACATAACGGTTGTTACAACTGTATTTCCGTTGAGCTGGCCTTTCTCTCTTAAATATTTGCCGCACACATACATGATCTTATCACCGTCAATGATGTTTCCGCGGTGGTCTACGGCGATACAGCGGTCTGCGTCACCATCATATGCGAAACCGATATCCAGGCCTTTATCTACCACGAACTGTCTTAGAACTTCAATGTGTGTGGAACCACAGCCACGGTTGATGTTGGTTCCGTTTGGCTCATTGTTGATCACATAGGTTTTTGCACGAAGTGCGTCAAAAACGCTCTTGGCAATGGCGGATGAGCTTCCGTTGGAGCAATCCAGCCCAACCTTGATATTTTTGAAATCATGGCATGGGATAGAGATCAGATGTCCGATATAACGGTTTCTTCCGGATGCAAAATCCACAGTACAGCCGATATCTTCTCCGGTTGCCAGCGGAAGCTCCTCGATCTCGCCGTCCAGATATGCCTCGATACGTGCTTCAATATCTGCGGAAATCTTCTGTCCGTTCTCATTAAGGACCTTGATTCCATTATCATTAAACGGATTATGGCTTGCGGAAATCATGATACCGCAGTCAAAATCTTCTGTACGTACCACATAGGATACACTTGGAGTTGTGGTTACATGAAGCAGATAGGCATCTGCTCCGGATGCGGTAAGTCCTGCCGCAAGGGCATACTCAAACATGTAACTGCTTCTTCTTGTATCCTTGCCGATCACGATCTTCGCCTTGTGATCTCTGCCGTAATACCAGCCGAGATAACGTCCCACACGAAATGCATGATCTGCTGTAAGCTTTACATTTGCTTCACCACGAAAACCATCTGTTCCGAAATATTTACTCATAATGTTCTCCTTTATTACTGATACAGTCCTTCCGGATAAACGCCGTCATCTGTAAGTTTTTTGAATGCAGCCTGTACAGATGCCTTATCCTCCTGATAGGTAACACCGAACCACTCGTCCTTTGTCTCAAGAACATCTACCGCTGCTTTTCCGGAATGGATCAGCTGGTCGATAAGCTCAGGAAGAAGATACTCTTTTTTGATGTCTCCCTCTTTGATTCCGCCAAGGAACTCAACGAAGCCTTTCTCAAGGATCTCCATAAATTCCGGTGTCAGTCCCCACATATTCATGGAAACAAGGCTCTTTGTATCCAGTGTTTCTGCTGTACCATCGTCATTTCTTGTCTCTGCGCCGTCTGCTGTCTTGAAGATGTTATGTGTCTCTGTAACGCCCACAAGCTTGCCGCCCTCAATATGGCACACTCCTCTTGTGACGCTTCCGTTGTCACTTAATGTATTTCCAAGGCGGAAACCTGCCATGCAGATGTGCATCGGGCCATCCTGCGGATGATCCTGTACCAGGTAGTCATGCACCTTTACGTAGGCTTCTTTTCCGTAGTAGTCATCTGCATTGATTACAGCGAATGGCTCGGAAAGGACTTTCTTTGCTGCCAGTACAGCGTGTCCGGTTCCCCATGGCTTGGTACGGTCCGCCGGTTTTGTAAAATTGCCCGGAAGATCGTCGATCTCCTGGAATGCATAAGCAACTTCTGTAATGTTGGAGATACGGTCTCCGATCACTTTTTTGAATTCATCTTCAAGGTCTTTGCGGATGATAAATACGACCTTGTTGAATCCTGCCTCCAGTGCATCATGGATGGAATAGTCCATAATGATCTCGCCCTTCGGGCCTACCGGTGCAAGCTGCTTGATTCCTTTTCCAAAACGGCTGCCGATACCGGCTGCCATGATCACCAGTGCTGTCTTTTTCATTTTCGTTTCCTCCTGATTTATTATAATTTTTTGAACTCTGTAGCTGTAATCAGCGCTTACTCCTGTTCATTCAGCTTTGTCAGCTTTACTGCCTGGTCTGCTGCGATCAGACTGTCAATGATCTCATCCAGATCTCCGTTAAGGATATTCTCAAGACGATGAAGAGTAAGCTTGATCCTGTGGTCTGTTACACGTCCCTGAGGGAAGTTGTAGGTACGGATCTTCTCGGAGCGGTCACCTGTACCGATCTGGCTTCTCCTTGCCTCTGCCTCAGCGTCATGCTGCTTGGCAAGCTCCATCTCATACAGACGGGAACGGAGCACACGAAGTGCTTTATCCTTGTTCTTAAGCTGAGACTTCTCATCCTGGCAGGAAATCACAATTCCTGTAGGGATATGAGTAAGACGTACTGCGGAGTCTGTGGTGTTGACACACTGACCACCGTTTCCGGATGCACGGAACACATCGAATTTACACTCATTGAGATCCAGATGGAAATCAATTTCTTCTGCCTCCGGCATGATCGCTACCGTACAGGTAGAGGTATGGATTCTTCCGCCGGACTCTGTCTCCGGTACTCGCTGTACACGGTGAACACCGCTTTCGTATTTCAGTCTGGAATATGCACCCTCACCCTTGATCATGAAGGTAACCTCCTTAAAGCCGCCGATGCCGTTCTCATTGAGGCTGAGCATCTCGGTTTTCCAGCGGCGGGACTCCGCGTATTTCACATACATACGATAAATCTCTGCTGCAAAAAGTGCTGCCTCATCACCGCCTGCACCTCCACGGATCTCAACGATAACGTTCTTGCTGTCATTCGGGTCTTTGGGAAGAAGAAGGATCTTCAGCTCATGCTCCAGCTCCTCCACTCTCTTTTTTGCATCGGAAAGCTCTTCCTTCAGCATTTCACGCATCTCTTCGTCCTTCTCGCTCTCCAGCATGGAAAGACTGTCCTCGATGGTTTCCTTATTTTTCTTATATTCTTTATATGCGTCAACGATTGGCTGCAGGTCGCTCTGCTCCTTCATCAGCTTCTGAAAATGTGCCGGATCGTCGGTTACTCCCGGTTCTCCCAGCTCATTGAGAAGCTCTTCAAAACGTACCAGCAGATCATCCAGTTTATCAAACATGTATTTCCTCCTGTTTCTGTCCAAGCACCACACGGTCAAGGCCCGGCAGATCCTTTACGATCTGAACCCCGGTAAACCCGGCTGCTTTCATCATTGTACTGACTGCCTCACCCTGGGTGCAGCCGATTTCATACAGAAGCCATCCGCCTGGTTTCAGGTACCTTCCGGCCTCTGCTGTGATCTTTCTGTAAAAATAAAGCCCGTCTTCCATTCCGTCAAGGGCCTTCCTCGGATCATGAAGGCGGACTTCTTCCATCAGTGTTTCAATTTCTTCTGTTGCGATATAAGGCGGGTTTGAAATGAGGATATCATATTTCCCACTATCTTTTCCACCTTTTTCACAAAAATACGGTGCCGAGAACAGATCGCTTTCCACAAAATCCGCCCGGTTCTCCACCTTTAGAATACCTGCATTCTTTTTTGCCACTTCCAGTGCTTCCGGTGAAACATCCACACCGGTCCCACAGGCATCCTGCCGTTCCAGAAGAAGGCTGAGCAGAATACAGCCGGAGCCGGTACACATATCCAGGATCTCCGGTTTTTCCACATCCCCAAGGTGTTTCAATGCCTCTTCCACCAGAGTCTCCGTATCCTGTCTCGGAATCAGCACGTTTTCGTTTACATAAAACTCATAGCCCATAAAAAAAGCCTGATGAGTCAGCTGCTGTACAGGAATATGTCCTGCCCGCCTGTCGATCAGCGTAAGATACTCTGCTGCGGTCTCATCAGACACCGGTTCATCTCCATGCGCAAAATAATATGCCCGATTCTTTCCGGTCTTAAATTCCAGAAGGAGCCAGGCATCCAGCCCGGCTTCTTCCAATCCGTTATCTTTCAGTATTGTTGTACCTTTTTTCAGAAGGGACTCAAGAGTCTGCATTTTCTGTCTCCTCTGTCTCATATGGGATGTCCAGGTCAAATTCCTCTTTCAGATAAGCTCTCCAATCAAAAACAGCCTCAACTGCTTTAATGGCTACCTCTGCCATATCTGCAGCAGGCTCCTTTGTGGTGAATTTCTGCATGGCAAGACCTGGTTTACTCATAATGTCCGCAAATTTACTGTCTGTTCTTCCTGCCCACTGGATGATCTCAAAGGAAATCCCCGCAACTACCGGTACCATGAGAAGTCTTCCCAGCAGTCTCACCCAGTAAAACGGCACCGCCACAAACACAAAATGCAGCACAATACTTACCAGCATGACCAGAAACAGAAAGCTTGTTCCACAGCGCTTATGAAACCTGGAGCTCTTTAACACATTCTCTACCGTCAGAGGCAGACCATGCTCCACACAGTTGATACATTTGTGCTCCGCGCCGTGATACATAAATGTCCTCTGGATATCCTTCATTCTGGAGATCAGGAACATATATCCCATAAACAGTGCCAGCTTCACAAAGGCTTCCACTATGGTGACCAGAAATTCCGAAGCACCTACCCCTCGGATCAGACTAGCCAGTACATACGGAAGAAACATAAAAGCAGCCACAGAAACCACCATGGAGATAGCTACCGTAATGTAAAGAAGCCACTTGAACTGCTTATCCTCTTTGGCTTTCTTTGCAGAACGCTCTTCTTCTGTAAGCTGCTCATTCTTCCTGACTGTTCCCTCATCTTCCTCGTCTCCTGCGATCTCCGCAGAATACATCAGGCATTTCGTGCCTACCACAAGAGAATCCACAAAGCTTACCACACCACGGATGATCGGTTTCTTCAGAAATGCGTGATTTCCGAAGATACATTTATAATCCTCTACCTTTAGCTCGATCTCCTGGTCCGGGCGGCGCACTGCGATAGAATATTTGTCCTTGTGGCGCATCATGATGCCTTCCATGACCGCCTGTCCGCCGATATTCGATGATCTCATTCATTCTCTCCTGTGCAAATTAAAAATTTTTCAGTTAAAGAAAGGTTGAGATTTCCCAACCTCAACCTTCTCATTTCCTGTATTCGCAATAATTACTTATTCAGGCCGTATTTCTTGTTGAACTTATCGATACGT
>ENA-OPWX01001937-OPWX01001937.1-human-gut-metagenome-genome-assembly--contig:-NODE-1937-length-12388-cov-9.594421_pt1 | contig 12388 bp, 8 predicted proteins | sample MGYA00241514_ERZ502020 | MGnify/ENA primary metagenome ERZ502020 (study PRJEB25962, sample SAMEA2042105) | human gut metagenome | biome: human gut; feature: human-associated habitat; material: faeces... | reverse complement strand
CACGGGGAGAATTCCGCGGAGGAAGAGATTCAAGAGGGCCAAGAGAATTTAGGGGAAACCGGGAGCCGAGGATTCCGAAGAAGGAAGAGGAATAAACGGTTATAATCCCAACAACTTATTCACCCTGTAATTCACTAGTTAATAATTAATTAAAAACTTGAAGTTCCAAATTGGAACTTCAAGTTTACATCATAGTTCTAATGTTCAGTCACAAATTGGAACCTGTCTAAACAAAAAAATGGATGATATAGCTATTATAGAAAACAAAATATACGAAATCAGAGGGCAAAAAGTTATGCTTGACTTTGATTTGGCAGAAATGTATGGAGTTGAAACTAAACGCCTCAAGGAACAAGTACGTCGTAATATTGAACGCTTTCCTGCTGAATTCATGTTCGAGCTAACAAAAGAAGAAGTTGCAATTTCAAGGTCGCAAATTGCGACCTTGAAAACAGGACAAGGATATAACATCAAATATCTTCCGTTTGCATTTACTGAATATGGTATAGTTATGTTATCCAGCGTCCTCAAGTCCAAGACCGCTGTGGAAGTAAATATCAATATTATCCGTGCTTTTGTACGTATGCGCCAATATCTTCTATCCAATATACCTAAAAAGGAGTTGGAAGAATTAAAACAACGCATCGAATATCTCGAAGAAGATATTACTTCTGATAGGGAAAGTTACGAAAAACAATTTGACGACCTATTTAATGCCTTTGCTAAAATAAGTGCAATTATCCAATCAAGACAGACTCCTTTGGACAGAGTAAAAATAGAAGGATTTAAAAACAAATAATAAAGAAAAGAGCAATGAGTAAAATTGGAAAAAGAGCCATTCTGTTATTGTTGGCACTACCAATCGGATTCAATGTTATGGCACAAGAAACCAAAAAACCGACGCTGGAAGAACTGATTCCGGGCGGCGAGAGTTACCGCTATGCAGAAAACCTGTACGGGCTGCAATGGTGGGGCGACGAATGTATCAAGCCAGGAGTAGATACCCTTTATTCAATTCAACCCAAAACCGGGAAAGAAACAATGGTTATCACTCGCGAGCAAATCAACAAAGTGCTTGAAGAAAACAAGGCAGGAAAATTATCACACCTGTATTCCGTCCGTTTTCCATGGACAGACAAGGCACAAATGCTATTCACGATAGCAGGAAAGTTCATTGTATATGATTTCAAGAACAATCAGGTTATCAGCACTTTCAAACCAAAGGACGGGGCAAATAATGAAGACTATTGCGCAGCCAGTGGAAATGTGGCTTACACGATAGATAACAATCTATATGTGAATGAGAAAGCAGTAACCAATGAACCCGAAGGCATCGTTTGCGGACAAACAGTGCACCGCAATGAATTCGGTATCAACAAAGGAACTTTCTGGAGTCCGAAAGGCAACCTGCTCGCTTTCTACCGTATGGATGAAAGCATGGTGACACAATACCCGCTTGTAGACATCACTGCACGTGTAGGCGAAGTAAATAACGTACGCTATCCGATGGCAGGAATGACGAGCCATCAGGTAAAAGTAGGCATTTACAACCCTGCTACCGGTAAAAGCATTTATCTGAATGCAGGCGATCCGACAGACCGTTATTTCACTAACATCAGCTGGGCACCGGATGAAAAGAGCCTCTACCTGATCGAAGTAAACCGCGACCAGAATCATGCCAAACTCTGCCAGTACAACGCAGAGACAGGAGAACCCATGGGAGTTCTCTATGAAGAAATGCACCCTAAATACGTTGAACCGCAAAACCCCATCGTATTTTTGCCGTGGGACCCTACCAAGTTCATCTATCAAAGTCAGCGTGACGGCTACAATCACCTTTATCTCTTTGAGACAAATGCAGCAAACATGAAAGGTGAAACCTATAATAGTGCCAACGGCGGTAGTTATTTCCAGGCCGGTAAAGTAAAACAGCTAACCAAAGGCAACTGGCTGGTCAGCGAAATCCTAGGATTCAACACAAAGCGTAAAGAGGTCATCTTCACTGCCGTAGAAGGCTTGAGAAGCGGCCATTTTGCAGTAAACGTAAGTAATGGAAAGATAAGCCAGCCGTTTGAGAACTGCAAGGAAAGCGAACATAGCGGAACACTTAGCGCCTCTGGCACATACCTTATCGACCGTTATTCCACCAAAGACCAACCCCGCGTCATCAACCTGGTAGACACCAAAAACTTCAAAGAAACAGCCAACTTGCTGACAGCCGAAAATCCTTACGACGGATACCAGATGCCAAGCATCGAAACCGGAACAATCAAAGCGGCAGACGGCACTACCGACCTGCATTACCGCCTGATGAAGCCGGCAAACTTCGATCCGGCTAAGAAATATCCCGTAATCGTATATGTCTACGGAGGCCCTCACGCGCAATGCGTCACCGGAGGATGGCAGAACGGCGCACGCGGATGGGACACATACATGGCAAGCAAAGGCTATATCATGTTCACCATCGACAATCGCGGTAGCAGCAACCGCGGACTAACATTTGAAAATGCCACCTTCCGCCGTCTCGGCATCGAAGAAGGCAAAGACCAGGTAAAAGGCGTTGAATTCCTGAAATCCCTCCCCTACGTAGACAGCGAGCGCATCGGCGTACACGGATGGAGTTTTGGAGGTCACATGACTACCGCCCTGATGCTCCGTTACCCGGAGATATTCAAAGTAGGCGTTGCCGGAGGTCCGGTAATCGACTGGGGTTACTATGAAATAATGTACGGCGAACGCTATATGGACACACCGGAAAGCAATCCGGAAGGCTACAAAGAATGTAATCTGAAAAACCTTGCCGACCAACTGAAAGGTCACCTATTGATTATTCACGACGACCACGACGACACCTGCGTGCCACAACACACCCTGTCGTTCATGAAAGCCTGTGTAGATGCCCGCACTTATCCCGACCTGTTTATCTACCCGTGCCACAAGCACAACGTAGCAGGCCGCGACCGTGTACATCTGCACGAGAAAATCACCCGGTACTTTGAGCAGAACTTATAAAACCTGTGAAGTCCACCGCATCTATACGAATCATATATAACAGTATAACTTATAATAGCACAAAGATGAAGATATTATTACTTGGCTCGGGCGGCCGCGAACATGCACTGGCATGGAAAATTGCCCAAAGTCCGAAAGTTGAAAAACTGTACATTGCTCCGGGAAATGCCGGAACAACTGCCGTAGGCGAGAATGTCAACATCAAAGCAACCGATTTTGAAGCCATCAGCGCTTTCGCTCTGAAAGAGAACATTCAAATGGTAGTAGTAGGCCCCGAAGATCCGTTGGTAGAAGGAATTTACGACTACTTCCAGAACCGTCCGGAGCTAAAGCATATTGCCGTTATCGGTCCTTCGGCTCAAGGAGCAGAACTGGAAGGAAGCAAGGAGTTTGCCAAAGGCTTCATGATGCGCCACAACATCCCGACAGCCCGCTACAAAAGCATCACTTCCGCAAACCTCGAAGAAGGTCTCGCTTTCCTCGAAACGCTGGAAGCTCCATACGTATTGAAGGCTGATGGTCTTTGTGCCGGAAAAGGAGTACTTATCCTCCCTACACTGGACGAAGCTAAAGTAGAACTGAAAGAAATGCTGGGTGGCATGTTCGGCTCTGCATCGGCAACCGTTGTAATCGAAGAGTTCCTAAGCGGTATCGAGTGCTCTGTATTCGTACTGACAGACGGAGAACACTATAAAGTCCTCCCCGTAGCCAAAGACTACAAACGCATCGGTGAAGGCGATAAAGGACTAAATACAGGCGGTATGGGTAGCGTAACCCCCGTTCCGTTTGCCGATGAAGTATTTATGGAGAAAGTACGCACACGCATCATCGAACCGACCATCAACGGCCTGAAAGAAGAAAACATCACTTACAAAGGCTTCATCTTCCTCGGTCTTATCAAGGTGAAAGGTGAACCGATGGTGATCGAATACAACGTCCGCATGGGCGACCCGGAAACAGAAAGCGTGATGCTCCGTATCCAGAGCGACTTCGTAGAACTGCTTGAAGGTACTGCCGCAGGCAACCTGAACGAAAAAACACTGGTGATGGACCCACGTTCAGCCGGCTGTGTCATCCTTGTCAGCGGCGGTTATCCCGAAGCCTACGAAAAAGGATTCCCTATCAGCGGACTGGAACAGGCTGCCGCTACCGACAGCATCATTTTCCATGCCGGAACAGCCATGAAAGACGGACAAGTAGTGACGAACGGAGGACGTGTGATTGCCGTTTGCTCTTACGGTGCAACGAAAGAAGAGGCACTGGCACAGAGCTACAAAGTGGCAGACATGATCGACTTCGACAAGAAGTATTTCCGCCGCGATATCGGATTCGATTTGTAATTCAAGTTTCGCACGCAAGTAGCCCTATTCCGCATAGCGTTGAACACCATGACTTGTCAAGCATTAATAGTTGAGTTATCAAGTATTAATAGTTTAGACGACAATTGTTAATACTTGAGGAATCAGGTATTAACAGCTGACAGGATGGTTGTTAACATCAAGCATGCAGGATATTAATATCCGGAATATCAACCGAATGTACCTATAGTATCAAGAGATAACAAGTAATAAACTCATGAGAAATAAAAGACTACAAAGTCAAGTGACGGCAGGACGGTGGACCCTGCCCGCCGTTATCTTTATCTGCGCCCTGTGCTGGGTGTTGACTTACTTTTTATTTCCCGGTTCCATAGCCTCAACCGTACTCGAAGGCAGCCCTTCTGCCTGGCAACCCGCCCGCGATTTTCTGCTTCCGGGGTGGGCAGACCGGATTGTCAGCTTCCTGATTTATGCAACCATCGGTTACTTTCTGATAGAGCTGAACAATCAGTTCAGCATTATCCGTATGAGGGCTTCCATGCAGACAGCTATCTATTTCCTGCTGGTCACCGTCTGCCCGAAAATGCATTACCTATATACAGGAGATATTGTTGCCCTGGGCTTTCTCATTTCCATTTATTTTCTGTTTAAAAGCTATCAGCAAACTCAAGCTGCGGGTTATTTATTCTACTCCTTCTTCTTTATCGGAGCGGGAAGTATTCTGTTCCCACAGTTCACCATCCTCTCGGTGCTTTGGTTGCTCGAAGCCTACCGTTTCCAGTCGCTCACTCCGCGTAGTTTCTGCGGTGCGCTGCTCGGATGGATGCTGCCATACTGGATGCTGTTCGGACACGCCTTCTTCTACAACGAGATGGAGTTGTTCTATCGCCCTTTCAATCAGCTACTAACTATCGGGGAATTCTTCAACCTGCAAATCCTCCAGCCTTGGGAACTGGCAATACTCGGCTATCTGTTGGTGATGTTCATCGTCAGTGCCGTCCATTGCATCGCCGCCGGATTTGAGGATAAGATACGCACACGCGCCTATCTCCAATTCCTGATAGACCTGACGATTTTCCTGTTCCTGCTGATTGCCCTGCAACCGATATATTGCAGTGCCCTATTGCCTTTGCTTATCATAAGCAACAGCATCCTGATCGGACATTTCTTTGTACTGACCAATAGTAAAAGTTCGAATGTGTTTTTCATCATTTCATTGGTCGGTCTCATCCTCTTATTCGCTTTTAATATATGGACGCTTTTATAGATTCAACGATACAACTCCTCATAGAATGGGGACTCCCGGGATTATTCATCTCGGCTTTACTGGCTGGGAGCATCGTGCCTTTCAGTTCCGAACTGGTACTGGTGGCACTGGTGAAACTCGGTCTGCCCCCGATAGCCTGTCTGATCTCCGCCACTCTGGGCAACACAGTAGGCGGAATGACTTGCTACTACATGGGACGTCTGGGCAAAATCAGTTGGATCGAGAAATATTTCAAGGTAAAGAAAGAGAAAGTAGACAAAATGGTGAAATTCCTGCAAGGAAAAGGAGCATTGATGGCCTTCTTCACCTTTCTTCCCGCTATTGGGGAAGTGATAGCCATTGCACTGGGATTTATGCGAAGCAACACATGGCTCACCATAGTTTCCATGTTTGTCGGCAAACTGATACGTTATATTCTTCTCCTGTATGCACTCGAAAGTGCCTGGGACGCTATAGCAGGGTAAGGATTTTAAATATCAGGTAAAAAGTATTAGACGTTAGACAGTAAGCATTAGAGATTGTATGATGGAAAGGATTATTGAGAAAACCGACGACGGGAGCGCTACCCTGTTTGTTCCGGAATTGAATGAACATTATCATTCAACGAAAGGGGCACGCACGGAGTCTCAACATATTTTCATCGATATGGGACTTAAAGCCTCTTCCGCCACTACTCCGCGTATTCTTGAGATCGGCTTCGGGACAGGGCTAAACGCCTGGCTCACCCTTGAAGAAGCAGAAAGAAGCAGACGGAATATACTCTATACAGGATTGGAACTCTATCCACTGGAATGGCAGACGATAGAGCAATTAGGATATATCTCCAATGATGAGCAATTAACGACGACCGCCCGGCAGCAACCGGCTATCGAATTGTTTAAGCAACTTCATACATCACCTTGGGAGAAAGACGTGCAACTCACTCCACACTTCACCCTACGGAAAGTAGAGACAGACGTAAACAAATGGGTTGAGAACAGAGAACGAACAATGAGCAATATCAATGATAGCGTAACCAACGCCGAATCACCTGCCCTGAATCTTTCATTTAACCTCATTTACTTCGATGCCTTTGCACCGGAAAAGCAACCGGAAATGTGGTCGCAAGAACTATTCAACCGCCTCTACGTTTTATTAGATAGAGACGGCATCCTGACCACTTACTGCGCCAAAGGTGTCGTCCGCCGGATGTTACAGACAGCCGGATTCACAGTAGAACGCCTGCCCGGACCTCCGGGTGGTAAACGGGAAATATTACGGGCCCGAAAATAAGAATAGAAACAAGATAAGAAAGAAACCCCGAAATAGAAGAAGTCATGAAAAAACAACTAAAAGATATGAGAACCCTTTTCCTCCTTAGTGCCTGCCTCCTAATGGCAGCCTGCACTTCCCAAGCAAGCAACGATGACGAAGCAAAACCGGTGATTACCGTCACCCTGGAACCGCAACGTTATTTCACGGAAGCTATTGCCGGAGATAAATTTAAAGTAGTCAGCATGGTCCCAAAAGGTTCCAGCCCGGAAACCTATGATCCTGTCCCCCAACAACTTGTGTCTCTGGGAGACAGCAAAGCCTATTTCCGCATCGGATACATCGGCTTCGAACAGACCTGGATGGATCGTTTGATGAACAATACCCCCCATATCCAAGTGTTCGACACCTCCAAAGGAATCGACCTCATACTCAACAATGATGACCACGACCATGCCCACGGACATAACAGTAACGACGGGCATATCCACGCCGTAGAGCCGCACGTATGGAATTCTACCGGTAATGCTTTAATCATTGCAGGAAACACCTACAAAGCCCTTAGCCAACTGGATAAGGCAAATGAGGTATACTATAGAAACCGCTACGATTCGCTCTGCCAGCGTATCCAGCACACCGACAGCCTGATTCGCCGTCAACTCTCCGCTCCCGAAGCAGCCAAAGCCTTCATGATTTATCATCCGGCTCTCTCCTACTTCGCCCGCGACTACGGATTGCATCAGATTTCCATCGAAGAAGGGGGCAAAGAACCTTCTCCCGCCCATCTGAAAGCCTTGATAGACCTGTGTCAGGCAGAAGATGTACGTGTAATCTTTGTTCAACCGGAATTTGACAAACGCAATGCGGAAACCATCGCGCAGCAAACCGGAACGAAAGTGATCCCTATCAATCCGCTAAGTTACGACTGGGAAGAAGAAATGCTGAATGTAGCCAAAGCCCTCGCGCCACAGGCTGCAACAAAATAAACGTATAAAGAAAGAACCCATCAAGCCATTTCCAACGATGAAACCAATAATCGAAATAAAGAATCTTTCCGCCGGATATGACGGTCGCACTGTTCTCCACGATGTTAATCTAAGCATCTACGAACGGGATTTTCTAGGTATTATAGGTCCGAACGGAGGCGGCAAAACGACGCTTATAAAGTGCATCCTCGGTCTGTTGAAGCCAACCGGAGGGGAAATTATATTCCATACTCCTGAAAAAGCATCTACTAAAACCACTTCTACTTTCCTGGGTTATCTGCCTCAATACAACAGTATAGACCGGAAGTTCCCTATTTCCGTGGAAGAAGTGATCCTATCCGGATTAAGCATACAAAAATCGCTCACTTCACGATTTACCCCCGAACAGAAAGAGAAAGGTAAACAGATTATTTCCCGCATGGGGCTTGAAGGATTCGAACACCGTTCTATCGGGCAATTAAGCGGCGGGCAGCTGCAACGTGCCCTGTTGGGACGTGCCATCATCTCCGACCCTGCGGTATTGATTCTCGATGAACCCAGCACGTATATCGACAAGCGTTTCGAAGCACGCCTTTATGAGTTATTGGCTGAAATCAATAAAGAATGTGCCATTATCCTTGTCAGTCACGACATCGGCACTGTATTGCAACAAGTAAAATCTATCGCTTGCGTCAACGAAACGCTGGATTACCATCCGGATACAGGCGTTACTACCGAATGGCTGGAAAGGAACTTCAACTGTCCTATCGAGCTATTGGGACACGGTACATTGCCTCATCGGGTTTTAGGAGAACATCATCACCATCATTAAAGTTGCCATAGACTCTATATAGATATACGGCTTCCTTGTTTTAAAATGTATCTTCCCTCTCTGCTGCCTTCCGGAAGAGTGAAAGAGATAGTAAATCACCCCTTTGTTACTTAATATTTCTTACTTTCTTCCTCATTATCCTTACAAATCACTATCTTTGCGACCTCATAATTTGTTTTTAACGAATAAACTACGATAGTGCTAATGAAACAGTACAGAACCGTAAACAACCTTATGGGTTGGCTTACATTCATCATTGCGGCAACCGTCTACTGCCTGACAATAGAACCGACCGCAAGTTTCTGGGATTGCCCGGAGTTCATAACCACCGGCTATAAACTGGAAGTCGGACACCCGCCCGGCGCACCTTTCTTCATGCTGATGGCGAACCTGTTTACTCAATTTGCTTCCGACGTAACAACCGTTGCGAAAATGGTGAATTACATGAGTGCCCTGATGAGTGGTGCCTGTATCCTGTTCCTTTTCTGGAGCATCACCCATCTGGTACGCAAACTGATTATCACTGACGAAAACAATATCACCAAAGGACAGCTTATCACGGTCATGGGTAGCGGACTGATCGGTGCACTGGTTTATACATTCAGTGACACATTCTGGTTCTCGGCCGTAGAAGGTGAAGTATATGCCTTCTCCTCTCTGTTTACCGCTGTCGTTTTCTGGTTGATTCTGAAATGGGAAGACGTGGCCGACCAGCCTCATAGCGACCGCTGGATTATCCTCATCGCCTATCTGACGGGATTGAGTATCGGTGTCCATTTGCTGAACCTGCTTTGTCTGCCCGCCATCGTACTGGTATACTACTACAAGAAAACTCCAAACGCTACCGCCAAAGGTTCGCTAATTGCGTTATTCGGTTCAATGGTACTCGTTGCAGCCGTGCTTTACGGCATCGTACCGGGCATTGTGAAAGTAGGCGGCTGGTTCGAGCTGTTGTTTGTCAACGGACTCGGAATGTCGTTCAATTCAGGCGTAGTGGTTTATATCATTCTGCTTGCAGCGGCTCTGATCTGGGGCGTATACGAAAGCTATACCGAAAAGAACAAAACGCGCATGGCTATCTCCTTTATTCTGACGATTGCTCTACTGGGTATCCCGTTCTACGGACACGGAGCCAGCAGTATCATCATCGGTATTTTGGTTATTGCCGCACTGGGACTTTATCTTGCTCCGAGTGTACAGGCTAAAATCAAAGAGAGATGGCGTATCACCGCCCGCACCATGAACACAGCATTACTGTGCACCATGATGATCGTAATCGGGTATTCTTCTTACGCACTGATCGTTATCCGTTCTACTGCCAACACTCCGATGGATCAAAACTCACCGGAGGATATATTCACCCTGGGCGAATACCTCGGCCGTGAACAATACGGAACCCGTCCGCTCTTCTACGGCCCTGCTTTCTCTTCGAAAGTGGCACTTGACGTAAAAGACGGCTATTGTATTCCGCGCCAATCGGAAGCAGGAAGTAAGTTTGTCCGCAAGGAAAAGACTTCGCCCGACGAAAAAGACTCTTATATCGAACTTCCCGGACGTGTGGAATACGAATATGCACAGAATATGCTTTTCCCGCGTATGTACAGTTCGTCACACGCACCGCTCTACAAACAATGGGTAGACATCAAGGGATATGACGTTCCTTACGACCAGTGTGGAGAGATGGTGATGGTAAACATGCCTACCCAATGGGAAAATATCAAATTCTTCTTCTCCTACCAGCTAAACTTCATGTACTGGCGTTACTTCATGTGGAACTTTGCCGGACGGCAGAATGACATACAGGGTAGCGGAGAAATTGAGCACGGCAACTGGATCACCGGTATTCCGTTTATCGACAACCTACTGGTAGGTAACCAGGAATTGCTTCCGCAAGATCTCAAAAACAATAAAGGACACAACGTATTCTACTGTCTGCCGCTGATTCTCGGCTTAATCGGACTCTTCTGGCAGGCTTACCATAGCCAGCGGGGTATCCAGCAATTCTGGGTGGTATTCTTCCTGTTCTTTATGACAGGTATCGCTATCGTGCTCTACCTCAACCAAACTCCTGCACAACCCCGTGAACGAGACTATGCGTATGCCGGTTCGTTCTATGCCTTTGCCATCTGGGTAGGTATGGGAGTGGCAGGTATCATCCGCATGTTGCGAGATTATGCCAAGATGCAGGAACTTCCGGCAGCCGTTCTGGCTTCAGTGCTCTGTTTGTTCGTCCCCATCCAGATGGCGGGACAGACATGGGATGACCACGACCGCAGCGGACGCTTCGTTGCCCGCGACTTCGGACAGAACTACCTGATGACTTTGCAGGAAGAAGGCAACCCGATTATCTACACCAATGGTGATAACGATACCTTCCCATTGTGGTACAATCAGGAAACGGAAGGTTTCCGTACGGATGCCCGCACCTGTAACTTAAGTTACCTGCAAACAGACTGGTATATAGACCAGATGAAACGTCCGGCCTACGATTCTCCGTCACTCCCTATCACTTGGGACCGTGTGGAATACGTGGAAGGACAAAACGAATATATCTCTATCCGTCCGGAAATGAAAGCTCTTATCGACAGCTATTTCAAACAGGCAAACGAACTGGCTGCACAGGGAGACACTACCATATTGTCGCTCGTTCACTCCATCTTCGGTGAGAATCCTTATGAACTGAAGGAAATCATCAACCGCTGGATGCTTGGCAAGAACGACCAATTGAAAGAACTTCTCAAGAAGACAGGAAAAGAGATACAACTTCCGCTCATCCCTACGGACAGCATCGTCATGAAGATAGATAAGGAAGCCGTACGCCGCTCCGGCATGAAAATACCGGAAGCTCTGGGCGACTCTATCCCCGAATACATGACAATCACCCTTAGAGACGCCAACGGCAACCCGAAACGCGCCCTCTACAAGAGTGAGCTGATGATGCTCGAAATGCTTGCCAACGCTAACTGGGAACGTCCTATCTATATGGCAATCACCGTAGGAAGCGAAAACCATCTGGGCATGGGCAACCACTTCACACAGGAGGGTCTCGCCTACCGCTTCACTCCGTTCGATACGGACAAACTGGACAGCAAGATCGACAGTGAAAAGATGTACGACAACCTGATGAACAAGTTCAAGTTCGGCGGTATCGACAAGCCGGGTATCTACATCGACGAGAACGTGATGCGTATGTGCTACACGCACCGCCGTATCTTCACGCAGCTCGTAGGACAGCTTATCAAAGAAGGTAAGAAGGACAAGGCACTCGCTGCACTCGATTACGCCGAAAAGATGATTCCGGCAATCAACGTACCGTATGACTGGGCAAATGGCGCCTTCCAAATGGCAGAGTCTTATTATCAACTGGGACAGAACGAGAAAGCCAACAAGATTATCGACGAGCTTGCCAACAAGTCGCTCGAATACATGATCTGGTATCTTAGCCTGAACGATAACCAGCTTGCCATTGCCAGCGAAAACTTCGTGTACAACGCCAGTTTGCTTGACGCCGAAGTCCGCCTAATGGAAAAATACAAATCAGAAGAACTCGCAAAACATTACTCTACGCAACTCGATCAGCTATACAACGAGTACGTGACGAGAATGAAAGGGAAATAATTTAGGTATGAAGTAATAAGTATTAAGTATTAACGTAGCTTCCGGCATGTTTTCCGTAAGGTATAATACTTAACCTAAAATCCGCAAGCAATCTCAATGGCAATCTCAATTGCAGTAAAGAGCT
>ENA-OPWX01001935-OPWX01001935.1-human-gut-metagenome-genome-assembly--contig:-NODE-1935-length-12404-cov-1.814155_pt1 | contig 12404 bp, 8 predicted proteins | sample MGYA00241514_ERZ502020 | MGnify/ENA primary metagenome ERZ502020 (study PRJEB25962, sample SAMEA2042105) | human gut metagenome | biome: human gut; feature: human-associated habitat; material: faeces... | reverse complement strand
CTGGAAATCTTACGTTCTAAAATGCGCGCAGTCTCTACAGCCAGTACGGACTCATCGAACCGTTCTTCCTCATAACCGCATGTATCCGCAGTATCGGCATCAGACATCGCAAGTACATAGGAAGAATCCACTCCGCCTGACAGGAAAGACTCCACTCGCTCGTCTGAAGTCTTTACTTCCTTCATGATCTCGCCAAGTGTCGTGTGGATCTCGTCTGCCCATTCCTCAAGAGACTTGCTGTCATCCGGATGAAATTCCGGCTTCCAATAGCGCTTTACTGTCACTACTCCGTCCTTCCAGATAAGGTAACGTCCCGGAAGCAGTTTCTTCAGTCCGCGGAAAAACGTATTCTCTCCTGCCACGTAAGTCAGACTGAGATAGATCTGCAGCATCTCCTCATTCAATTCTTTGACAAACCCTGGCTGCTCCATGATTCCCCGGATTGTTGTTCCATAGAGAAGCTGTCCATCTTCCGTCTCATAATAGTAGAACGGCTTCGTGCCAAACTGGTCTCTGAGACAGAATAGCTGTTTTTCCTCTTCATCCCAGAGCGCAAAAGCAAACATTCCATACAAATGCGCTGCCATATCAAACTGCCATGTCTCAAATGCCCGGACCAAAATCCGCTCCTCTCTCTCTCTTCTGGATAAGCTTTTGTCAATGCAAAGCTCTTCACAAAGCGCCTCCCAGTTGCGAATATGTCCTCTGTATTCCTGAACTTTTATCATATGTTTCCCATCCTTATAAAGTGTAAATTCATCGGTTTCCAAAATACATTCAGGAAGAGAAAACTCCCTTCCCGCTTGTACACCCCTATTATAAACCAAAGTTTTTCCAATAACAACTGCTTCCTTACACTTTATCTTTCCCGTACTTCTCCCCTTTATCATTCTTAAACAGTGGTGTTTAAACAGCAATGCTTATGCAACTCTTCCTGCTGCCTCCTGATATGCTCTCAACTTTCTCCTTGCATCTTCACTCAGATTCCGCGGCACCTGTATTTGAATTGTCACATACTGATCTCCTTTTCCGGATGGCTGCCCCATATGTGCGATTCCCTTTCCGGCCAGTCTCACTTTTGTTCCGGATTGTGTTCCTTCCTTGATCTTGCAGCTTACCTTTCCGTAAAGTGTAGGCACAATCACCTCACCGCCCAACACCGCTGTTGTATATGGAATCTGAATGGTCGTGTAGACATCGTCTCCCTTCCGTTCATAACCGACTTTGTCTTTTACTGAAATTTCCAGAAACAGATCTCCGGCTTCCCCTCCGTTCATCCCGTCCTGTCCCTTTCCTTTCAGCCGGATTTTCTTGCCGGAAGAAATTCCCGCCGGAATGTGTACTTTCAGAGACTGTGCACGTCCACTTGCGTCTGTATAAGAGATGACCTTATCTCCTCCAAATGCTGCTTCCTCAAAAGTCACCTCTAATTTTGCAGTGACATCTGCACCTTTCCTGCGATAACCGCGCGGTCCAGTTCCACTTCCCCTTGCTCTCTGAAAAGAACTTCCAAAAATGTCATCAAAAAAATCATCCATATTTCCGCCTTCAAAATGAAATTCCTGGTAGCTTCCGTCCGGACTTCGATAGAACTTCGCCCCTTTAGGTTCTCCGTACGACTGATAGGCGCCCGGATCTGCTCCCATACTTCCATCAAAGGCTGCTGTTCCAAATCGATCGTACAACTTCCGTTTCTCTTCATCGTGCAGGATCTCGTAAGCTTCGGTCACTTCTTTAAATTTCTCATTTGCAACAGAATTCTCCTGATTGGTATCCGGATGATACTTTTTTGCCAGTTTTCGGTATGCCTTCTTGATCGCATTCGCGTCTGCATTTCTGTCCACTCCGAGAATCTTGTAATAATCCTTATTTGCCGCCATAACTATTTCTCCCCTTTCCTACTACAATTTTTATGCAAGATTAAAAATTTTCTGCGAAATAAAAACGGGACTGCATGTCACAGTCTGTAATCATGCAGTCCCAAATCTATATAGAGTGTGTCTGAAAATCTATCACTGCTTTCTTGATCCGTAACAAAAAGTTCTTCCCCATACACACCTACCAGCACTATCCTTCGATGGCAATATATTTCTTCTCCTCAGCTTCTACTTTCTTCTGATCCTTCTTCGGGATTGCAAGAACAAGTATACCATTTTCATATTTTGCCTTAATGTCTTCCTGAGTGATATCCTTTCCTACATAGAAACTTCTGCTGCAAGATCCGGAATATCTTTCTCTTCGGATATAATTGCCTGTCTTCTCATCCTTCTGATCGTTGTTCTTCGTCGTCGCCGCCTGGATGGTCAGATAACCATCTTTTAATTCTGCGTGAATGTCTTCTTTCTTATATCCCGGAAGGCTTACTTCCAATTCGTAGCCATGTTCATGCTCCTTAATGTCTGTCTTCATCAAAGACTCTGTGTTCGCTCTCTGGTAACCTCTGAATGGGTAATCAAAATCAAAGAAATCATCAAACAAATTCTCTCCAAAAATACTAGGCATCATCATAAATCATCTCTCCTTTTCCATTAAAATCTTATTGATAAATGTCATTTATTGGAACCGGTGATGTGGGGACTATTCAGATCTTCTCATCCTTTCTTCGTCCTCCTCCTTTGTTCTACTTGTAATATAACACTTATGTTATCGTCAAGAGGGAGTGCTAAAAAAATTGTGAACATTTTGTGTCCTGCCAGTATTCCTGTCCTATGACCGTTTCATCCCTCCCCTTTATCAAAAACTACTCTCTGAGTCTATAACTTTTATACTAACATCTTTTATTATATTATCATCCATGACAATGTGAATCACGCTCTCTCCCAACAGCTCACCAGCTTTGACAACTAACAAAAGTTTCCCATGATAGGTTTTCCAACAATGACTATCATAAGATGTTGTTGTCTGGGGATCTGCATTTCCAACAGCAAGAATCCGGACATTTCCTTCAGCTACTACTTTAATTTCTTTCTCCTCTGTCAACACTTCTAAGCCATCTTTATCTACGAGGCTCAACTGAATAAAAGCAAGTTCCTCCGTACCTTTTATCATTACTTCCTGAGAAACATCTACTTTCACTCCCCTGGCAGTCCCTGCTGTTTTTAATTGACAGGAACTGCTTTCTTTCCCTTGGTTATAACTTATGGCAGTAACTTCTCCAGGTTCATACTTGCATTCAAAGGTACTTACATATCCAACTTTTTCTCCTGCTGGTTTTTTCCCAAGCGATTTTCCATTTATGAATAATTCTACCTCTTCATCTGCTGAATATACATCTACTATTGCAGACTTTCCTTCATATCCTTCCCATGTCCAGGAAGCAATATTATCTTTCAGCATCCAAGGTGTCTTTGAATGCTTCATTCCAGAACGGTCAACCCGTTCCACCGCAATATATGGTTCTTTTCGCATTCCATATACAATTTCGCGCAAATAACTAATCGGTCTTCTGTATCCTGTCAGATCAATGTCTCCAATATATGCAAGTCGATCCGGGAAATAACTTCCAAAATTAGTTTTCTCATCATAATAGAAAATGCCACATCCTGCTTCTCCTAGATAATCATAGCCCGACCATGTAAAATCTCCTAGTACTTGATTTGATTTTTTTACAACAGACCAAAGTCTTGCAATATCTGCTGGAAATGTTTCTGTCCCAAGAACACATTTATTTGGATACAATTCTGTATCCAACAGATGTCTGCCTGTTAAATAATTTAATCCGATAATATCCATCGCTTCACAACTTTCCTGCAGGACTTCTGTCATAAGCGGATGTTTTGCAAAGGCATCACCGACTTCTCCCTCCATCAATTGCATAAAACTATTAATCGCATTGCTTCCTGAGGAATCATTTGTCTCACTATTTTCTGCATCTTTTTTAAATAATGGCGCTAAATCTTGCATAATCGGATACATTTTTGCTCCGGCTGCATTCAGGCCATTGATTCCATTTGTAGTATATCTCGTTCTATCTTTTTCTTTTATATAATTACAGATAGTACGGTTAATTTCTGCACCACGCTCTGTTCCCACTTCCTGAATTTCATTTCCGATGGAATACATAATAACTGATGGATGGTTATAATCTTTTTGGATCATTTTATCTACAATATTTTTCCACTCATTTAAAAATGAGAATGCATAATCATGGTCATTTTTATGAATGGTCCACATGTCACATAATTCATCCATAACTAAAATCCCATACTTGTCACATGCATCAAGAAAATCTTTTGCTGCAGGATGATGTGCGCTGCGTACACTATTAAATCCAGCTTGCTTCAGCAATTTACATTTCCGATATTCTGCTTCTCTATATGTCGCCGCACCAAGAATCCCATTATCGTGATGAACGCAAGTTCCACGTAGTTTCACAGACTCACCATTTATTCGAAGACCATACACCGAATCCAAAGTGATCCGGCGAATCCCATACAGGAACTCATTGGTATCCCATACTTTTTTCTCAGAGAATATACTCACTTGACATTTATACAAATGCGGAGTGTCACAGTTCCATAATTTAGGATTTTTAATTACAATCTCTTGACGAATTTGGTTTTCCGAATTTCCAAAGGCTGTTAAATGCGTCACTCCTCGGATTACATTTCCATCTTCATCGCTCATTTCTATCTGTACTTGAAGTTTTTCCTTTTTTCTTGTCTGATTCACAACAGTAGTCACAAATTCTACCACTGCAAAGTCTTTCTCAACATTTATCGTTGTAGCATGCACTCCGTCCACTGGTATTTGTATGAGTTCTCCAACAAACAGATTCACATTCCTGTAAATTCCGCTTCCTGTATACCATCTACTATTTTGCTCCGCCGAATTATCTGCTACTACTTTTAATTCATTTTCCTGCCCATATTGTAAATATCGGTCCAGTGAAGCATAAAAATTAGAATATCCATATGAATTCGTTGTTATCAGTGCACCATTCAAATACACCATTGCTTTTTCATAAACACCTTCAAATTCTAATGTTACCATTTTATCCTTCCACTCTTCCGGGGCAACAAATGTTTTAAAATAAGTATAGATTCCTCCTGGATAAAAACCTGTAGCTCCACCATTTTTTGTTGTCTCACAAGGAGTCTCATGAATCATCGCATCGTGCGGAAGTGAGATCGCATCTGCTTCCTTTCCGTACATTTTCAATGTCATTAGTGACGGTATACAACCTTTTACAAATTTCCAGTTTTGGTTAAAATTACTTTTCAACATTATGTTTTTCATCCCATTCTTTATTTGCTTTTTCTACTTTCAGCATACTTAAAATAATTGTAATAATCACTCCGAATACAACCGGAAGTGTAATATACATATGAAAGATCATATTAATTGCGCTCTGAGATTGTACTGTTGCCGTTCCAACATATCCTCCTATGTTCAAAAGCCAGCCGACTGCTGCTGTACCAATTCCACCACCAACTTTTACCCCTAGAGAAGAACAGCTAAACATGGTTCCATCCATATGTACTTTTTTTGTTCTATAAGTATATCCGCTAATTTCTGCGATCAATGCGTTTAATGTTCCGCTAAGAGTTCCTGCAAAAACACCTTTCACAAACATTACCAATAAGAGCATAGGTACATTTCTTTTTACTGCAAAATAAACAAAGAACACACTCAAAACTGTATTAATCACATATCCCCAAAAATTTACCTTCTGCATACTTCCTGCCTTTTTTACAAGCATAGGTGTAAATGCTAATGCAATAATTACAGGAAACATTTTCATCATAGAAAAGGAACCTAATAAAGAGGCATCTCCCAACACATATGTAGTAAAATATATCCCGCTGCCCGTTGTCAATCCACTCATTGTATAATATACGATATACAAAACAAGAATCATAATATAATACTTATTTGCAAATAAAATTTTGATTGTATCCACAAAACTTAATTTATCATCTTTTTGTCCTGCTTCTTCCTGTATTTCTGTATTTTCTTCATCCGGAACTTCTTTTACTGCCAGACAGCTGATCGTATTTACAACCAGACCAATCACTGCACAAATAAAAGCAACCACTCTCCATCCTTTTGCTCCGCCGCCAAAATGTGCAACTGCACCTGTTACCGCAAACCCCATCACAATATTAGTAACAACTGCAAACATAAAACGAATAGATCCTAATTGTACTCGTTCTGTAGAGTTTTTTGTGATTAATGCAGATAATGTTGAATATGCAATTCCATTTGCAGTATAGAAAATAGCATTTAAACTTGTGTAAAATACAAAGAAATATGCATATTGCGCTGTTTCTCCAATATCAGGCACTGAAAACAATAATAATAGACATAGCGATACTCCAATTTGAGCATATAGCATCCATGGACGAGCTTTTCCCAGCTTGCTTTTTGTTTTATCAATCATTCTACCAAAAAATACATCTGTAACTCCATCCAATACCTTCGAAACAAGCATCAATGTTCCTATAATTCCAGTATTCATTCCCATTGTGTCTGATAAATATAACAATAAGAAACTAGATACCAATCCATAACTACAGTTTGATGCTAGATCCCCTGCACCATATGCAAGTTTCTGATACCACTTCAAATATTTTTTCTCTCTCATAATTCCCTCCATCGTATACTCGTATTTGTTACATTTTTTCTCCTCATTCGAATGAATACATAATTGCAGCACATGTCAAAATGTACTATAATCTAATTAGCATAGTATTATATTATTATAAATCTTCTTTTATCACAATGTTAAAAAAAGACCTACAAGCAATCAAATTGTATCATATTCACGAATAAATGGAGGCTTTTATGAGTAATAGCAGAAAATCCTTGGAGGAATTCCGTTCCAAATTTTTGAAAGTTCATAACTTTCACAGTAATTTCAGTCAGTATTATCACATAGATACACCATTCAGTGTTGTACTTGAAGTCTATCGGTCTGATTTAGAAAACAAATACTTTAAGATTGCTAATTTCTCCCCAAATGATTTTTCTGAGATTTTAATTGATGATGAATCTCTTTTATCCTCAATGGCAAAACGCCCTCTTCACCAACATGATTTTTTTGAATTCATGTTTGTCCAACAAGGTGAGGTCATTTTTAAAATAGAAAATACTGAGCGCATCTATCCAGCAGGAACCGGATGTATTGTAAATTGTAATCTTCGACATTTAGAAAAAATGTCATCTGACTTCCGTATTTTCTTTTTAAACCTTTCAAAAAATTATGTAAAACAACTGCTTGATTCCATCTCCGGTTTATACTTTGACATTGAAAATAACACTTCTTTGCATACACTTTTTCATTTTTTATATAAAAATGCCTCTACCGAAGAGAATACTAAAAAAGAATACCTTGATTTTTTCCCTGTATATAATAATAGTGATTCTTACAAGGTAATATATAATTTAGAAGAAAAAATCACAAAAACTCTTCTTGCGCCAGTTGCCGGAGATTCATTTTTTATTAACGGTTTCATATTTCAACTATTTGATCACCTATCAAATAGTGAACTATATCATACTACAACTGTCGATATTGATTACAACAACGACTTTTTAATTTTTACAAAATTGACCCATCTTTTAGAAGATTCTAACCAACAACTATCACGCCATGAACTTTCCAAACTGCTAAACTATAGCGGAGACTACTTAAATCGTATTTCCAAAAAATATAGCGGTATGACTCTCTTTGAATATTCGATGACTTTTATCATACGAAAGGCAGAATACTATCTCCTAAAAACAGATTATTCTATTTCACATATTATTTCTATTTTAGGCTTTACAAACCGAACACATTTTTATCATATTTTTTATTCAAAGCATCACATGACACCGAAAGAATATCGATTAAAATATTGGGATAATTCTTATCAAAATAATTAAAAAATCCCCTGCAAACATCTCTTACAATGTATGCAGGGGATATAACTAAAAGCTAGCTTTCTACTTTTCCCTAAATCGGTTCAAAATCCGCAACTCCATGCTTACACAGTGGACAAATATAATCATCCGGAAGTTCCTCTCCTTCATAGATATATCCACATACCACACATACGAATCCTTTCTTTCCTTCTGTCTGCGGTTTTGGTTTTACATGTTTTTGATAATAAGTGTATGTCATCGTTTCTTTATCATTCATCACACGAGCCTCTGTCACGGTACAGATAAACATTCCGTGTGTATCCAGATCCACATACTGCTCCACTTTCAATGCAAGGAAGGCGTTGATATATTTTGGAAGGAAGGCAACACCATTGTCTGCACGCAGCATATTCCATCCTTCGAATTTATCTGCTTCTCTTCCGCTCTGGAATCCAAATCTTTCAAACACTTTAAACGGTGCTTCCACAGAGAGACAGTTGACATTCATCACACCAGTCTTCTTGATGATGTCATGCGAATAATTCGCCTTATTGATATTGACTGCCACACGGTTCGGATTGTCTGTCAGCTGTGTAACGGTGTTGACGATCAGTCCGTTGTCCTTCTCACCATCTCTTGAAGTCACAACATACAGTCCATATCCAAGACGGAACAGTGCTGTCAGATCATTTTTATTTGCTTTGTCATCTGACTGGGCAATATATTCCTGACATAACTCATCTGCCATCTGATCTAACTCTTCCAGATTCTCTTCGCTCAGCGAGGACATGATCTTCACTGAATTTTTCATCCATGTAATATCCTGGCTGTCCTCAAACATTCCCTTCATAACTCTTGCTGCCGTCGGTGCCCAGCTTCCGTTCTCAATGAACCCGATCGTGCGCTTCTGGTAATTGCGCGCGGTCAGATGCTCAATAAAAATTTTCATAAACGGGAAAATATCTGCATTGTATGTAATGGTTGCAAGAACCAGCTTGCCATAACGGAAAGCTTCTTCAACTGCTTCAGCCATATCATCTCTTGCAAGGTCACAGACATACACATCCGGACATCCTTTTTCTTCTAATTTCGCAGCCAAAGTTTCTGCTGCTTTCTTTGTATTTCCGTAGACCGATGTGTAAGCGATCATCACACCTTCTTTTTCCACTGCATAAGAAGACCAGATATCATATTTCTCGATATAATGTCCAAGATTCTCCTTTAAAATCGGTCCGTGCAGCGGACAGATCATCTGGATATCCAGTCCGGCAGCCTTTTTTAACAGCGTCTGAACGGAAGCACCAAACTTTCCTACGATATTTGTATAATATCTTCTGGCGTCATCCAGCCAATCACGCTCAAAATTCACTTCATCCGCAAAAATATTTCCATTCATAGCGCCAAAGGTACCAAAGGCGTCTGCGGAAAACAGTATCTTGTCTGTCATATCGTAGGTAACCATAACCTCCGGCCAGTGAACCATAGGAGCCATAACAAATGTATACGTGTGCTTTCCGGTGCAGAAGGTATCGTTTTCCTTTACGATCACTGCCCGGGAATCAATGTCAAAATCAAAGAACTGCTTGATAATAGCAACCGTCTTGGCATTGCATACGATCTTTACTTCCGGATAACGTCTTACTACCTCTGACAGCGTGGACGCGTGATCCGGCTCCATATGATTCACAATTACATAGTCCAGCGTACGGCCTTCCAGTACAGCTTCCAGATTTTCAAACAGCTGGTCGCCGATGGCGTTGTCCACCGTGTCAAAGAGAACCGTTTTTTCATCTTTTAAAACGTATGCGTTGTAAGAAACTCCTCTGGGGATTGGAAATGCATTTTCAAACAAAGTCAGACGGCGGTCTGTCCCGCCAACCCAGAATAAATCATCTTTAATCTTTTTAATACAGTACATCTCTAATCTTCCTTTCCAATGGACGTTAAAATATACACAAATTTAATCCGTAGGCAGTATAGCACAAATTGTTTTAAATGTCATTGTATTATTTGCCGAACAGAAGGATTTTTAAACCGGTTTCCGATAAAAACAGCCCCAAAAGTAAAGACATATCCTTACATTTGGGGCTAAATCCTATTTACAGATCAAAAATTTCAAAATCATCGCCATCTTCCCGCTTTTCCTCCGATGACGGACGCGGATGGAGCTGACGGATGGGAGCCTTAGGCTCAGGCTCTGCCGTTTCATGTTCCGGTTCTTCTTCCTCATCCTCAAAGGAAAGATCTATGGTGTCAAAGAAGTCGTCCTCCTCCTTGGAAGCCGGTTCTTCTTCCGATGTGTCACCTTGATCTTCCTCAACGATATACTCCATCTCTTCCGCTTCTTCCTCTTCAAACGGATCCGGGATCAGCTTCTCTCTTTCTTCTTTCCGGCTGTGTAATGGTGCCTCTTCCTTCTGCGGTCTGGACCCTGTCTCATCCTTCCGCTCAGAAATCCGTTCTCTTCTTCCTCTGTCTTTCTTTCCTGTCAGGGACACAATAAGAAGAACAACCAATACAAGAGCAATCACGATCACTGCGATCAGCAGGGTACGGAACAGATTATAATCCTTTCTGAGGGAATCATACTGTCCGGCTAAAAGCTCGTATGTCTCCGCAGATACCGCGGTAGATGAGCTGTCAGCAAAATATCGCTGGATGGTACGCTCAGAACTCTTTAAATCGTATCGGTACAGTCCCTTTTCTCCATCCTCATTCATGGCATAAATTACGCAGTATTCATGCTCTGCCTCATCGCCCCATACCCATCCGGTCACCTTATGATCGTCAATGGTAATGGTGGTAGAAACCAGTCCTTCCGGCACCTCTACCGTATCATCCGGCTCCATCACAGTAAAGGAACGTCTGGAAACATGCATCTCAAAGGCTTCATTTGCAGAAGAGGTCTGGCTGTCCGCAGATGCTCCGCCTTCTTCTTTAGTAACTACGATCACATATTCTTTTGAGGTCTGTCCGTCCTGTGCAGTAACCTTTACCGTGACGCGGTTTTCACCCATTTGAAGGCCTTCTGCTCCTGAAACCTGCGTAGCCGCCTTGCTGTCTGCCGTTTCTGCGCTGACGATCAGCTGATCAACATCCGTACCCACTTTCACGCTGTAAGTGTCCACATCTGCTGAAAACTCCGGAGAAAGGGTGCCGGGGGACACCTTTAAGGATTTCAAAGAAGCATTATCAGAGGCCCCCTCCTCTGCGGTCACTGTCACCTTCGACTGTCCCTGCTGATCCACTGTAACAAGCTTGGAATTCGCGTCATAAACTTCCTGCTCTTTAACCGTGATCTGGGAGGTGCCTGCAGTAAGCGCCTTAAATTTCAGCTCATAGGCCAGTGTGGAGGCGCCGCCTGCTCCTGCATCTCCATGAACCCGGAGAGCTCCGTTTCCGCCGTCCGTATTGGTTCCCTCGATAAATTCCAGGCTGGCTGCATCATAGGAAAGCATCACATCTGCCGTAGATAAGGGTTCACTGCCTGTTATCTTCATTCTGACAGTAAATTCACTGCCTGCAGCTGCAGACGGATCGGAAAATGCGATCCGCGCCGTTGCGGCGAAGGCTGTGATGCCGCACCATGGCAGCAGCACCGTCATCACACACATGAGAAGCAGCGCCGCCGCTCCCTGTTTTATTCGTTTTATCATGATCATTCCTGCTTTCTCTTATTTCATTTCTTTTCCATCGCAGTTTCCTACGCTTATCCTGCGGCTTAAGGGCTTACGCCCACAATTGTCACATTGCTGCCACCGGGAGTGTTTCCTCCTCCCGAATTTCCGGAACCTCCTGATGAACCGGGGCCGGACGAACCGTTTCCTCCTCCCGGGCCTTCAGAGGAACCGGGGCTGGAAGGCGAGCCTGCACTTCCTGATGAGCCAGAGGATACAGGCCCTCCGTCCTGCTTTACCACATGGATCGTATAGGTTCTTGCGCTTCCATTTTCAGCAGTTACCGTAATCGCAATATCTGTGGTTGATCCATTTAACGGAATACTTCCTGCTCCCGAAACAGACGCTTTTGAATCAGCGGCAGTAACCTGAATGCTGGAAACAGACGTATTTACGATCAGATTGTAACTTTCTGTATCCTTTCCAAAGGAAGGCGTCAGACTGTAGCCCTCAGCGCTCAGGCTGGAAAGCTTATTGTTCGGGCTTCCGTCGCCTACCGGAGCTGCACAGGCTGTTTCCGGCATATTGTTGTAAACCGGGATCTGAAACTCAAGAGCAGAATCCTTTACGCTGCTGTATGCCTTGGACAGCCGCTCCGCCTCAGAAGCTGCACCCTGGATATTTGTCATATACTGGTGCTTATACAGATTGGAACCCTGTACGTTAAACTTTTTCAGATAAAACGTATTCTGTCCTGCTTTTACATAATTATCCCCGTAATTTTGGGCGCCTCCGATAATTGATTTTTCCACTGTGTTCCACGGGCGTCCGTAGGAACCGGACTGAGACGCATAGCGAAGGCCTGTCTGTATGGCGGACATGGAGCCGGACTGATATGCTTCTACATTAAAGAAGTTATAATATCCCGGATAGCCGGAA
>ENA-OPWX01001927-OPWX01001927.1-human-gut-metagenome-genome-assembly--contig:-NODE-1927-length-12437-cov-2.456227_pt1 | contig 12437 bp, 9 predicted proteins | sample MGYA00241514_ERZ502020 | MGnify/ENA primary metagenome ERZ502020 (study PRJEB25962, sample SAMEA2042105) | human gut metagenome | biome: human gut; feature: human-associated habitat; material: faeces... | reverse complement strand
GGAGGCGGAGGATCCTTCCAAGGATATCCACCTTTATATCAACAGCCCCGGCGGTTCCGTATCCGCAGGCTTTGCTATTTATGACACCATGAAATACATCAAATGCGATGTGTCTACGATCTGCATCGGCATGGCAGCCAGCATGGGTGCATTCCTTCTTGCAGGAGGAACAAAGGGCAAGCGCTTTGCTCTTCCCAATTCCGAGATCATGATCCATCAGCCCTCCGGCGGAGCCAGAGGCCAGGCAACAGAGATCAAGATTGTAGCTGAAAATATTTTAAAGACCAAGAAAAAGTTAAATGAGATCCTGGCAGCCAATACAGGCAGATCCATTGAGGAGATCGAGCGGGATACGGAGCGCGACAACTATATGTCTGCTGAGGAAGCAAAGGCATACGGCCTGATCGATGAGATCCTCACACATCATTGAGAAGAGTTAGGAGATAGGAAAGGGTAGGTATAGTATGCCAGTTAGACCAGATGACACGATCCGCTGTTCTTTCTGCGGAAGGACGCAGGATCAGGTACGCAAGATGATTGCCGGAACGGGCGACAGTAATGTATATATTTGTGACGAGTGTATTGAACTGTGCTCTGAGATTCTGGAGGAGGAGTTAGAGGGAGATGCAGAGGAGGCTTCTGTCTTAAATGATATCCATCTGTTAAAGCCAAAGGAGATCAAGGCATTTCTGGATGAGTATGTGATCGGACAGGAGGCGGCAAAGAAGGTTCTTTCCGTTGCCGTGTACAATCACTACAAGCGCGTCACCTCCTGCAGGCATATGGATGTGGATGTGCAGAAGAGCAATATCCTGATGATCGGCCCCACGGGCTCCGGTAAAACCTATCTTGCACAGACCCTTGCGAAGATTTTGAATGTGCCTTTTGCCATTGCAGATGCTACGGCCCTCACAGAGGCAGGATATGTAGGCGAGGACGTGGAAAATATTCTCTTAAAGCTGATCCAGGCGGCTGATTACGATGTAAACCGTGCGGAGTACGGCATTATTTACATTGATGAGATCGACAAGATCACCAAAAAGGCAGAAAATGTTTCCATTACCCGCGACGTGTCCGGCGAAGGCGTACAGCAGGCGCTTCTTAAAATCCTGGAGGGAACCGTTGCCAGCGTTCCGCCTCAGGGAGGTAGAAAGCATCCTCATCAGGAGCTGATCCAGATCGACACCACCAATATCCTCTTTATCTGCGGCGGCGCCTTTGACGGTCTGGAAAAGATCGTGGAACAGCGCATCAGCGCTGGCTCTATCGGCTTTAATGCTGAGGTGGTAAACCGCAATGAGATGGATATTGATGAACTTTTACGGCAGGTAGAGCCGAGAGATCTTACCAAATTTGGTCTGATCCCTGAGTTTATCGGCCGTGTTCCGGTCATGGTTTCCTTAGAGCAGCTTACAAAGGAAGCAATGGTAAGAATTCTTTCTGAACCGAAGAATGCCCTTACCAAGCAGTACAAGAAGCTGTTTGAGCTGGATGATGTAAAACTTGAGTTTACACCGGAGGCTCTGGAAGAAGTGGCAAATCTGGCAGTAAAGAGAAAGATCGGTGCCAGAGGACTGCGTTCCATCCTGGAAAATGCTATGATGGATCTGATGTATGAGATCCCGTCTGATGATACAGTAGGTATCTGTACCATTACAAAAGATGTGATCGATAAGACAGGTGAGCCGGAACTGGTATATCGTGATGCAGCTCCGACAACTGCCCGTAAATCTGTTGCAGACAGACTGCGTGGCGGAAAAAAAGGAGAGATCGCCTGATAGATTTCGAGAGAAGATTAGGGGGCTGTCGTAAAGTAGTCTTATTTTGCGGCATGCCCTCTTTTTGATAGATTGAAAGGTGCATAAGATAGAATGGAAGAACAAGTAATAGTAATGCCCACTGTGGCCCTGCGGGGAATGACCATCCTGCCGGGTATGGTGCAGCATTTTGATGTAAGCAGACCGAAATCCATAGCAGCGGTTGAAAAGGCAATGTTAGGGGATCAGAAGCTGTTTTTAGTCAGCCAGAAGCGTCCGGAGATACCGGATCCGGAACTTTCGGATCTGTATCAGATCGGTACCGTTTCTGTAGTAAAACAGCTGGTAAAGCTTCCCTCTAAAAACGTCCGCGTTCTGGTGGAAGGTCTGGAAAAAGCGGAACTTCTCTGCTTTGATACGGAAGAACCTTATCTTATGGGTGAGATCAGCCTCATGGGGGAAGAGGAAGAAGATACAGAACCTCTTGCCGGAGAGGCAATGCTCCGTATTTTAAAGGATAAACTGGAAGAATATGGAACTGTCAATCAGAGAGTGGCAAAGGAAACACTTCCGGCGCTGCTGCTGATCGGTGATCTGAAGGAGATGTTAAAGCAGATTCCTATCCAGATGCCATGGGATTATACCGTATGCCAGGCGATCTTAGAGTGTTCCAGCATATCTGCAAAATATGAGGCTGTCCTTCAGACCCTTATGACAGAAATGGAAGTTTACCGTATAAAAAAGGAATTCCAGGAGAAAGTAAAAGCAGATATTGACCAGAACCAGAAAGAGTATATCCTCAGAGAACAGATGAAGATCATCCGTCAGGAGTTAGGGGAGGATAATCCTTTATCTGATGCAGATGAGTATCAGAAGAAAACAGAAAGCTTAAAAGCAGACAAAGAAGTAAAGGAAAAGCTGTTAAAAGAGATCGGCCGTTTCCGTACCATGCCTGCCGGAAGCCAAGAAGCCAATGTGCTGCGGACCTACATAGAGACTCTTTTAGAACTGCCGTGGAAGAAAACTTCCAAAGATAACGAAGATATCCGCCATGCAGAAAAGATCTTAAATGAGGATCATTATGGTCTGGAAAAGGTAAAAGAGCGTATTTTAGAGTATCTGGCTGTGCGTTCTCTTACCAAGAAGGGTACAAGCCCGATCATCTGTTTAGTAGGTCCGCCAGGAACCGGTAAGACCTCCATTGCAAGATCTGTTGCAAAAGCATTAAATAAAAAATATGTGCGCATCAGCCTTGGCGGTGTAAGAGATGAGGCAGAGATCCGTGGACACAGAAAGACTTATGTAGGGGCAATGCCGGGACGTCTGGTAGAAGGACTGCGCCAGGCAGGAGTTGCCAATCCGCTGATGCTTTTAGATGAGATCGATAAGGTAAGCAGTGACTACAAGGGAGATACTTCCTCTGCTTTGCTGGAAGTATTAGACGGGGAGCAGAATGTAAAATTCCGCGATCACTATGTAGAAGTTCCTGTGGATCTTTCTCAGGTGCTGTTTATTGCCACTGCCAATACCACCCAGACCATACCGGGACCATTACTTGACCGTATGGAACTGATCGAGGTAAACAGTTATACAGAAAATGAAAAATTCCACATTGCAAAGGACTATCTGGTAGGAAAACAGATCGAGCGGAATGGCCTTACACCACAGCAGATCGTATTTTCCGATAAGTGTCTGGAAAAGATCATCCACAATTACACCAGAGAAGCCGGTGTGCGAAACTTAGAGCGCCGGATCGGGGATGTGTGCCGCAAGGCAGCCAGAAAATATCTGGAAAAGAAGCAGGGACCGATCCGTGTAAATGAAGGAAATCTGGAAAAGTATCTTGGAAAAGAGAGAGTTTCTTTTGAAGATGCCAATGAAAAAGATGAAGTAGGTATTGTAAGAGGTCTGGCCTGGACCAGCGTAGGCGGCGATACCTTACAGATCGAAGTAAACGTGATGCCTGGAAAAGGAAATCTCCTTATGACTGGCCAGATGGGTGATGTAATGAAGGAGTCAGCACAGATTGCTCTGACCTATGTGCGCTCGATCTGTCCGGATTACCAGGTGGCAGATGATTACTTTGAAAAGCATGATCTGCATCTGCATATCCCGGAGGGCGCAGTTCCAAAGGATGGCCCGTCTGCAGGTATTACCATGGCAACAGCTATGCTTTCTGCTGTAACAGGACGGAAAGTTCTGGCAAAAGTGGCTATGACCGGTGAGATCACCTTAAGAGGAAGAGTGCTTCCAATCGGCGGCCTGAAGGAGAAGATCCTGGCAGCCAAGATGGCCCACATTAAAAAAGTCCTGGTTCCGGATAAGAACCGGCCGGATATGGCAGAATTATCAAAAGAGATCACCAGAGGTTTGGAGATCGTTTATGTTAAAAATATGGATGAAGTAATAAAGGAGGCATTTGTATGATCATCAGAGATGTAAATCTGGAAACAGTCTGCGGTGTTACCAGCAAACTTCCGGACAACACACTGCCGGAGTTCGCTTTTGCAGGAAAGTCAAATGTAGGAAAATCCTCATTGATCAATGCACTGATGAACCGGAAAGCCTACGCAAGAACTTCTTCCCAGCCTGGAAAGACCCAGACCATTAACTTTTACAATATCAATAAAGAGTTGTACTACGTGGATCTTCCTGGATATGGTTATGCCAAGGTTTCACTGGAAGCCAAGGAAAAATGGGGCAAGATGATCGAGCGTTATCTTAGAAACTCCGCCATGTTAAAACTGGTCTTTCTTCTGATCGATATCCGTCATGAACCATCTGCCAACGACAAGATGATGTATGACTGGATCATCTATAACGGCTATCATCCGGTGATCATTGCTACCAAATTAGACAAGATCAACCGCAGCCAGATCCAGAAAAATGTAAAGATCGTCCGTCAGGGTCTTGGAATGGAAAAAGATGGGATCATTATCCCGTTTTCTGCTGAAACAAAGCAGGGAAGAGATGAGATCTGGAGGCTGATCGAAGATACCATGGCAGATGTAAATGAAAATACAGCTGCAGAGGCAGAAGAGAAAACAGAAGAATAATTAAGGGAACATATATAAAAAATGTGCTCTGACACAAAAACACGACCGGGAGAAAAACTCTCAGGTCGTGTTTTTTGATGATTTATTACGATTGACTGCCAGTATATCGCAGGTGCGGCGGTCATGGATGATCACAGTGTTTCTCAAAATTTAAGACAGCAGGGTATGCATCACATGAGAATAAATCTCCTGGCTTTTACGTCTCCAGGCGCCGCATACAGCTTCCGCCTGCTCTTTGTCAGGAACAGAAAGGTCCAGCCCGATCAGGACTGCCTTATTTTCACGTACTTCACAGTGGACGATGTAGTCCTGGTTGGTACCTTTGTAAAAGTCGGCGGTGGTACCTACCTCTTCACGCAGGCGGAATTTATTTTCCTTTAAATATTCATCCATGTCATTGATAATGGCAGGAGAAATATTTTTGCCAAAGAAGTTTAAGGTTTCTTCCCCTTCTTTGGTAATATCATAGCGGGTGCTGGAGTGGCTGGCTTCTTTGTGGATCAGCCCGGCATCCTCTAATTCATTTAAGGCCTGCTGCAGTGTGAAATAAGTAGTATAGTCGTGTTCTGTAAAAAAGCTGGTCAGCTGTGCATTGGTAAGAGGAAAATTCACCTGTTTTAACAGATACAGGTTCATCAGTTTATATAAAGTCATAGGTTCCGTAAGCATTATTTCACACTCCGTTAAAAGATTTCTGAACATTCTTATCTATCATAACAAGTTTGCTTCTTTAAATCAAGACAGATTTCACTTTTAAAACAGAAGGAATTGTGTTATCATGGGGGTTAGGTGCTATGTGCCAGTGGCAAATGTTCAGCACCAATCGAAGCGAAGCAAAAATGCGGGAGTGCAAAGCTTACAGCAATCCGGCATTTGAGAAACTGACAGATAAATATGCGAGAGTACATATAGATACAGGTGGTAGTGTATGAGAGAACGGATCAACCGCCTGGCCCGCGGGATCATTGACAGCAGCGTGCCAGAGCTGGTGATAAAACCAGAGAGGATCGAAGGGGTCCTTTCACCGGGAGAGTCCGTGCGGGGAGAATTTTCCGTTCAAAGCGGAAATGACCTGTATATTAAAGGGCTGGTGTATTCCGGAAATGAGAGAGTAAAATTAGAAAGCGAAGCATTTGGTGGACTTCGCAATCACATTATATATAACATCGACACCCGATACTTAGAGGATGGAGATACAGTTAAGGGATCTTTTTACCTGGTCACAAACGGAGGCGAGAAAGAGATTCCTTATTCTTTGCGCATACAGACAGGAAACAGGACAGAGGAACTGGGAAGCTTAAAAACCCCAAGGGATTTTGCAGCTCTGGCAAAGAAAAACTGGGAACTGGCCCTGCGCCTGTTTGAATATCAGGATTTTACAGAAGCGCCTTTTATGCAGGATGTGCAGGCAAGGACGATCTATGAGGGTTTAAAGGGAAGAAACGGCAGAAATAATCTGTTAGAGGAATTTTTAGTAGCTCTTCATGTAAAGGAAGCGGTTTCCCTGCGTACAGACGGGGAAAAGATCCTGTTAAATGCACCGGAAACCATTACAGAAGGTGTGATCGGGCTTACAGCCAGTGGCTGGGGCTATGTAAAAATACAGGTAGAAGCAGACGGGGATTTTCTTGCTGTGGAAAAAAATGCAGTGACCACCCGTGAGTTTGACCAGGGCAACTGCCAGATCCATTACCAGATCCTTCCACAATATCTTCATGTCGGAAGAAACTTTGGTTCTGTGCGCATCCGTTCCCTGCGCCAGGAATTTGTTTTCCCTGTAGAAGTAATAAAGAAAAATGTTCAGGGAGCAGATGGAAGAGAGAAAAAAACAGCAGATAAGGCATCTGTCTGTGAATTTTCCCGTCTGCGCCTGAAACAGGAATTTACAGATGAGGGAGATTTTTCTGTAAACAGCGGGTTATTAAAGAAAACAGAAAATCTCCGTGCCAGATATCCGGAAGATATAGCTGTACGTTTGTGGCGGACAGAACAGCTTTTTAAAGCAGGAAGAAAAGATGCGTATACAGCGGCTCTTGCAGAGATCGGAGATCCTGTTTTAAGATGCAGGGATACAAGACCGGAAATCTACTGCTTTTATCAGTATTTAGAGCTGTTAAATGAGCCTTCTTCTGAAGAGAAAAAGGCAGCACTGGCCCGCTACATACGTAAGCTCTTAAATGAAAACAGGAAAACGGATGGCTGGCTTCTTAACCTGTTAGTAAAAACAGACAGGACCTGCCTGCAAAATCCGCTGGAGCTTTATGAACAGATGCGCTCCATGTTCGGATATGGCTGCAGAAGCCCGTTTTTATATGGACTGGCCTGCCGCCTTCTTAAGATGCATCCGGATCTGTTTGTAAAAATGGGAGAATTTGAGATCCAGGTCTTCCTTGGTGGATTAAAAAATGGCTGGCTGGACCAGAACCTGGCTGTAAAAGCTGCTTTATCCCTTTCAGAGGTAAAGCATTACAGGAAGATCCTGGAAAGACTGTTAGTAAATTTATACAGATCCTATCCGGAAATGCAGGTATTAGAGGCATTATGCGGTCTTCTGATCCGGGGAGAAAAGAAAGACAGATCCGCCTTTGGCTGGTATGAGAAGGCCTTAAAAGCCCATATCAATCTTACAAGGCTTTATGAATATTTCCTTTATTCTCTGCCGGATGATTATGGACATGCCCTTCCAAAAGAAGTGCTATTGTATTTCTCTTATGATAAATCTTTAGACCAGGCCAATAAAAGTGTGCTGTATAAAAACATTTTACAGTATGTAAACCCTTCTACGGAACTGTATCAGGTCTATGTGCGGGAAATGGAGCAGTTTGCCATGGAACAGCTGCTTGCAGGCAGAATGAACGGCTGTCTGGCTGTGATCTATGAGCACATGATCTATACAGATATGATCGATCCCAGGGCTGCAGGGATCCTGCCAAAGATCCTTTGTTCCAGCCGCGTAAAATGTGATGATCCGAGAATGAAATATGTGATCGTGCGCTGTGAGGAATTAAAAGAGGAAGAGGCATTTTTATTAGAACATGGGGAAGCTTATGTTCCGGCTGTTTCTAAGAATACAGTCCTGTTTTTCCAGGATGCATATGGGGGAAGATATCTGAATATAAGCCATCGGAAACTGCCGGTCATGGACCGGAAAGAGCTCCTTGACCGCTGTTATGAGGTATATCCGGATCATCCTATCTTAAAGCTTCGCGCCTGTGAGGCTGTGTTAAAAAAAGGCGTGGAAAAAGAGGAGGAAGCCCTTCTTTTAGAAGATACCTTAAGCCAGTTAAAGCTGAATCCTGTATTTGAGAAAAAGCTTCTTCATCTGGTAACAGAATATTACTGTAAAAAGGCTGTTTCCAAGGAAGAAGAAGAGCGGTGCGCTTTCCTGATCCAGTTAGATAAGGACCTGCTGGAGCCGTCCATGCGAAGAAAGATCTGTGAGATCTTTATAGACTGTAATTATTTAAGAGAAGCATATAATATGCTTTTAACTTATGAAATAGAAGATGTGGATCCGGAGAAGCTGTTAAAGCTTTGTACCCGTATGATCTTACAGCAGCTGTTTGACCAGGATGACCGTTTACTGGAACTGTCCTGGAGAGTGTTTGAGGCTGGAAAAGCGGACAGCGTGATCTTAGATTATCTCTGTGAACATTTTAACGGGACCACTTCCCAGATGTATGAGATCCTGATCCAGGCAGTAGGGGAACATGTGGAAACCTATGATCTGGAAGAACGTCTGTTAGCTCAGATGTTGTTTACAGGCAGCTGTGACCAGATTGATTCTGTATTTGACCTTTACATGAAGCGCAAGCGCACCAGGGAAAGTATGGTAAAAGCATATTTTACCCAGAAGTGTATCCAGTATTTCCTGGAAGAAAAGGAGATCGACAGTCAGATCTTCCAGTACCTGAAAAATGCAGTGGGCGCGGATCCTGGCAAGGAAAAGATCCCTACGATCTATCTGCTGGCTCTTACCCGTTACTATGCAGGACAGGCAGAGATCACGGCAGATGAGAAGAAACAGCTGCAGATCATGGTAAATATTCTGTTAGAGTCAGAAATGGTATTTCCATATATGAAGGATCTGGGACGGTTTGTTTCTATCCCGGAAGACATTATGGATAAGACCATGATCGAGTACCGGGGAGACAAAAATGTACAGCCCTGGATCGAAATGCGTATCCTTCCCCAGGAGGACCATTTTACCAGGGAAGAGATGAAACGGGTATATCAGGGCATTTATGTAAAGAAACTGACCCTGTTTAAGGGAGAACTTTTAGAATACCAGATCTATGAACGGGGCGAAAAGGGCGCTGTTCTTGTAAAAGAAGGCCGTACCTGCTGTGACCCGGAAAGAGCCGGAAGAGAAAACAGCCGCTTTGCCTGCTTAAACCAGATGTCAGAGGCAGTGGCAAAGCAGGATGCAGAAGGGCTTTTAGGGGCAATGGAAGATTATGTAAAACGATCAGCTGCCCTGGGGATCCTATTTCCTGTGAACTGACGTGTTTTTGAAATGGGATCCAAAAAGATTTCAAACGTACATATGAACTACAACGGAGGAAACAAATAGATGGAAGGACTTGTGATCGGGTTAGATCTGAATGACGATTATTCCCAGATCAGCTGCAATGAAAAAGAAAAGTCCTGGACAGTTCCTACAGTGATCTGCCGCAGAAAAGAGAAAGAAACCTGGCTCATAGGAGAAGAAGCCTATGCAGCCACTCTTTTAGGCGAAGGCGTGATCGTAGACAAGCTGCTTAAAATGGTCCGCAAGGAGGGAACTTCTACTATAGGAGGGATCTGCTATACAGGTACGGATCTATTAAAGATATTTTTGAAAAAGCTGTTAGACTGTCCTTTTAAGGAATTCCATACAGACCAGGTGGAGCAGCTGGTGATCACCATGCACGGAACAGACGCAAAAGTAACAGACTGCCTGATGTACTGTGCAGATTATCTGAACATTCCCAGGGACCGTGTCCATGTGATCAGTCATACAGAAAGTTTTGCTTACTATGTGCTCAGTCAGCGCAAAGAGCTGTGGAGTAACCAGGTAGGTTTATTTGAGTTATCAGAAGACCGGCTCTGCTATTATGAAATGAAGGTACAAAGGGGCATGCGCCGCAACATGGTCCAGGCAGAAGCACAAAACCAGGAAGAAGCCTTTGACTTGGATATCCTTGACTCCCCTTCCGGAAGCAAGCTGGCAGATCAGATCCTTTGTTCCTGTGGGGAAAAACTTCTGGAAAATAAGTTGTTTTCAACCGTATTCCTTACAGGAAAAGGCTTTGAACGTCAGGACTGGGCAACCGGTTTTATGAAACTTGCCTGCAACCGGAGAAGGGTGTTTGTGGAAAATGTGCTGTTTTCCAAGGGAGCAGCGATCAAGGCAAGGGACTATATGGTTCAGGGAACGGAATTTCCCTATGTGTTTGTCTGTGAAGGTAGATTAAAGGCAGAAGTAGCCCTGAAAGTCATGCGTGCAGGAAAAGAGATCATGCTGGCAGTTGCCTCCTATGGGGATAACTGGTATGAGTCAAAAAGTTCTCTGGAACTGATCTTAGATGGACAAAAAGAGATCGAATTTCTTATTTCCCATCTGGACTCCCGGAAAAAGAGAGCCGTTTCCGTGCCCCTTACAGGTTTTCCTGACCGGCCGGAAAAGACTACCAGGATCCGGATGAATATTGGATTTACAGATGAAAATACCATGGCGGTGGTGATCCGGGATATGGGCTTTGGAGAGCTGTTCCCGGCATCTGATGCAGTGATCAGACAAGAGGTAATCTTATGAGTTTATTATTGTGCAGAAGGGAAAAAGTAAAACATCCCTTTTATATTGAAGTTCTGGGGATCCATATATATTCTTCCCAGGAACTTTGCTATGTGATCTACCATCATCCCCTTCTTGTGATGAATGATTTTGTAGATGCCTCTTTGTTTTTCTTTGTGAAAAATGAGCTGGGACTTGGCTTTCTTGCAGGACGCATGGAAAAGCTGGTGGAAGCCGGCGGCCGCCCGGAAGAGGCTTTGTACCTGTTCCTTTCTGAATGTGATTACTATACAGAAAAAGAGATACAGAAATTTAAGCAGGTAACGGCTTCTTACAGAAACCTTTCTCAAAATGCTTATGGAAAGGCAGTGGCAGATTATCTTTTTTCCCAGAAACAGTATGGAAAAGCACTGCAGAAGTATGAAAAACTGACCGAGGAAGGGGAACGCAAAAAAGGAGAAGAGGCATTCTGGTCCCAGGTCTATCAGAACTTAGGGGCTGCCTGTGCCCAGATGTTCCAGTTTTCCAGGGCATATAAGGCATATGATACAGCCTATGGATTAAAGGAAGAGGATCAGATCCTGGAAAAGATCTATTTTCTTACCTGTTTTGCTCCGGGACTTTCCGTTGATGAAAGCTATGAGGCTCTTTTTAAGCCAGAATGGAAGGAAGAATGGAAAGGGAAACTGTCCCAGGCAGAAACAGATGCCAAACAGGCAGCAAGTGTGAGAAATTTAAGAGCCCTGTGGAAACAGGATCCTGAAGGACAGTTAGAAAAGGCAAAAAAACTGATCAGCAAATGGAAAAGTGAGTACAGGAAACAGGAGGCATAATCATGGCTTTTCAGGCAGCAAAGGAATTTCTGGAAAAAAGAGGATTTGGAGACAGGATCAAAGAGTTTGATGTTTCCAGTGCAACGGTAGAGCTGGCAGCAGTGGCAGTAGGCTGTGAACCGGCCCACATTGCAAAAACATTATCCTTTTTAACAGGAGAAGGACCGGTCCTCATCGTGGCAGCAGGAGATGCGAAGATCGACAATCACAAATATAAATCCTTTTTCGGTGTAAAAGCAAAAATGCTGACCGTAGAGCAGGTGTCTGAACTGATCGGCCATGAGGTTGGGGGTGTATGCCCTTACGGTATCAAAGAGGGCGTAAAGGTGTACTTAGATGAGTCTTTAAAGCGTTTTGATGTAGTTTATCCTGCCTGTGGAAGCAGCAATAGTGCTGTAAAACTGTCCATCCCGGATCTGGAAAAGTCCTGCGACTTTGAACAGTGGGTGGATGTGTGCAAGCTGCCTCAGTAAAGATACATCTATAATAACTTTGCTCTTGACAAATCTGTAAAAAATATTTATGCTTGAAAACAGCAGTATAAAAAATGGTGATGAACAAGAGGAGTACATTTTTAAGACCCTCAGAGAAAGCGGCTCACTGGCTGAAAGGCCGCTTGGGAATACTTGAAAATGGAAGGTAGCTTGTGAGCCGGACAGGTGAGAAAGATACATTAGCCTGTTCCGTTGGCCCGCGTTAAGGGAGCGAGTACGAAAGGCTTTAAAATATATATAAGATATGTTTCAGGTTTTCGTATTCCATGAGATGACCGGATATGGATGATATATGTGTTGTACATATCGGTTGGATCAAAGGTGGTACCGCGATACAGTCGCCCTTTGCTTCCCCTATGGGATGCAGAGGGCTTTTTGCTGTTTCAAATGGATACAACCTCTGCCAGGAGGTTTACTGCAAAGAGAAAAGCTGTACTTATTAATGTTCTCTCGGAATCTTTTTGTACCTGATTTTGTGAGAAGATTTTTTGTCAGTTGTGCCCAAATTTCTGAGGCGTACG
>ENA-OPWX01001926-OPWX01001926.1-human-gut-metagenome-genome-assembly--contig:-NODE-1926-length-12461-cov-3.454699_pt1 | contig 12461 bp, 10 predicted proteins | sample MGYA00241514_ERZ502020 | MGnify/ENA primary metagenome ERZ502020 (study PRJEB25962, sample SAMEA2042105) | human gut metagenome | biome: human gut; feature: human-associated habitat; material: faeces... | reverse complement strand
CGCTTCATACAAAGCATCATATTCTTTTGATGGTCGAAGGCTCTTAAATCCTTCCCGGATGGCGCTGTCCTCCATGGACGAAATCCAAAGCCGCTCAAACGGCTTCCGGCACCTGCACTGATGATAGACCAGTCTGAAAATCAGCTCCCCTTCACGCCCTGCATCCGTCGCGCAGACCAGGCTCTCCACATCTTCACGGGACATCAGCTTTTTCAGGATTTCAAACTGCTTTTTCGTTGCCGCTGAAACCCGATATTGAAACGGCTCCGGGAAAATCGGCAGGTCCTCTTTACGCCATTTCTTATACTGATCATCGTATGCCTCCGGCGGAGCCAACTCCACCAGATGGCCGACACACCAACTCACCACATAGCCGTTTCCTTCCAGATAGCTGTCCCCGCGCCTGGTTGCTCCAAGAACCTTTGACAGTGCCTGTGCGACCGAGGGCTTCTCGGCCAGAACCAATTTGCTCAATTTGCATCCGCTCCTTTCCTGAACGTGAAGGCAACCCCGGAGGTAGCCGGGGCTGCTATGTAAATTATTCTTTTAGAAATATAATATATTCACAATATAGCCTATTCTTGTCTTTTCTAGGCTTCCAACTTTCTTCTTGAGGTACCTCTCTAAATATACAATCCTCAAAAGGAATATGCCAGCTATTGGCGTCCTCACTATCATCCTCAGAAAAATTAATACCGAAAAGACACTCCGAATTTTCATCGTATATTTTATAATCGCAATATTTTAAGCCAGTTAGATCAATATCACCTTCTTCTTGAAACATTGTAACAATATCTGTAGCATCATTAACAACTGTATCATAAGAAATATTTTTATCATAAAGAAGATATAAAGCATATATTTGAACCACAACTTCATTTTCTCTAAGTATAAAGAAGGTGTCGTTAAATACGATAGATATTTGATAACATTTTTCTATGAAATCTTTATGAATCGTTACTTGTAATTGATATCCAATTTGTTCGCTTTCTTTATCGAAATACATACCCTTTGCAACATTTCGTGTTTTCGAATAAAATGCTAAATTTGAGATTCTATTATCATTATGCTTATTATTTATATGATCTATAACGAAACCATTCTGATAAAATTTATCAACGACATCTTTGCCATACCATTTTCCCATAATGTATTTGTGGAGGGAACCAACTTTGCTATTCTTTACATAACCTTTTCTATCCAAATACCATACTAAACTATTTAATTCATCATGATAATCTTCTCTGTCTGTGGTAAAACCAATTCTTTTTTTTGTGCTATTAAAAATGTCTATAATATTTTCCCCGCCTCGAATTTTTATAATTATCTTCCCCATATTTAAGTCCCCTGCCAACCATAGTGAAAATCTATAGTTTAACTTTTCTGTTTATTACTTCCTATTCAGTATATCATACACTTCCTTTTTTAAACACCCTCAGCCCATCCAAAACCTCATTCACTAAACCTTCACTAAACATTTATGTTCAAGCAGTTTTACCATATAAACACATATAAGAGTCATACATCTCAAATTGTTACCAAATAGAAATGTAGTCTTTTAGAGTCTCTATGTAGGGCAGCCCAAAGCCGCCCTCAAACTTCATCACATCAGCTCATCGTCCTCCGAACATTCTACATCCTCCGGTTCATCCTCCTCATAGTTTTCCCCTTCGTCATCCTCCGGGAAGTCATACTCGTCCAAATCCTCTTCATAATCCGCATCCGGATCCGGCTTCGCCTGTTCCTTTTTCTTTCCCTTCAGCTTCATCCAGCCATATGCCGCGCCGCCACCGATCAGTGCCAGTGACAGCAAAACCACAGGCAGGAGATTTACAGATTTTTTCGTTTCCGTTTCCATTTCCACGTCACCCGTTTCTGTGCTTTCTTCCTCTGTTTCAACTGTTTCAGGAGCCGGAGTCTCCTCAGGTTCTTCCGTTGTCTGATACTGTGCCGCTTCCTCTTCGTCCATCAACGACAGCAAATCCGCCTCGTCCACCTGGTTCAGAAAGTGTACCGTCTCATTTCCCTCATCGTCCCGGTCAATAATCAGATAAAAGTAGTTTCCATTTTTGGTGACCAGCGTAATGAACTGTTTTCCCGTTTTCGTGATGCCGCCCAGGTCATCTACCAGCGTCAGGTTTCCGTCCGGCGTAAAAGCATTTCCGTCCGTCTGATTCAGATTGAACGCGCCGCTCATAAACAGTTCCATCAACCGGGATAACTCTTCCTCGCTGAAAGACAGAGTAAAATCACTGTCGGTTTCTCCACCTGCCTGGATTGTCAGGTAACTGCCATACACATAGCCGACCCGCTCCGGCAGAAGAATCTCTGCCCAGTCACCATCTCTGCCGATCACCTCCACCTCGGTGCCGTTCGGCAGCTGGACGAAGGCAGTGTTCTCTATTCCCGCGCCAGTGCGGACGTTCAGATCTCCGCCATTAGTTGTGACAATCCCCATCTGGGAGCTTTCCGTTTCTTCCCCGGCAGAATCATCCGGGCTTTCCTCAGCCGATTCTCCACCACCGACCACAATGCCGTCTTCTGTCATCGTGATTTCCAAAGAACCTCTCAAAAGTTCCTTCAGAGCTTCTTCATCAATGTCCCCTTCTGTGGGAACAGCTTCATCTCCCTCAATGGCTCCTTCGGTTTCCGGCGCTTCTGCGCCTTCCGTTTCCACAGCCTCTTCTGTCTCTGTTCCGGCAGCAAGAGCTGTAACCGGAAATGCGATCATGCACAAAGCCGCCGCCAAAAATACCGCTGACATCTGCCTTTTACTCATCATACTGTCCGTCCTCCTTCACTTCCGCAGCCATTACCTGCGGCATGAATGCCGCAGACTTCCGGATCAGCTCTGCCAGCTGTTCCGGCGTCAAGTTGGCCGCATGAACCATTTCATGGATCTCGGTATTTTCCTCTTCCCGATACCGTCGCTCCAGGTCTTTGACCTTCGCATCCCATTCCGTCCGTTTCTTCCGGGCTTTTTCCAGATCAGCACCGATCTTTTCAAGTTTTACCCCCATTATTTCTCCTTTCCCGGCAGAATCGCCTAATAATCGGATCATCTCGCCAATCATGCGGAATTGCACGAACCTACTTTTTATCGTAAACCATACGGCGCATCCCAATAACATGATAATAAGGATGTATGACCATAATATATCGTTGACTCCGTTGATCCAATTATTCAATAGCTCCATGATTTATAATCTGTTGTTTGGTTACAAAGATACGTATCTACGAAGCAAATTCATCGAAATATTATTTTTTTATCATTTTCTTGTAACGTTTTCCAAACGGCTGTCGTCTTATAGTTAGAAACAAATGATAAGCGGGAAAGGCCACCCTGCTATATTCGGAAAAAATACGATAAAAATGAAACGGATGATGATTTGGATCATACTGCTAGGCGGTATGGTACAGGGAGCTTTTGCTCAGAACTTGGAGATAAAGGGAATGGTGCGGGACGCTCGCAACAAAGAAATCTTGGAATTTGCGAATGTGGTATTGCAAACAATGGACTCTTCTTTTGTAGCGGGTACGACTACGGATATGAAGGGGCATTTTTTATTAAATAAGATTAAAAAAGGGAGTTATATTCTATCTGTCTCTAGTCTAGGCTTTAAGACGGAGTATATTTCCTTGGAAGGCTTGTCCAAGAATATTTCTTTGGGAGAAATATCCTTACATGATGATGCGGTATCCTTAGACGGGGTGACGGTTAGCGCCTCTGCCCAGACGAGCCATGCCGATAAAAAAGTGGTCTTCCCATCGGATCGCCAGATGAAGGCTTCGGGAAACGGCATGGATTTGTTGCAGCAGATGATGCTACCGAGAGTGCAGGTGGATTTGTTGAACAGTGAGATCAAGGCCACGGGAAATGGGGTAGTCCAAGTGCGTATCAATGGCGTGAAGGTGGAACAGGATGAGATCAAGGCCTTGAATCCCTCGGACATCATTCGTATAGAATATCATGATAACCCGGGCTTACGTTATGGTAATGCCGATATCGTGCTGGATTATATCGTTCGCCGGCCGGATACGGGAGGTAGTTTCGGTCTGGACATGGCACAAGGTATCAATTCCATGTGGGGTGAACATAATGCTTGGGGAAAGATCAATCATAAGAACTCGGAATGGGGCGCTTCTTATCGGATCGGTCCTCGTGATTTCTATGGAATGAAACGGAATAACGAGGAAGAGTTCCATTTAGCGAATGGAACGACCTTGAACCGTGTGGAAATAGGCGAACCTTCGCGCGCTCGTTTGTTCATGCATAACCTGAATGTGAACTATAGCTATCAAAAGCCGGATAAGTATATGTTTAACGCCACGTTCCGCTACCGGAATAATCATCAACCGCATTGGGATTATCAAGGAGTCTTGATGAATAAGGCGAATCCGGAGGATAAAGTGGATATGATCGATCTATCGGGATCAGCCTATCAAGCTCCTGCGCTGGATTTGTATTACCAACGGGATTTGAAGCATAACCAGACCTTGGTGTTTAACGTGGTAGGGACTTATAACCAAACGAAATCGACCCGTATCTATCAAGAGAGTAAACATGAACAATTGTTGACTGATGTGAATAATGTGGTGGATGGTGATAAATACTCGATTATCGGCGAGGCTATCTATGAGAAGAAATTAACGAATGGTAATCGGTTGAGCGGCGGTTTACGCCATAACCAATCTTTCTCGGATAACAGTTATATCAATGGGCATAATTATAAGACGCATATGGTACAGATGGAGAGTTCCGTATATGCGGAATTCAAGGGAAAGGTGAAAAAACTGGATTACTCATTGGGTGTGACCGTGAATCGATCGTCTTATAGCCAACGGGGTGAGGATGCGGATTATGAACGTTATACGGTGAGTCCCCGGTTGACCTTGTTTTATGCTTTGCCCGGGGAATCTTCCATCCGTTTGAAATCAACGATGGGAAATGTGACTCCTTCTTTGGGTGAGCTGAGCGCTATCGACCAAGTGATCGATTCCTTGCAAATACAGCGGGGTAATCCTAACTTGAAGTCTTATATGAGTTATTATACGGAATTGAATTACGAGTTTCGCAAAGGTCTGTTTTACGTGAATGCCTTGGGCGCTTATGAGTATCAGCCGGACGCTATCATGGACGAGAAATATCTGGAAGGGAATAAGATCATCCAGACTTGGGATAATCAGAAAAACTGGCAACGGGTTGTCGCTTCCGTCAACTTGCGGGTCGGTCCGATCAAGGACATCTTGCAATTTTCTGTCAATGGTGGTATGAACCATTATATGAGTAACGGTAATACCTACACGCATCGATATACGAACTGGTGGTGCGACGCGAATGTTTCCGTTACTTGGAAGAATTGGTCACTCATGTATATGTTGATGACGAATTGGAACTGGTTTAAGGGCGAGACGATGAGTGGGGGTGAGAATATCCAAGGAATCCAGCTCGGTTATAGGCATAAAGACTTGATGGTTGGCTTGCGTGTTTTTAATCCGTTTACGGATAACTATAAGCAGGAGACCGAGAACTGGAACCAATACGCCTCTTTCCACCGTTCGAATTACATCAAGGAAAGTTCCCGTTTGTTTGTGGCGACGATTTCCTATAACTTCTCTTTCGGCCGTAAATTTAGCGCTGGTCAGAAGAAAGTGAATAATGCCGATAATGACTCGGGGGTAATGAGTACCGGTAAATAAGGGAATATTTTATATCTTTGAGGGAAAATAAAATGAGATATGAAAGCGATTAATCCGAATGAGATCAAAGACAACTTTATCGAGTTGATTGGTAAGGAGTGGATGCTGGTAAGCGCCGGTGATAAGGAGAAGTTTAATATGATGACTGCCAGTTGGGGCGGCGTGGGAGTGTTATGGAACCGTCCGGTGGTGTTTGCTTTTATTCGTCCGGAGCGTTATACCCGTGAGTTTATCGACGCTAAAAATGAGTTCACGATTACTTTCCTAGGACCGGAGCACCGGAAAGCCCATAGCATTTGTGGCTCTAAATCCGGCCGGGAGATTGATAAAGTGGCCGCTACGGGGTTGACACCGTTCTTTACGGAGGCTGGTAATCCTGTATTCGAGGAAGCTCGCCTTACGTTGGAATGTAAAGTGGTCTATAAGTCCGAGATCGAGGAGGCCAAGTTTTTAGATCCTAGCGTTTTCCCTCGTTGGTATGATGAGAAGAACGGCAATGCGCATATCGTTTACATTGCCGAGATCGTAAATGCTTGGGAGAAGTAATCTCACCCAAGCAGTTCTTTCATCATTTGCTCCGTATGCGTGAGGAAATATTTAGTGAGCTGGTAATGCTCTGTTTCCTCATACGGGGTGATGTGCGCTCCGGTATCATCGATGGCATAAATGTCCGCGTTCGGATAAGCCATCAAGATCGGGGAGTGCGTGGAGATAATCAGTTGGCAACCGTTATTCACCAGTTCATGGATACGCACCAAAAGGGCCAGCTGCCGTTGTGGGGAGAGTGCGGCTTCCGGCTCGTCTAATATAAATAATGTATTGCGGCTGGCATAATTCAGGAAAGCGCTGAGAAAGCTCTCGCCGTGCGATTGCTCCAATAAACTCCTGCCACCGTAAGCTTTATAGGCGTAGATCTTGCTGTACTTACGTAATTCCAGTTGGGCTTGCCTATCCAATTCGGCCGCATGGTTAAAAAAGGATTCTGCCCGGAAGAAGAAATGCTTTTCCGGTTTTCGGGTCTCGATCAACTTAATATGCTCGGGTAAGACATTGGCGTAAATCTTGTAGGCCTCGGTTCCGTCATAGAGCATACCCGGTTCTTCCTCATCCCTTTCCTCATATTTACTCATCATCGCTTCCAGCAGGGTAGATTTTCCCGCCCCGTTTTCCCCGACAAGGAAAGTAACCGGCTTGCGGAAAATGAATGATTCCGTGAAACGTACAGCCGGAGCTTTATAGGGATACTTTAGCTCCTCGGGATTGCCGGCTACCAAGTCCGGGTCCAGTAATTTGACTTGCTTCAGATAGATCATACAGAATATGTTTTGTTACAAACATAGTGAAAATATCAATGGAATGAAAGATAATATCGTAATCGTTGTTGTTCATGCTCCGGAAACTCTTCCAATAGGGATAAATCCTCCCAACCTTGTAATTTCCCTTTTTTCCGGATCATTTTCTCAATGATCCTAGCTTGTTTATAACTGACATATGGGTGACTGGCCAGTTCTTTAGCTGACAGTTGGTTGACAAATAGATGACTTATAACTGACGGGTCCACGGAAAACCACGATTTCATCGCTTCATAGCGTTCCTCGTCAATACCATATACTTCTCCTAGCTGTTCCACGGAATAAAATCCTCCTAGTAAGTCCCTGTATTTAATGATCCGCTTGGCAAAAACGCTACCAATTCCCGGAACCATTTTAAGGGCGGTGGTATCAGCCGAGTTTAATTCGACAACCGTTCCTTGCGGCCATTTTTCTGCTTGGGGATAAGAGGGGAAATGGGGCTTTGATTCCCTTCGGATGCGTTTGGGATTTCGTTCGGAGGGAACTTTGTTTTCTTTCGAGTGGAATTTGTTTTCTTTCCGGGTGGGATTCGGGGGATTTCCGTTCGGGGTAATTGGAAGGGAGGTGTCTTGTTTCATATTGTCCGTGACCAGATCATCGGGCAGAACCTTTGTCCGGGAAAAATCCGTCAAGATAATTGCGATCCATGCCATCGCTATTAAGGAAAGGAGTAGGGTAAGAGCCTGCCTTTCCCCCTTGGAGAAATAAAGTAAATCACGCCATTTCATAGTCTTATGTTTTGATTTGTGGAACTTCCACCGACAAAGGTAGAAGTTCCGTTTCTATTGACAAGGAATTCTCGGTATTATTTACCGGTAATCCATTTCAAGATCCCTAATTCGTTCAAGAATACGATACCGATGGCGATTGGGGCCACGTATTTCATAAAGAATACGTAAGCGCCGAAAAGACGGAACTTAAGAGTCCCCTCATTGGTCAACTCGGCTTTCAATACTTTTTTATCGACACGTGTACCTACGAAAATACAAGTGAGCATACCTCCCAGCGGTAGCATGATCTTGGCGGTCAAGTAATCTAGCGCGTCGAAAAAGGCCAAGCCTCCGATCGTGAACCCTTTCATCACCCCGAATGAGAGTGAACTGAAAATACCTAAGAAGAATACCCCTAAGGAAACGATCAAAGCCGCTTTCTTGCGTGTCATGTGGAACTCCTCAAGAACGTAGGCCGTAGCTACCTCATGTAAAGAGATCGTGGAAGTCAGTGCCGCCATCGCTAGCAAGATATAAAAAATACAGGACCACAAGCCACTCAGCGGTAATTGCCCAAATACGTTCGGTAACGTGATAAACACGAGTTCCGCACCAGCGGAAGGGGTGATGCCGAAACTGAATACCGCCGGGAATATCATGATACCGGCCAATACGGCGACAAGCGTATTAATGATTGTCACCTGCCAAGCGGTGGCCTGCATATTCGTATCTTTCCCGAAGTAAGAGGAGTAAGTGATCAGGCAGCCCATACCCAAACTCAAAGAGAAGAAAGCCTGTCCTAGTGCGCTCAAGACCACTGAGGAAGTCAATTTGCTAAAGTCTGGCTTGAAAAGGAAAAACAATCCGGCCTCAGCGTTCGGTAAGGTCACGGAACGTACGCACATGATCAGCAAGATCAAGAATAAAAGCGGCATCATGATCTTAGAGGCCCGCTCGATGCCTTTCTCTACGCCCGAGACAATCACGAAGTGAGTCAACCCGATAAAAGCGCCCATCCAAAAGATCGGACGGAAGACATTGGAAGCGAAATCCTGAAAATCGGCCGTATAGTCTATATCCGGCTGTCCATACAAACGGCCACTTAGCGTTTGCCAAACATATTCAAGCGTCCAACCGGAGACGACCGAGTAATAACTTAAGATCAAAAACGCGGCCAAGATACCGTTGTACCCAATCCAGCACCATTTTGTACCGGGAGCCATTTTCTTGAAAGAACCCACCGTATTGCTGCGGGAATGCCGGCCGATGAAAAACTCGGTTATCATTACCGGAATGCCCAAGAATATCATGAAAAGTATGTAGACCAGTAGGAATGCCGCACCTCCATTCGCTCCTAGCATATAAGGAAAGCGCCATACGCTTCCCAATCCGACGGCGCATCCTACGGTAGCTAGTACTACGCCCAATTTACTACCGAATGTGACTCGATTGTTTGCCATATTATTTATTGTTGCTTTTATGCTTTTAATTGTTACCTATTTTCTTATTTTCGGGAACAAAAGTAATAATTTGAATTAATTTGTTCGTGTAAAGTATAAATAATTTAGTGAAAGGAGTATGAAACGAGGACGTAAGAAAAAGTTAGCAATCTCATTGATGGATTATATGGGAAAACGAAGAGACATGAAACGGCAGTTAAAGAAAGAAGGGACAGCTGAGTTGTATGAGGTGGCCGTAAGGCATTTTTTAAGATTCGTGAAGAACCCGGGGTTCTGTTTGGCCGATTTGAATCGTGCGTTGGTGATAGATTTCATCACGTATCTTCAGGGAAAAGGATTAGCTACTAATACGGTAAATACGTATATCAGTAGTTTGCGGGCGCTTTATAATACGGCTTGCCAAGAGTCGTTGATTCCTGCGTCGTATTATCCGTTTGAGAATTTGAAACTCCGGCGTGCGATGACGGCGAGGCGTGCGATTCCTGCGTCTTTGTTTCAGCAAATTGCTCAGATCAAGGTGGCGGATGACCCGCAAGTGGAATTATCGATAGATCTTTCCCTATTCAGTTTTATGGCTTGCGGGATGCCTTTTGTGGATATAGCGTACTTGACGAGGCAGAATATCCGGGGAAATGAGTTGGTATATCACCGTCATAAGACAGGACGTATGATCCGGTTGGAGATAACCAGTAGTATGTTGCAATTGATCCGGAAATACGCGGATCGGCAGCGAGCGAGCGGATCACCGTATTTGTTCCCGATTCTTCCGCCCGGGAATCCGGACCATTTGAGGTATAAGCGTAGCTTGGCTCGGCATAATGCCCGGCTGAAACGGATTGGGCAAACTTTACGGTTACCGAATCCGTTTACGTCGTATGTTGTTCGCCATAGCTGGGCATCAGAAGCTTTACGTTGCGATATGCCGATGGCCTTGATCAGCCAGGCGTTGGGGCACTCGTCGGAGAAAACGACTCGTTTTTATCTGGAAGAATTGGATATATCACGTTTGGCTCATGCGAACATGAAGGTGATAGGCTCTGTAAATCGGATTCTTGAGAAAAGGATGGATGGTTTGTGAGCTTATTTATGGAATAAGGAGTTTTAGCGTTAAAATAGTAACTTCCTCCCTATTAGTTCACAAAAATACATAATAAATATTTTATTATCACAACTTTTCTGCATTAAAATTGTCAAGTTCTTTTCACCAAATAAGGAATTTAGGGGAAGCTATGTCTTTAAAATGAACCATATTCACCTTTATTGATTCACTCTCTCAACTAAAGAGGAATTTCTATACTCTACAAATTCCTCCTGAATATCAAAAACAAATAATACAATAAGCTCGTTTGGATAGGCCTATATGTAAGCCATTGATTGATAGCTGTATAGAAACACCATAATATTTATTGGATTTCATGTACGTGTTTTCCAAAAAACATGTACGTCTTTTCAGGAAAACATGTACATGTTTTTCTGAAACGTTCCGTGTGGTCTATTGATATACTATATAAACGACAATAAAATGTTGTTTAACGTTTATTCTCCGCTGACGTTTTTGAAACGCTAAACCTTATTCCATAAATAAGTCCACGGGCCATTCTTGCCGTTAGTTGATTTTAGGAAGTTGGGTCTTGAGGGGCAGAAGGGTGAAAAGATATAAGATTAACAACCATAATGAATAAGAAAGAATGAAGAAGACGATTTTCATGCTATTCTTGTTGGCAGTCCCGTTTCTTTCGAGAGCGCAGGGGGTGCCGGTCGAAGGGAAAGGCTCCATGATTGGGATCAAGAGTAATATTCCTTATTGGGCTACTGCCACGTTTAATTTGGGGGCTGAAGTTTATCTCGCCCGTCATTGGACACTTGAGTTGGAGGCAGGCTTGAATCCGTTCAGCGGCAAGAACGATGATGGGAGTTATGGCCGCTCACTGAAGCATTTGCGTCTGCACCCGGAGTTGAGGTATTGGTTTTGCGAGACGTTTAACGGCCATTTCCTCGGTGTGCATACTTCGTACCTATTATATAATGTAGCCGATATCAAATGGCTGGGTACAGAGGGCGAGCGTCACCAGGGATGGGGCGCGGGAGCCGGTATCAGTTATGGATACTCGTGGCTGCTGTCTCGCCATTGGAACTTGGAGGCCACGGTGGGCGTGGGCTATCTGTACTTGAAGTCGGACAAGTATCCCTGCGCGAATTGCGGCCGCAAGCAAGAAGGGATCAAGAAGCATTACTTCGGGCCTACGCAGGCGGCGATCAATCTCATTTACCAATTTTAAATCGATGGAGGACTGAAAAATGAAGAATCTACAAGGATGGATGATACTTGGGATCGCCTGTTTGGCCAGTTGTGTGGGTACTACGATTCCCGTACAGGCGCAGCAGACGGCTACCGCCATCGTCGTGAAGGAGCGGTTGGTGGAGCATGTGGGCGATCGCTTGATAATTGATATGAAACTAGCGTTGGACGAGTTGTCGCTATCGGCCAACCGGAGTTTGGTCTGTACGCCGCTGATCGAGCGGGGCGATAGCGTAAGGGCTTTGCCTCCCGTGATCGTGAACGGGCGTAGCCGCCAGATCCAGTACGACCGGTCCGGGCGCGACGCGGCGGCGAACGGGGAGTTTGTCTTACGCCGTTACAATGGGAAGGAGCAGACGTTCGATTACCATGCCTCCATTCCTTTCGCCAAGTGGATGGAGCGTTCGGAGGTGTCGCTGGTAGTCGATTTTTGCGGTTGCGGCTGGGAGGCGTTGAGTAATGACAAGTCGCCGCTTTTCCCGATCCGGATCGCGGAGCCTGTGGTATTGCGGCCGCTTTTGGCCTACGTCACGCCGGAGGCGGAGCGTGTGAAAGAGCGTGTGAAGGAAGGAAGCGCCTTCCTCGACTTCCCGGTGAACCGCACGGAGATATATCCCGAGTATCGCGATAATCCCTCGGAGCTGCGCAAGATCCTTGAGACCGTGTCGTCGGTGAAGGAGGATCCTTACGCTACCATCACGGAGGTATATATCAAGGGTTTCGCATCGCCGGAAGGTACCTATAAGCATAACACTTATTTGGCCGAGCATCGCGCCAAGGCGTTGATCGAATACGTGAAAGGCCTTTACCACTTCGAGCAGGCCCGTTTCACGGTGGATTTCGAGCCGGAGGACTGGGCCGGATTGGAGGAACGGGTGGAGAACTCCTCGCTTGCGGACAAGGAGGAGCTGCTGGCCATCATCCGTGCGGACGAACCGAA
>ENA-OPWX01001924-OPWX01001924.1-human-gut-metagenome-genome-assembly--contig:-NODE-1924-length-12481-cov-2.974730_pt1 | contig 12481 bp, 8 predicted proteins | sample MGYA00241514_ERZ502020 | MGnify/ENA primary metagenome ERZ502020 (study PRJEB25962, sample SAMEA2042105) | human gut metagenome | biome: human gut; feature: human-associated habitat; material: faeces... | reverse complement strand
ACAGAGCATTGCCGATCAGAAACACGGCATAATAATAAACGAAACCGGTGAATTTCTGTGGAAGATGCTGGAAACGCCACAATCCATGGGCACACTCATAACTGCACTCGCCGGACATTATCATATGGACATAACAGCATTACAACTGCTTTCATCCACCGTCCCTGTATATTTTCTGTTTTCCGGATATATCCCAAAAACAGATATATTGCCGTAATTACTGTATTGACCAGCAGCAACATTATAATCAACCTGATATGTCTGTCCATCATTCTATCTCCACAGCCACGACCGGATATCCTTTTTTCTCAAATCGCTGCTCCACAAATACCGCATCCGTTCTTCCGGTATTTGTCAACAGAACATATAATTTTCCATCCGCACGCATTCCCATATAATCTGTACTTCGCAGCAATCCTCTCATATCACTGCAGATTTTTTCATATCTTTCCGGCTGTTCCGAAACACACAACAGGGTATACTGTGTCAGATTGCGTCCCTGCGCGTGTTCATATGCCCTGACAAGTGATTCAAAAGCTTCCGGCTCCAGGATCTCACTGCCTTCCCGATAACGTGCTTCTTCCAGTGCCTTTATATAGCGCTGTGCACGGAGAACCGCATTCTGGATCAGATAACTGACAACCGTCAGAAAATTTGCTTCTCCCAGTGTCATATGCTCCCAGCTTAATCCCCATACCATAATGATCAGCCGGATTTCTTCTTCCTCGTAAATAGCAGTTGCCATAAGCGGATACTCCTCAGCCATCGCTTTGTTAATATATACTCTCCGCTCTGCAAGTTCCTGATAAATATCCGGCATCTGCTGTTCCAGTCTGGATGTAATCTGGTAAATCTTTCCGATGCTTGAATGAAAAAGTAAATTCTACTTTTTAGCTTTCTTGAATTTATGCGGGATTAACTTCTACTTTAGGAAGTATACATCCCGCATTTTTTAGTATATAATGTCTTCATACGGTACAGATTGTACGTTTTTCTGCATGAGAAAGAGACATCTGGAAATAGTGTGCGAGACTAAATTCCACATGTCTGTTGGAAAGACTAAATTCTATGCAGTGAAACTTGCCTGTGCTTACACTATTTTTATTTTACTAATGCTGGGATTAGTGTTACTTCATCTGCCGGGATTTCAATTAATCCAAGAGCTTCATGAAGTCTATTATCCAGCAAGATTCGAGACACCTCATATGGACTATGTCCATTGAGGCTGTCTCGTTTTTCACTATTGATATGATTAAGCAATAACAGTGTTGTTTCTTCTGTTATGTTCTCAAAACTTGTTCCTTTAGGAAGAACATATCTTATGTATTCGTGATTTTTTTCAAGCGCACCCTTTTGGTCAGAACGATTAGGATCACAATAATAAATTCGCGTTCTCATTTCACCGTTATCATCACACTCTAAATTCCATCTATCCTGGAATTCATGTCCATTATCTGTGATTATTACCTCAAATAGTTTTTGAAATAATTCAATGCCAAGGACTTCAGTTAAATAGTCAAAAACTTTATTGACCTCATCCTGAGTTTGCTCTTTCAAAAGGAACATAAGCATTAACTTACAGTTTCTAAAAAGCATCGTCAAAAAACATGGTTTTGTGCCTTTAACACCCTCCACTGTATCCATTTCTACGATGTATGTAGGTTTATTTTTATTTATATATTCTTGAAACTCTTTGTAGCCTCTATCTTTTCTAAATGCACGATCTTTTGTACTGGTGGCAGTTTTTTTCTTCCTTGGTTTGTATACGACCTTACGACGTAAATCCATATTTCTGACTTCGAAAACACCACTATCAATATAGGAGTAAATAGTTCTTCTTGAACAAGCAATTTCCTCTGCATGAGAAGCATAGATATGAGCTATTGATTGTCCCTTTTTAATGAGCGGAGACAGCAGGTCATTTAATTTCTGAATGCTTTCAGGCGTTTGATTAATACCTTCTCTGCTTGTCGTTCTCAGTGTCTCATAGGTATCCTGAGCGTACTTGGATGAATATATTTTTCTATCCATCATGCAGTTCGTTTTCTTTGGACAGCCGTTACATGCATATGGAGGCTTAGCAAGTTTTTCACACTGTCTCGGCTTATAGTGGTTACAAATTTCACTGCATCTTGCCTTTCTGCAGTTAACACATTTATGAGTGCACTCATTATCTCCGCATCCATGAAGTATCTTGCATACATTGGCTTTCGGTTTAGAGGTATCGTAATTATTAGCGCAGGGTATAGGTGCAAAGGCATCAGGCTTACGTTCTTTAATAACAGAATGACGTCTTACCTCTTTAGATATAGTGCTAGGATCCTTGTTTAAATCTCTAGCAATAGTTCTAAATGATTCGCCATTATTTAGACCTTGTTCTATACGAATTCTTCCTGATAGATCTATATGCTTCTGATTGCCTTTTGGTCGGTTCTCATTCATAATAACCTCACTTTCTGCACAGGCAGGCAATCAACTGCCTTGACATTGTACAAAAAATGAAGAATAAAATCTATGCAAGAGTTAATTCTACAGACGTAGAATTAACTCTTGCCAGGTAGAATTTACTTTTTCATTCAAGCAATAAATAACAGGAACAATTTTATAAAAACCTGTAATCCTAGTGAAATATAGGAAAATAAACGCTTCACTTTTCTCTGAAAGTGGGGTATAATAAGCAGTAATGGTTCAGCAGAGTCAAGTTTTCAGGAAAGAAGATTACTTTGTATAAAGCAGCGCTTTGTGCTGGATCATTCTAATGATTAGTGAGAATCCACAGGAGGTATAATTATGGCAGACAGTGCATGTAGCAGCTGCAGCAGTGCAGGAAGCTGTTCTTCCGAGAGTTGTGAAGGATGTCCGAGCAGCAAGCAGCCGCAGAGCTTTCAGGAAAAATTAAATGAGTATTCATCTGTTAAAAAAGTAATCGGTGTTGTCAGTGGTAAAGGTGGCGTAGGTAAATCTTTCGTAACAGCATCTTTAGCAACTGCAATGCGTAAAAAAGGATATGAAGTAGGTATTCTGGATGCAGATATTACCGGACCGTCTATTCCGAAAATGTTCGGCGTACACGGACCGGCTATGGGCAGCGAGATGGGAATCCTGCCGATTGCAGCAGAGGATGGCACAAAGATTATGTCCATCAATTTGTTAATGGAGGATGAGGAAGCACCGGTTATCTGGAGAGGACCGGTTATTTCCGGTATGGTTAAACAGTTCTGGACAGATGTGATCTGGGGAGAACTGGACTATCTGTTCGTGGACATGCCACCGGGAACCGGAGATGTACCTCTGACCGTATTTCAGTCGCTGCCGCTGGATGGTATCGTGATCGTATCCTCACCGCAGGATCTTGTTCAGATGATCGTAAAGAAAGCATACCATATGGCAAAAAGCATGAATGTGCCGATCCTTGGTATTGTGGAAAACTACAGCTATCTGGTATGTCCGGACTGCGGAAAGAAGATTTCTGTATTCGGTGAAAGCCATATCGAAGAAATTGCAGGCAAAATGGATCTTAAGGTACTTGGAAAGATGCCGATCGATCCGTCCCTGGCAGAACTTTCTGATAAAGGTGATTTTGCAAAAGCAGAAAACAAATATCTGACGGATGCATTTGAAGTACTGCATCAGCTGGATCGTGTAAAAAAAGAAGAGGAGTAGCGTTCCAGGGTCTTTCACCCACCTATGAGTAAGCTCATATGGTTTTAGACCTTTTGACCCCTGGCATCATCATATTATAAAAGCAGCAAATGTATAAGAAGATTTCTTATGCATTTGCTGCTTTTTGATTCTGCAAAATTTATTCTTAAACGTTTGCAGGTGCACAGGTTTTATAAATGTTCTTCTTGGAGTTTTTTGACAAAAACCAGAAAATATGTTCGGATTTCCAGCACTTTACACTTGCATTTTGCAGAAAGCTATGCTATAATACGAACAAATATTCGAGAACGTAGGTTCGAGAAAGGGCGGAAGATGGTAATACAGGAAAATCTTGAGATTCTTGATAAACTGAAAATTTTAAGTGATGCAGCGAAGTATGATGTGGCCTGCACATCAAGCGGGATCAAACGAAAGGGCAGCGGCACAGGAATCGGGAATTGTGTGGAAGCCGGTATCTGTCACAGCTTTTCGGCGGATGGCAGATGTATTTCTCTTTTGAAAATTCTGCTGACCAACGAGTGTGTCTATGACTGCAAGTACTGTATCAACCGATGCAGTAACGATGTGCCGCGTGCCACATTTACGCCGGAAGAGGTCTGTCAGCTGACAATCGAGTTTTACCGGCGTAATTATATAGAAGGATTATTTTTAAGTTCCGGTGTACTGCAAAATCCGAACTACACGATGGAGCTTCTTTATCAGACACTCTGTCTGCTTCGTACGAAGTACCATTTTGAAGGATATATCCATGTAAAAGCGATTCCGGGGGCTTCGCCGGTTCTGATTGAAAAGACCGGTTATCTGGCGGACAGGATGAGTGTCAATCTGGAGCTTCCGACAGCGGAAGGACTGAAAAAGCTGGCACCGCACAAGAGCCGCAGGACGATCCTTGCACCGATGCGGCAGATCCAGACCATGCGGCAGGAAAATCAGTATGATCTGACGGTATATCGCCAGAGTTCGCGGTTTGTGCCGGCAGGACAGAGTACGCAGATGATCATCGGTGCGACCCCGGAGAATGATCTACAGATCATTTCGGTTGCCGAGTCTCTCTATCAGAAGTTTCAGATTAAGAGAGTCTTTTATTCGGCGTTTGTTCAGGTAAATGAAGATGCAGCACTTCCGACACTGCCCGGTGGTCCTCCTCTTTTACGGGAGCACAGACTTTATCAGGCGGACTGGCTGATGCGGTTTTATGGATTTGAGGCAGGTGAGCTTCTCTCAGAAAAGCGTCCGAATTTCAATGTATTCTTAGATCCGAAGTGTGACTGGGCGATCGGCCATCTGGAGCAGTTTCCGGTGGAAGTTACCACCGCGGATTACCATATCCTTCTGCGTGTCCCGGGGATCGGAGTCAAGTCCGCAAAGCGGATCGTCCAGGCGAGAAGATACGGAAGTCTTTCTTTTGAAGGCCTGAAAAAGATGGGGGTTGTTTTAAAGAGAGCAATCTATTTTATCACCTGCAGCGGCAGGATGTACTATCCGGTCAAGCTGGAAGAGGATGCGATCGTCCGTAATCTGCTTGCTGGAGAGAAGCAGGATACCCGTATGGAAGTGCCGAAATATCATCAGATGTCGCTTTTTGATGATACTATGCCATTTGCGGATCTGCCAAATATGAGGTGACTTACACTTCGTCAGAGACGTATTACAGGAGTACAAAACAGAGAATTATTTACAGGACATTTTTTAAGCAAATCAAGTAAGTTCCCTGCTTCAATTGCGAAAAGCAATAAGCAGTGTGTGGACTTGCTGGTATTAGGAGGATGGATAGTATGACCGTATTTTTGTGCGAGGACAGTGTGTGCGGGATCCTGACCGGGGTTTATGATGCGTGGGACAGTAGACTGGGACATGCAAATATAAAACTTGCCCTGAAAAAAGGATATCAGCCCGAGCTTTTTATAGACTGTCAGGAGGTGGGACCGGATGCAGAGAAGGCAGATAAGGTACTTCGCACTCTGGATCGAAAAATGTACCTGGAAGATTTTGAAGCTCTCTATCAGGCTCTCCTCTCAGCGGATGATCAAAAAGCAGATGACATCTACAGAATGATTGTGCTGGCACTGCATACCGGGAAAAAGCTCATCCATGCACTGGAGCATCCGACCATTTTTCGCATTTTCCGGATGGCGAGAAAAACCGGGAGGGAGGCAGGGCACTGTTGTGAATTTCTGAGATTCCGGGAGCTGGAAAAGGGGATTCTGTTTTCTGTGATCGCACCGCAGGCACAGGTTCTGGCGTTGATCGGGGAGCATTTTGCAGACCGTTTTCCAATGGAGCATTTTATGATCTATGACAAGACGCATCAGGCGATGCTGGTGCATGAAGCAGGAAAGGAATGGGTAATCTGGGAACACATCGAAGCTTTCGATGAAACAAAACTGAAATTGTCCGATAACGAGAAAGAAATGAGCCGGGGATGGCAGATTTTCTTTGATACGATTGCGATTCAGGAACGAAAAAATGAAAAATTGCAGCAGCAGCTTCTGCCATTAAAATACCGCCCATATCAGACGGAGCACCTTAAAAAAGAAGAAAAATGTGCACTTTTTTCCAAATAGAAGCGTTGTATCCTGTCAAAATGTTGCTTTTTTTGTTGTTTTTTACATAAAAAACGTAAAAAATCACATTGACAAATAAAGAGCTTGGTGTCATAATACGTGCAATGTAAAAACAAAGAGATTTTTCTTGCAGAGATTGCGGGAATGATTTCGAGACACAACATTTCGCAGAACAGGAGGATGCAGATTATGTTGGAAAAGAAAATCAAACTTACGGAATATGAAGAAGTCAAGGAATTTGTTCATGCCGCTGAAAAGTGTGATTTTGACATTGATGTATTTTATAACAGGATAATCATTGATGCCAAATCTATGCTGGGAGTGCTGAGTCTGGATTTGTCAAGAGAATTAACCGTAAAATATGGCGGTAAAAATAACGCTTTTGAAAATGTGTTATGTAAATACGCATGTGCATAAAGAAGAGCATATGATCTGAGATCATATTCCGATCATAAAAATGCTGCAGTACGAAGTGAGTCCAAAAGACAGAGCTTTGTCCTGCAGCAATTTTTTTGCAGAATCAGTATGGGAGGGAGTAAAGTGGAAAAGTTTCGGATATCGGTACGTTCGCTGGTGGAGTTTTTGCTGCACAGCGGCGACATTGACGGCGGAAAGGGCGGTATGGCAGATAAGGAAGCCATGCAGCTCGGAAGCCGGATACACAGGAAAATACAGGGCAGCATGGGAGCCGGATACCGACCGGAAGTTTCTCTGAAGGCCGAGATTGTAAAAGAAACGTTTACACTTTTCGTAGAAGGACGGGCAGACGGTATCCTGGAACAGGACGGGCGGATCACGGTGGATGAAATAAAAGGGGTGTACCGCAGTCTGGATGCTATGGAAAAGCCGGATCTACTGCATCTGGCACAGGCGAAGTGTTATGCGGCGATTTACGGAAGTGAGCAGAAACTGGATGTGATTTCGGTGCAGATGACATACTGCAATCTGGAAACAGAAGAGATTCGGCGTTTTGTGCAGGAGTTTTCAGTAAAAGAGCTGAAAAGCTGGTTTGATGAATTGACGGAGCAATACTGCAAGTGGTGTGAAATGCAGGTGAAATGGAAAACGTGTCGGCAGGAAAGCATCCATGCCTGTGTTTTTCCGTTTCCTTACCGGGAAGGGCAGAAACAGCTGGCGGCAGCTGTATACCGGACGATCGCACACAGGAAGAAACTCTTTATCCAGGCACCGACCGGTGTCGGCAAAACCATATCCACGGTCTTTCCAACGGTAAAAGCAGTCGGTGAAAATCTTGGTGAAAAGATTTTTTATCTGACGGCGAAGACGGTCACAAGGACCGTTGCAGAAGAAGCTTTTTCTGTTTTAAAAGGCAAAGGGCTTCGCTATAAAGTACTGACGCTGACAGCAAAAGAAAAGATCTGTCCACTGGAAGAGGTAAAATGCAATCCGATCGAATGTCCGTATGCGAAAGGGCATTATGACCGGGTGAACGAAGCAGTTTTTGAAATGCTGAATGAGACCGAGGTGTTTGACCGGGAAGCCATTTGGAAACAGAGCGAAAAATGGAAAGTCTGCCCCTATGAGATGACGCTGGATCTTTCGATGTGGGTGGATGCCGTGATCTGTGACTATAATTATGTATTTGATCCGAATGCAAGGCTGAAGCGTTTTTTTGGGGACAATATAAAAGGAGAGTATCTGTTTCTGATCGATGAGGCACACAATCTGGTGGAACGAGGACGGGAAATGTACAGTGCAAGTCTTTGCAAAGAGCGATTTCTTGAAATTCGCCGCCTGTTAAAAAGCAAAAGCAGAAAAATCAGCCGTACGCTGGAAAAATGCAACCGGGTTCTTCTGGAATGGAAGCGGGAATGCGAAGATTATCAGATACGAAAAAATATAAGTGAGCTGATCCTGCCGCTGATGAATCTCTGTGGTGAACTGGAAGATTTTCTGGAAGAGGAACCGGATGGAGAAGTGCATGAAAAATTGCTGGAATTTTATTTTGAAGTTTCTAAATTCCTGAATATTTATGATCTGGTGGATGATCATTATGTGATCTACACGTACTATGCACCGGACGGAAGTTTTTTAGTGCGTCTCTACTGTGTGGATACATCGGCAAACATCCAGAAATGTCTGGACAAAGCGAACGCAGCTGTCTTTTTCTCGGCAACGCTTCTTCCGGTGCAGTATTACATCAGTCTGCTGAGTGAGGCGAAGGACGATTATGCAATCTATGCCAGGTCTCCGTTTGATCCAAAAAAACGTGCTGTTCTGATCGGAACGGATGTCAGCAGCCGTTATACAAGAAGAGGTCAGGAAGAATATATGAGGATCGCAGCTTATATCAAACAGACGGTCATGCAGAAAAAGGGAAATTATCTGGCATTTTTTCCATCCTATCGTATGCTTCAGGATGTGATGGCGTGTACCGGGCCGCAGCTGGATACCAGTATTCGCTGTATCTGCCAGACATCCGGAATGACTGAGGAGGAAAGAGAGGCATTTCTGCATGAATTTGAGCAGAAGCGAAAAGAGGACGAGGGACTTCTGGGATTCTGTGTGATGGGCGGGATTTTTGGAGAAGGGATCGACCTGAAAGAGGACAGTCTGATCGGAGCAATCATCGTCGGAACCGGTATTCCGCAAATCTGCCGGGAACGTGAGATTCTCAAACAGTATTATGATGGAAGAAACGAGGACGGTTTTGCCTATGCCTATCGCTATCCGGGGATGAACAAAGTTCTGCAGTCCGCGGGAAGAGTGATCCGCACTGCACAGGATCGGGGCGTAGTGCTGCTGCTTGACGAACGCTTTGCGAAAAGTGAATACCGGAAGATGTTTCCGAGAGAATGGGAGGAGTATGAGTATTGCAGCCGGAGTAATGTAGCAGACAAACTCGGGCGTTTCTGGGAGCTTTCAGAATACGAGCACTAAAATACGACTTGTCAGAAAATCTGTCAGGTGATACAATAGCAGACAGGTAACTAACCAACCAATACAGAGCATGGAGGAACTTATGAGCAGCGTAAGAAGAGTATATGTGGAAAAGAAGCCGGCTTTTGCTGTACAGGCAAAGGATCTTCGGCATGAACTCCGTAAATATCTGGGAGTATCCGGACTGACCGGAGTCAGAGTACTGATTCGTTATGATGTGGAAAATATATCGGATGATGTTTTTGAAAAAGCATGCAAGACCGTTTTTGCAGAACCGCCGGTAGATACCCTTTACAAAGAAAGTTTCGAGATGGCAGAGAATGCACGCGCCTTTTCTGTAGAATTTCTTCCTGGACAGTTTGACCAGAGAGCAGATTCCGCAGTACAGTGTGTGAAATTCCTGAATGAAGAGGAAGAACCAGTGATCCGTTCTGCCACCACGTATGTGATCGAAGGCGAAGTGAGCGATGAAGAGTTCGAAGCTATCAAACATCACTGCATCAATCCGGTTGATTCCCGGGAAATTGGCATGGAAAAACCGGAAACGCTGGTTGTAAAATTTGAAGAGCCTGCAGATGTGGCGATCCTGGACGGATTTCAGGATATGCCGGAGGCAGAACTGAAGAAACGGTACGATTCTTTGAATCTTGCAATGACCTTCAAAGACTTTTTACATATCCAGAATTACTTCAAATCCGAAGAACACCGTGATCCGTCCATGACCGAGATCCGTGTTCTGGATACCTACTGGTCTGATCACTGCCGTCATACAACATTCTCAACAGAACTGAAGAATGTTGCATTTACCGATGGATATTACCGTGAGCCGATCGAAGGCACCTATCAGAAATATCTGGCTGACCGTGCAGAGATCTTCAAAGGAAGAGAAGATAAATTCGTATGTCTGATGGATCTGGCACTGATGGCAATGCGTAAACTCAAAAAAGAAGGAAAACTCGATGACCAGGAAGAATCCGATGAGATCAATGCCTGCAGTATCGTAGTTCCGGTTGAGATTGACGGAAAGACAGAAGAATGGCTGGTTAACTTTAAGAACGAAACACACAATCATCCGACCGAGATCGAACCTTTCGGTGGTGCGGCAACCTGTCTTGGCGGTGCAATCCGAGATCCGCTTTCCGGACGTACCTATGTATATCAGGCAATGCGTGTGACCGGTGCGGCGGATCCGACCGTTTCTGTTAAAGAAACACTCAAAGGTAAGCTCCCACAGAAAAAACTGGTACGTGAGGCAGCACACGGCTATAGTTCCTACGGTAACCAGATCGGTCTTGCAACCGGATATGTCAAAGAAATCTATCATCCGGATTACGTTGCAAAGAGAATGGAGATCGGAGCTGTTATGGGTGCCGCTCCGCGTAAAGATGTAAAGAGAATGACATCTGATCCGGGCGATATCATCATTCTGCTTGGCGGACGTACCGGCCGTGACGGTATCGGCGGTGCAACCGGTTCTTCCAAAGTCCACACCGAAGCTTCCATCGAAGTGTGCGGAGCAGAAGTACAGAAAGGAAATGCACCGACCGAACGTAAGATCCAGAGAATGTTCCGCCGTCCGGAAGTCAGCAGACTGATCAAAAAGTGTAACGACTTTGGTGCAGGCGGTGTATCCGTAGCGATTGGAGAATTAGCAGACGGACTGAACATCTACCTTGACAAAGTGCCGAAAAAATACGCAGGTCTTGACGGAACCGAGATCGCCATCTCCGAATCTCAGGAACGTATGGCTGTTGTCGTAGATCCGAAAGATGTTGAGGAATTCTTGAAATACGCAAACGAAGAAAACCTGGAAGCAGTAGAAGTGGCAGTTGTCACAGAATCCCCGCGTCTTGTCCTGATCTGGAGAGACAAAGAAATCGTAAATATTTCCAGAGCATTCCTGGATACAAATGGTGCACATCAGGAGACCGATGTAAAAGCAGAGATTCCTTCACAGGAAAATAAATATTTCACAAAACCGGAAGTAACAGATGTAAAAGAAAAATGGCTCTCCATGCTGGCTGATCTGAACTGCTGTTCACAGAAAGGTCTTGTGGAAATGTTTGACAGTTCCATCGGAGCAGGCTCTGTGCTGATGCCGTACGGCGGTAAATATCAGCTGACAGAGACACAGGCAATGGTTGCAAAACTTCCGGTACTGGAAGGTAAGACAGACACTGTAACGATGATGAGTTACGGTTTTGATCCGTATCTGTCAAGCTGGAGCCCGTATCATGGAGCAATCTACGCTGTGATCGAGTCCGTTTCACGTATCGTTGCAGGCGGCGGAGATTTCAGCAAGATCCGTTTCACTTTCCAGGAGTACTTCCGTCGTATGACCGAAGATCCGGCAAGATGGAGCCAGCCGTTCCTGGCACTGCTTGGTGCATACGATGCACAGCTCGGATTTGGACTGCCGTCCATCGGAGGAAAAGACAGTATGTCCGGAACCTTCAATGAGATCGATGTTCCGCCGACACTGGTATCTTTTGCTGTAGATGTGGCAAGTGACAAGACCATGATTACACCGGAACTGAAAAAAGCGGGAAACAAACTGGTTCTGCTGAAAATCGAGCGTGATGCTTATGATCTGCCGGATTATGAGAAGATCATGGATCAGTATCATAAATTCTTTGAAGATGTTAAAGCAGGCAGGATCGTATCTGCCTATGCACTGGACGGAAATGGTCTGGCAGCAGCTGTCAGCAAGATGGCATTTGGTAACCACAAAGGTGTCAAGATTGATGCACAGGTAGCAAAAGAAGACCTCTTTGCAGCAGATTTCGGAAGCATCGTAGCAGAAGTACCGGCAGATAAAGTGGCAGAGCTTACGATCGCAGGCGTTGTGGTTGGTGAAGTAGAAGACGATGCAGTGCTTTCCTATGGGGATGTAAAAGTTACAATGGAAGAGGCTCTGACTGCATGGAAAGGTACGCTGGAGAAGGTATTTAAAACCGTATCCGGAGCAGAGAAAAACGACGGACCGGCACCGGAGAGCATAGAAGCACAGCAGGCAGCAGATGGCGGCACGATCGACGAGAACGGCTGCTATCATGCAGGAAGCGTTTATGTATGCAAACATAAAGTGGCAAAACCTCGCGTATTTATTCCGGTATTCCCAGGTACAAACTGCGAATACGACAGCACAAAAGCATTTGAACGTGCAGGTGCAGAAGTGGATGTCAAAGTATTCAAAAACCTGACAGCGGAAGATATCCGTGATTCTGTCAATATTTTTGCAAAAGCGATCGATCAGGCACAGATCATCATGTTCCCGGGCGGATTCTCCGCAGGTGACGAACCGGATGGTTCTGCAAAATTCTTTGCAACTGCATTCCAGAATGCGAAGATCA
>ENA-OPWX01001896-OPWX01001896.1-human-gut-metagenome-genome-assembly--contig:-NODE-1896-length-12672-cov-5.046762_pt1 | contig 12672 bp, 10 predicted proteins | sample MGYA00241514_ERZ502020 | MGnify/ENA primary metagenome ERZ502020 (study PRJEB25962, sample SAMEA2042105) | human gut metagenome | biome: human gut; feature: human-associated habitat; material: faeces... | reverse complement strand
ATGACGAATATATCACTTCCGACCATATTAAGGAATTGCGGGCGAAGATGTACGGTGACAAATTGTAATTTCACCACGGAGGACGCAGAGGTTGTTATTCAGAAATAATTAGAGTCTCTGTGTCCTCCGTGTCCTCTGTGGTTGTTCTATTATGATACTTCTTCCATCAGCACCAGCTCCCAGCTTCTCCATACGACCGTTGTCAGTTTCAGTTTCCCTTTCTGACGGGCTTCCGCCACACATTCGTCCTTGCTATAACGGATCAGCTGCTCCCGCGCTTCATCTACAATCAATCTCTTTAGGTTTGGCTCCGTGCAATATCAATGACTTCATGCAGTAGAGCACCATGTCCGAGTTGAACATACAATCCGTTAATTTATTTTCACCGAAGCAATAATTGTCATAGTTTGGTTTCATCATTGCCACCGTGTCGTCTATGGACATAGGAAGAACTCCTTGTTCTTTATAATACGCCAGCATTTCCCGCAGCTCCTTCTCGCTGAACCCCACCAGGTCGTTAAACCAGGGATCGTTTGTGATATTCGTTCCTATGTTGAATCCGCTTGTCACGTCGTCCATCGTTACCGGGCTGACTCCCGTGATAAACAGTCTGTTGACGGCGGATCCCATTCCCGTGGTGGCGGCTTTGATTACATTGAAGAATCTCCGGATATACCCTTCACCATGCATCGCTTTCCGATATAAGTCCATTCCGTAAGTCGATAGGATGGTATTCGTGAAATTATCGTATTCATCGATCAGTAGATATATTTTGATGTCCCCTTTGCGGGTGGCGTAAGTGTTGATGGCTGACAAAAAAGCGCCGGGCTCTTCTTTTGTTTTTTCATCCAGCACTTTCCAGATGTTTTTTCCCAGCAAATGTTCGTACCTGTAAACAAAATCAGAAAGCTTCCCGCAGCAATGCATCCGGAAAGATTCCTCCACCTCATTGATATTTCCCGAAGCGTCGGGGCGGATGAGGAAGAGATAAGACGGCTGCATTTCTATCTTTTCGATAAACATTGTCTTATCCACATAATAATAGTTTTCTTTTTGGATGCGTCCGAAATCCGTCAATCCGTATGGTATTTGTTTCATCATATCGCGATTCCCTTCTTTAATTCATATCGAAGCAAATATACGGAAAACGATGAAAGGGCATTTTTAAAGCTACTTATTTATTCGTTTATTTGTTATTTTGTAAGAAAACAGCTATTTTTATCTCCATTGTTGAGTTTTGATTAGTTTTTATTTGCCAAGAAACTCCACTGTATACTTCACTGCTTCATTGAAAGCTGTTTCTTGACCGGGCACAGTGATAAACAAATGCACTGCCGAGGGAAATTCGAGTCGGGTAGCATTTACGCCAAGAGAGGTGATACGGTCGATAAACTCTTTCCCTTGACAAGCCAGGATATCTCGTCCGGCTGCGATAAGGAGTGTGCGAGGTAGTTTTTTCAAGGTTTTGTCTGTAGCCGACATGGGGGATATTTCCGGATTGTGTATCCTGTCGGGTGATGGTTCATAACTTTGGTTGAACGCTTCCATTAAGTCTCCGTCCAGCCCGAATCCCTTGTCGTACTTCTGCCATGAAGGGGTATGGTCATTCCATGCCTTCACAACGGGATAGAAAAGCAAAAGCCCCGCTATATCCCCTTCGTTCATTCTCAATGTGGAAGAAATGGCGAGATTGCCGCCGGAACTATCACCGCCTACCATAATCCGGTCGGGAGAACATCCCCAACGGGCTGCATTCTTTATTGCAAATCTGATAGCTTCCTCACAATCGTCAAGCGGTGTCGGATAAGGGTGTTCGGGGGATAAACGATAGTCAACAGCGAGGACACTTATGCCGCTTCTAGAACAGACTTCGCTGCAAAACCGGGCACAACTGTTCAAACTGCCGATTGTCCATCCTCCGCCATGCAGATAGATAAGCAATGTATTGTTGGTGGAAGTGGTAGGGGTGTAAAGCCTCAGATTACCGGCGGGCTCTGTCACTTTTACATTTGCGGGATAAGTAGGTTTGCTATTACGCGCATTTCTTACATTTTCCAACTTCTTCGTATTTCCGTTGATAGCTGTAAATATAGCGTCACGCTGTGTGGGTTGCAGCGTCGGACTCATCTGTGCCATGAACGCATCTGCCTCTTTCCACATCACTGAGTCTTTGGGCTCGTCAGCGACGGGTATCCCCATGAGAGATACCGCCATTATCGTTGTTAGAATCATTTAGTTCTTATAAATCAACCTGCTCGGCACTCCTTCGCCAAACAAACTGTCTCCGACGGTCGTAATCTTATCTCCAGTAGCCACTACATAGCGAAGATTGTCGCATCCCATAAATGCGCCGAACTCAATAGCCGTCACACCGGCGGGAAGTTCCAATGTGCCGCACAGACGGCCGCAATTACTGAATACACGTTGACCGATGGATTTCAAATTGCGGGGTAGTTTTATTTTCAGCAGGTATTTTTTCTGTGAGAAAGTGAAGTTGGGGATGGCCGTTGCGTTTGTTTTTGAAATGTCGACCGCTACCAGATTCGGCATATAGTCGCGAATTAGTTTGAAATCGGCGTTGTCCAGTTTGCCTTCTACAGTCAGGAAATTGATGTCTCTAGGTTGTAATCCGGCTTTCAGAATCTCTTCTTCCAATTTGCCCATCAGTCCCACTTGCAGGGTTGTTTCTACCGGTTCACCCTCGATGAAAGCGAAGTTCTGCCATCTGTCTTTATTACGGTAAGAATCGCTGCTGCCTAGAGGTACGAAGATTGCGGTAACGCTGTCCGCCAACGCTTCCGGCAACAGATTGGGGGCTGTCTTTTTGCGAATCTGACAGATTCTCAAGTTTTCGCAACCTTTGAAGGCTGCATCCTCTATGTTTTTGGTTTTTTCCGAAAGTATTATCTTCTCCAACGTCTTTTTGCCTTTGGTTACTCCGTCTACAACATTTGAGAATGCGTATGCGGGAATGAAATTCGGCATATAAATGTAGAATTTCCCGTTGGGATAAGTGCCCGCCTTGCCGCTGTACATCTTAATCTCGGCATTCGAGATGTCCAATACTTTTAGACTGGCGAATTCGTCACGCAGATGTCGGAAGTCTTCTGCATTCAGCTTGCCGGTCAGGGTGAGATGGGTGACGGTGTTGGCTTCCTCCTCCGTCATCATGGAAATAAGTGTGCCGGGTTTGCTTACATAATAGGTTTTACTCACTTGTGCTACTGCTCCTAAAGCGTTGGTTGCCAATAAAAAACTTATCAATAGTAGTTTAATTTTCATAATCATGCGAATTTGTTCTGACAAATATAGGAAAAAACGAAATTATATGGTGTTTTTTTATGTTTTATATCTAATTTTGCAGGTGGATTAACAAATTGTAAAATGACGGCAGAAGATATTGTGGAGAAAAAAGAACCTAAGAGACTTCCTGTATGGGCGTGTATTCCATTGTTTATAGGAATATTTTTCATATTTATGGGATTGTACGGCACGCTGGCGAGAGGATTTTTGTCGATGGTGCTTGGAGTGGAAGCCCGTCATCCGGGATTGGTGGGGTATATTTTACTGGAAAGCAGTATGCTGCTGGCTGTTCTCACTGCCGCTGCTATCATGTTACGTTTTGAACGCTGTCCGTTCTCTGACTTGGGGCTGTCCGTCAGAGGACATACGAAAGGGTTGTGGTACGGGTTTCTGATGGCTGTCCTGTTGTATGTGGTAGGCTTCGGTCTGTCGTTGGCTATGGGCGAAGTGGAAGTAGTCGGTTTTCAGTTCAAGACTTGGGATTTGGCGGGAGCGTGGGTGTTTTTCCTGCTTGTCGCGGTGTTTGAAGAGATTCTGATGCGTGGCTATATATTGGGACGTTTATTACATACTCGTTTGAATAAATTCCTTTCCCTGTTTATCTCGGCATCGTTATTCGCATTCCTGCATATTTTTAATCCTGAAATAAATGCCTTGCCGATGATCAACCTTTTGCTGGCAGGCATGTTGCTGGGTGCTCCTTATTTATATACGCGGAACCTTTGTTTCCCGATTTCCCTCCATCTTTTCTGGAATTGGATACAAGGTCCGGTTCTGGGCTATCAGGTGAGCGGCAACAATTTTGTATCTACTATGCTGAAACTGAATATGCCCGAAAAGAATGTGCTGAATGGCGGAGCCTTCGGTTTTGAAGGCTCGCTCATTTGCACGGTACTGATGATTCTGTTTACTGTTCTTATTATCTGGTGGGGTGAGAAAAGAACGGCGATCAGTCTTGCGGTACACCGATCATGCTAAGCTGAATCCGTTTGCGGTCGGTATCTACGTTCATCACTCTGACCATGACGTGCTGGTGGATGGAAACGATTTCCGTAGGATCGGAAATGTAACGTTCCGCCAATTGGGAGAGGTGTACAAGACCGTTCTCCTTGATACCTATATCGACGAAAGCTCCGAAATTGGTGATGTTTCCTACAATGCCCGGAAGAATCATACCTTCGCGCAAATCGGCTATGGTACGTACATTCTTGTCGAACTCAAATACTTTGATGGTTTTTCGCGGGTCGCGTCCGGGCTTTTCGAGTTCCTGCATAATATCCTGTAAGGTAGGCAGGCCGACGACGGGAGTGACGTAATTGGAGATATTGATTTTCCGGCGGAGTTCCTTGTCGGCTATCAACTCATTGACAGTGCATTTCAGATCTTTTGCCATCTGTTCCACAATATGGTAACTTTCCGGATGTACGGCCGTATTGTCGAGCGGATTCTTTGCTCCGGGAATACGGAGGAACCCGGCACACTGCTCGAAAGCTTTGGCGCCCATACGCGGAACTTTCATCAGTTCTTTGCGGGAGTTGAAGGCTCCATTCTCGGCACGATAATTGACGATATTTTGCGCTAGTTGAGGACCTAATCCGGAAATGTAAGTCAACAGATGGCTACTGGCTGTATTCAGGTTCACTCCTACGAGGTTTACGCAATTTTCTACGGTCTGGTCGAGCGCTTTCTTTAATTTCGTCTGGTCTACATCATGCTGATACTGACCGACTCCGATGGACTTGGGATCTATCTTGACTAATTCCGCCAACGGATCCATCAGACGGCGGCCGATGGAAACGGCTCCTCTGACCGTCACGTCGTAGTCCGGAAATTCGTCGCGGGCGATCTTGGAAGCCGAATAGATGGAAGCCCCCTGTTCGCTGACTACAAATACAGGAATCTGACGGTCGAATGTCTGTTGGTTGATAAAGTCCTCCGTTTCGCGGCTGGCTGTTCCGTTGCCGATGGAGATAGCTTCGATCTGGTAGGCTTCGACCATCTTACGGAGTTTCGAAGCGGCTTCACCAGTCTTGCCGACCGGAGGATGCGGATAAATGTTTTCATTATGCAGCAGATTACCTTGAGCGTCGAGACAAACAACCTTGCAACCGGTACGGAAACCGGGATCGATGGCGAGTACTCGCTTCTGTCCCAATGGGGCGGCAAGGAGTAGCTGGCGGAGGTTCTCCGTGAAGACGCGGATGGCTTCGTCGTCGGCTTTCTCTTTTGATTGTGCGGCAAATTCCGTTTCGATGGAAGGTTTAAGCAGACGTTTGTAGGCATCGATAGCAGCCTCGCTCACTTGCTCGCTACATTCATTGTTACCACGTACGAATTGGCGTTCCAGACGTTCGATGCACGCCTCGTCGTCCGGAGTGATGGACACTTTCAGCAGCCCTTCGGCTTCGGCACGGCGGATGGCAAGCAGGCGATGGGAAGTGCAGCGTTTCAAAGGTTCGGAAAAGTCGAAATAGTCCCGGTATTTGGCGGCCTCTTCTTCTTTGCCTTTAACTACTTTAGCGTTGATTTCCGCTTGGCGGCTGAATTGATTGCGGACAGCATTACGGGCACGTTCGTCTTCGTTCACTTGCTCGGCTATGATATCGCGAGCCCCTTTCAACGCGTCTTCCACGTCTTTTACTTCTCCCTTGACGAATGAGGCGGCACGGGCGCTCAGGTTGTTTTCCCTCTGTAATAGCAGTAGGGTGGCAAGCGGCTCCAACCCTTTCTGACGGGCGGCTTCGGCACGTGTCTTACGTTTGGGCTTGTAGGGGAGGTAGATGTCCTCCAGTAGGGTATTGTCCCAAGTCTCCTCGATACGTTTCTGAAGTTCGGTGGTGAGTTTTCCTTGTTCGGTGATGGTGCCGAGAATAGTCTCTTTCCGTTTGGCTATGTCGCACAACTTATCATGTTGCTCTTTGATCTGTTCTATCTGAACTTCATCCAGCCCGCCTGTAGCTTCTTTGCGGTAGCGGCTGATGAAAGGAATCGTAGCGCCTTCACCCAGAAGGTGGAGGGTACTGCTTATTTGTTTTTCCGATATGCCTGACAGTCCGGAAATCATCTTGTGAAATAATTCCATAAATTGTATTTTTTGAGAATAAATGAGCGACAAAAATACACATTAATCCGTTAAAACCGACAAGTTTTGCTATATTTGCAACCTAAATAAATAAGTAAGCACATCAAAACTGCATAACTATGCCCAGATATTCAGGATGTCTTTTTGCTTTCTTCCTTTGGCTATCCCTGTCAATGGAGGTCCTTGCAACCTCTAAGGATATGAATCCTATTCTAATTATTTGTTCCTATAATCCGGCTGCCCATCAGACTTCAGTTACTATTTCCGATTATATGGAGGGATATACCAGATTGGGAGGGAAACGTGATATTATTATTGAGAATATGAACTGCAAGAGTTTCTCAGAAGCTCCTTTATGGAGTGGTATGATGACACAAATCCTTGCTAAATATCAGGGGGGGAAGCAGCAACCGGCACAAATTATATTGTTAGGACAGGAGGCGTGGGCGGCTTATCTGTCTCAAAGGGATTCGATGCGGGTGAAAGTTCCGGTAATGTGTAGTCTGGTCAGCAGCAATGTCGTGATATTGCCGGAGGATACCGTTGGAGATTTGGATAGCTGGTTGCCCGGATCTGTAGATATCTTTGAAGATCATATGAATATTCCTGAATTGCAGTCGGGATTTATCAATCATTATAATATAGGAGATAATGTGCGTATGATTCGTGCGTTCTATCCCGAAACAAAACATATTGCTTTTATCTCGGATAATACGTATGGCGGCGTCACGATGCAAGCGTTGGTGCGAAAGGAAATGAAAAATTTCCCCGATCTGGATCTTATTCTGTTGGACGGAAGAAAACATACCATTTATACGATTGTAGAGGAATTGCGGCATTTGCCGGAGCATACTGTTATCATGGTGGGCACTTGGCGGGTGGACATGAATGAGGGGTATTTTATGCGGAACGCCACGTATGCGATGATGGAAGCGGCTCCTGCCATTCCTACCTTTACACCTTCATCGGTGAGCCTGGGACATTGGGCTATAGGAGGTGTATTGCCCGATTATCGGAAAGTGGGAGAAGAGATGGCTATGGAATCTGTCCGGATGGATAATCAGTCCGGCAACGCGGAAAAACATCTGCAGATTATTGAATCTAAGGCTGTGATGGACAGTAGGAAAGCGAAAGAATGGGGACTGGATCCGAAGGCTTTGCCGTTTGGCGTGGAGCTCATCAATCAGCCGGTTTCATTCTATCAGCAGTATACGTATCAGATATGGTCTGCTTGCACTTTGTTTGTTGTATTGGTGTTGGGGCTGTTTATTTCTCTCTTTTATTATTTCCGTACGAAGCGGTTGAAAGACGAGCTGTTGAGGTCGGACAAAGATTTGCGTGTGGCGAAAGACAGGGCGGAAGAGTCCAACCGACTAAAAAGTGCTTTCCTGGCAAACATGAGTCATGAGATACGTACACCGCTGAACTCAATTGTCGGATTCTCGGATGTGTTGGCTGTGGAAGGAAGTACGGAGGAGGAACGTCAGTCCTATTTTCAGATTATCAAGACTAATTCAGATTTACTGCTTCGCCTGATTAATGATATTCTTGACCTTTCGCGACTGGAGGCTAACCGGGTGACGCTAACTTGGGAGGAGTGTGATATCGTACTGTTGTGTCGGCAGGTGGTTGCTTCCGTTAGTTTTTCACGGCAATCTTCGGACAATCAGTTTCTGTTTACCACTTCTTTTGAGACGTACCGGATGGAGACGGATATACAGCGTATGCAGCAGGTGATTATCAATCTCTTGTCGAATGCTGATAAGTTTACGAAAAAGGGGAAGATTACATTGGACTTTTCTGTCGATGAAAAAACGGGAATGGCGGTTTTCTCAGTGACTGACACTGGATGCGGTATCCCGAAAGAAAAACAGAAACTTGTGTTCGAACGCTTTGAAAAACTGAATGAGTATGCTCAGGGAACCGGATTGGGGTTGTCTATCTGTAAATTGATCGTATCTAAATGGAAGGGAGCTATATGGATTGATCCCGACTATACAGGCGGGGCACGATTTATATTCTCGCATCCTCTAAAAATAGAAAAAGAATGAAACGAATAACATTGATTTATGCTTGGCTTTTCTGTCTGACACTGTCCGTTGCAGCACAGGAAAAGGTAGTGAAGTTGAAGATTGTACAGACAAGTGATGTACACGGAAATTATTATCCTTACAATTTTATAACCCGTCAGGAATGGAAAGGGAGTCTGGCCCGGATATACTCATTTGTTGAGAAGGAACGCCGGGAGTATAAAGATAATCTGATATTGCTGGATAATGGGGATATTCTGCAAGGGCAGCCTACCGCTTATTACTATAATTATATAGATACCGTGTCTCCGCATCTTTGTGCGGAGATGATGAATTATATGAAATATGATGCGGGCAATATGGGAAATCATGATGTGGAAACTGGACGTGCTGTATTCGACCGTTGGATTGAAACCTGTGACTTTCCTGTACTGGGAGCCAATATCATTGATACGTCTACGGGGAAACCTCATCTTCCTCCTTATAAAGTGTTGGAACGGGACGGGGTGAAGATCGTCGTTTTGGGGATGATTACACCGGCCATTCCTGCCTGGCTTTCGGAAAATCTGTGGAGAGGGCTTCGTTTTGACGATATGGAGGAGACGGCTCGCAAATGGATGAAGATAATCCGTGCAAAGGAGAATCCGGATGTGGTCATCGGGTTGTTCCATGCCGGACAGGATGCGTTTAAGATGTCCGGTAAATATAATGAGAATGCGTCTCTGAATGTGGCAAAGAATATTCCGGGATTCGATGTGGTATTGATGGGACATGATCATGCCCGCGAATGTAAGAAGGTGATGAATGTTGCCGGAGATTCGGTGTTGGTTATTGATCCGGCAAGCAATGGAGTGGTGCTGTCCAATGTCGACATCACTTTGAAGTTGAAGGATGGCAAGGTACTGAGCAAGGATATTCAAGGTGTATTGACGGAGACAAAGGATTATGGTGTCAGCGAGGATTTTATGAAACGTTTCGCTCCGCAGTATGAGGCTGTGCGGAAGTTTGTGTCCAAGAAAATCGGTACGTTTACTGAGGATATCTCTACGCATCCTTCTTTCTTCGGTCCTTCTGCTTTCATCGATCTGATACATACTTTGCAGCTCGATATCACGGGAGCCGACATTTCTTTTGCAGCACCGCTTTCATTCGATGCGGAAATTAAGAAAGGGGATGTGTTCGTCAGTGATATGTTCAACTTATATAAGTATGAAAATATGCTGTACGTGATGACTTTGTCCGGTAAAGAAATCAAGGATTTTCTGGAGATGTCTTATTTCATGTGGACTAACCGGATGAAATCACCGGACGACCATTTGCTGTGGTTCAAGGAAAAACGTCGGGATGGTGCGGAGGACAGGGCTTCTTTCCAGAATTTCAGTTTTAACTTTGATTCGGCTTCCGGCATAATCTATACGGTGGATGTTACTAAACCGAAAGGGGAGAAGATTACGATTGTCAGTATGGCAGATGGCTCTCCTTTCGATATAAATAAGATTTATAAAGTGGCGTTGAATTCTTATCGTGGTAATGGTGGCGGTGAATTGTTGACAAAGGGTTCGGGCATTCCTCAAGAGAAATTGAAAGACCGTATCATTTTCTCTACTGATAAGGATCTTCGTTTTTACCTGATGAATTACATCGAGGAGAAAGGGGGAATGAGTCCGAAAGCGTTGAATCAGTGGAAATTCGTTCCGGAGGAGTGGACTGTTCCTGCTGCCTGGCGTGACGCTGAATATCTGTTCGGGGTGGTCAATAAGTAGCCAAAAATGTTCATTTTGTCTGGTGATACTCTGTTTTGACTTGTATATCTGATTTATTGCTGGTATATTTGTCGCAAAAAGAGAGAGAGTATGGATATTCAAAATGTTCCTAAAGTAGGTATTTCTTCTGTAGTTCATTCTAAACATATAGATGCTGATAGCATTGATGTCATTGATAATGATATAGCGCTCTTCGATTCGGAGAGCGTTATTTCCTTATATAGCGGTCCCAGCAAGTTAGAGGTATTGACAATAGGACTTTGCCTGGAAGGTGAGGGGACTTTTAATATTAATCTGCAGGATTTTCAATTATCTTCGGGAGGGATGGTGATAGCCCTGCCGAGCCAGATTATAGAACACCGGCAGTTTAGTCCCGACTTCAAGGGAATCTTCTTTGCGGTATCCAAGAGTTTGCTGGAGACATTGCCTAAAGTAGGCAATCTGCTTGCATTGTTTTTCTATCTGAAAGATTATCCTTGTTTTAGCCTGACTCCGAACGAGCAGCGCACGGTGCAGGAATATCATACGTTTATCAGAAAGAGGTTGAGGAGTAAAGGGGATCTGTATCGCAGGGAGGTCGTGCTCGGACTGATGCAGGGTTTCTTTTTTGAATTGTGCAACATTTTTAACAATCATGCGCCTGCAGTCACTGCTTCGGTGAAGTCGAAAAGCCGGAAAGAGTATATCTTTGAACGTTTCTATGAAACGCTGGTAGAATCTTATCAATCAGAACGTAGTGTGAAGTTTTATGCTGACCAGCTGTGTCTGACACCGAAACATCTTTCCGGAGTTGTGAAAGAGGTGAGTGGAAAGACCGTGGGCGAGTGGATCGATGAGTTTGTGATCTTGGAAGCAAAAGCACTTCTAAACTCCTCAAGCATGAATATACAGGAGATAGCTGACCGCTTGAGCTTTGCCAACCAGTCCTTCTTCGGGAAATATTTTAAGCATTATACGGGGATGTCTCCCAAAGAATATCGGAAGAACCGATAATGTGTTTACAGAACTCCGGAGCGTACGCGGCTCAAGGTCTCCGGTGTCATCAGCAGGTAAGAGGCTATGTGTGCCAAAGGAGCGCGTTTGATGATTTCCGGATGTGTCTCGAGCAGGAGATTATAGCGTTCGCGGGCGGATTCAAAGCGCCAGGAGTCAGCTTTGACTTGCGATACAATTAAAGAGTATTCCAATATTTTCTGATAGAACATATTGATTTCCCAATTTTCTCTCGCCAGCTTCTGTATCATGTCGCGGGGGAAAAGGTAGATAATGGAAGGTTCCAGTGTCTCCACTATAAGCCGGGTAGGTACTTGCTTCAAGAAACTTTCAATGCACATCACGATACATCCTTCGTAAGAGAAATGCTCGGTAACGTCTTTCCCGTTTTTGTAGTAGTATTGTCTGAGCATACCTTTACCGACGAATACAATCTCGTGAGCGACCTCTCCCTCATTCAGTGCAATGGCTCCTTTGGGAAACTCTTCACGGATCAGTATACTTTCTATCTGCCGTCTTCCCTCTATACTCATTTCCGGAAAGCGGGAATTTACAACGGCATTCACAGTTTCTCTTAACAATGTATCCATGTCTTTTTTGTTTTGGTGTGTGCAAAAATACTAAAAACGGTTGATATAAATCAATTGCAGCACAAAAAAGATGTATATTTGTTATTAAATCAAGATATAGAAAAGATTATGAATAAGATAATAGGATTAGCAGTATTGCTGCTATGCGTTTGTGGCTGTGCGAAGGATGATGATGCGATTTATTATCCGGTAGGCAATGTGGATATTGAAAGGGGTGATGTCGCTCTGGAAGATGGAAAGGGAGAATTGGTAGCCGGGAGTTATAATGAGGAGGATTATGTGCTGGATACGCTGGCGCAGTATCCGGGAGATCCTACTCTTGGCAAACTGACGTTTATGATTGATCTGAAGAATCAGTTGGCGAGACAGGAAGCTGGCGGATTTAACGGAATCGGTAAATCGGGATTGACAATGAGTCTGGGATATAAGAATGGTGACTATCCGTCGGAAAGTCAAATACCTGTTTATACTTCTCCTGATGTAACTGCTGCGTATGCGGTTAAACTCCGTTTAAAAGGGGAGCTTGCTTTGGCAGGAGATGAATGGATGATTGATTACATTTATGTGCAATTGGCTGGCTTATTTCAACCTTATCCGCCTGCGTCCTTTCCTGAAGTGTTTATGTGTAAAGGTGGTGAGCAGCCATTTGCTGCTTTTGACTCTTTTCGTAGGACTTGGACATTTGATATTACTTACAGCCGTTCCGGTCTTTCTTTCAGTCAGTTATATTTCAATTTATTCTTGAATTTGGCAGGGCAGAAACGGGAAGAGAGAATTAGGTTGAGGATTGATAAAGAATCTTTCTTTGAGGTGTATAAATTAAACGAGGAAATGAATTGATTCATTTCCTCGTTATGTAGTGGGTACGAGAATCGAACTCGTATTACATGCGTGAGAGGCATGTGTCCTAA
>ENA-OPWX01001891-OPWX01001891.1-human-gut-metagenome-genome-assembly--contig:-NODE-1891-length-12685-cov-2.684561_pt1 | contig 12685 bp, 10 predicted proteins | sample MGYA00241514_ERZ502020 | MGnify/ENA primary metagenome ERZ502020 (study PRJEB25962, sample SAMEA2042105) | human gut metagenome | biome: human gut; feature: human-associated habitat; material: faeces... | reverse complement strand
CCTTCCGGCTATCTTTACCTTGTCTGATGTGATATTATTCTGGTTTCTTTACTGTTCGGCTTGTTCGCCAATATCGTCCGTGGCTTACGGTGGGGGTTGCTGATCAGTTCCTTGGGCGAGCGCTTCAAGATGAGTAACGTGATTTACGCCGTGCTGGGTAATTACGCCGTGAATCTGGTGTTGCCCCGTGTCGGCGAGGTATGGCGTTGCGGCATGATCACGAAATACGATAAGATCTCGTTTACCAAGCTTTTAGGTACCTTATTGATCGACCGTGTGAGCGATACGATCATGGTCGGTTTGATAACCTTGATGATATTCATATTTAATATAAGCTTCTTTACGAGTTTCTTCGCTAAGAACCCGGCTTTGCTCGAAGGGTTCCAGTCCATGTTTAATTCGATATGGATTTACGTGGCGGTGATAATTTTTGTCGCTGTAATTTGGTTTGTATTCACTTATATGAGTAACTTTACGCTGGTACAGAAAGCCAAAGGCATGTTGAAGAATGTATGGACCGGTATGAAGAGTATCTGGTACATGGAGCATAAGATGCGTTTCGTGATAGAGACGTTATTGATTTGGGGAGGTTATTTCTGTTACTTTTATATTACGTTCTATGCTTTCGACTTTACCAAGGACTTGGGTATCGTGGTCGGGCTGATCACGTTTACGATGAGTAGTATCGGCGTGGCGGTGCCTGTTCAAGGTGGTATCGGACCATGGCATTTCATGGTGATCGCTACCTTGGTTTGTTTTGGCGTGAACGAGAATGACGCGGCGGCGTTCGCCTTGGTCGTTCATACGGTACAGACGGTATGGACTGGATTGTGCGGATTATTCGGCGTGGTGGCTTTACCGCTCACCAACCGGGAGAACAAAGAGGCTCCGGTCGCTGTTTCGTGATGAATACAAGATATGTATTAAATATGAACTGAACTAAATTATTAACATCTATGTCAGCAGAAATCAAAGATCTATCTCCGAAGCATGTATGGGGTTATTTTTATGACCTTACGCAAATCCCCCGTCCGACCGGACATATGGAGGCAGTAACCCGTTTTATGATATCCTTTGGTAAAGGATTGGGACTGGAAACCCTGCAAGATGAGGTGGGTAACGTATTGATCCGTAAGCCGGCCACGCCCGGAATGGAAGGTCGTAAGACCGTGACATTGCAGTCTCATCTGGATATGGTTCCCCAAAAAAACTCTTCCGTAAAGCATGATTTCGAGAAAGATCCGATCGACGCTTACATAGACGGTGATTGGGTGACGGCCCGTGAGACAACTTTGGGGGCGGACAATGGCATGGGCGCCGCTCTGGCGATGGCCGTGTTGGCGGACAATAGCTTGCGTCACGGACCTATCGAGGCCCTGTTTACGATTGATGAGGAGCAGGGTATGGACGGCGCTTTCGGCTTGAAGCCGCATTTCTTAAAGGGTGATATTTTATTGAATTGTGATTCCGAGAAGGAAGGGGAGTTGTTCGTAGGTTGCGCGGGTGGCGCTAACGTGAATGTCTCTTTCCAATTTAAGGAGGATACTTATATTCCGGAAGGTGACGTGGCTGTCAAGGTTAGCTTGGCTGGCTTGAAAGGTGGCCATTCCGGTGTGGATATTCATTTAGGGCGTGCGAACGCGAATAAGTTGATCTTCCGTTTCTTGAAAGAGGCGGTATGCGATTATGGCGCTCGTTTGTCTTCTGTGGCGGGTGGTTCCTTGCCTAACGCTATCCCTCGTGAGGCTTTTGCCGTGATAACGATTCCGGGTGATAACGTGGAGTCTCTTTGGGAGCTAGTGGCTGATTACCAAGATATGTTCCGTACGGAGTATATGGGTGTGGAGGATAAGATCGATTTCGTCGCGGAGATGGTTGAATTGCCGTCTACGTTGATTCCGGAGGAGATACAGGATGATTTGATCAATGCGATCGAAGGTTGCCAGAATGGTGTGATCAGCATGTTGCATGATTTCCCGGGTACGGTTGAGTCTTCCTCTAACTTGGCGATCGTGAAGACATCTGATGGGTTGATCGAGGTGAAGATCTTGGTGCGTAGCTCATCCGAGTCTCGCAGGGATTCTGTTTGCTCAAGTCTGGAGAGTGTATTCGCTTTGGCGGGGGCTAAGGTGGAGGAGTCCGGTCATTATAATGGCTGGCAGCCTAATATCAATTCCCCGATCTTGAACTTGATGAAATCTACCTATCTGGATTTATTTGGTAAGGAACCTGAGGTGAAGGTGATGCATGCCGGATTGGAATGCGGTATCATCCAAGGTGCTTATCCGGATATGGATATGGTTTCTATCGGACCGGATTTGGAATACCCGCACTCACCGGACGAGCGAGTGAATATTCATTCCGTACAGAAGATCTGGGAGTTTGTTACAGCTACATTGGAGAGAATCTAAGGATCTCTTTCCTTATAGATATTAAACAAGCCCTCCAGCCTTTGTTCTTCTAACCATTCGGTTAGCGAGAATAGGACTGGAGAGTTTATTTTTATAGTTTCTCTATATCCTCAAGAGAGAGCCCAGTGTATTTTTGGATAATTGAGTGGGATAATCCATCCGCTTTCATGTTGCGGGCCGTAGATTCTTTCCCTTTCAATATCCCTTTCTCCTCTGCGTAATCGATCGTATTCTTATAATCCCTGTATCGTTTCAGAGCCTCGTCGTATTGTATGCGTTCTTCCTTGCTGAGGTTTGCCACGTCGGCTACTTCCAGCAACTTATCGAAGACCGCCTTTTTCGCCTTGAACGGCATTCTCTCTAAAGTGTCCATATGCTTCAATAAATAAATCCAACGTTCAAAATCATTCTCGCACTCGTCCGGTTCTCTCCGAAGAACAACTGGTTCAGGAAATCGATTAGTAACTCCTTGTGTACCTCCTGCCCGAATATCCGGTGAAAGCCGAAATCGGTGAAGGGATTGATAAATTTCCCCATAGTGTTTATAGGTTTTAGTGATTAATATGAAAGGGATGGTTCTTTTCCCATCTCTTGCGGTAAAGATACGCTTTTAAAAATAAACACGTACGTCTTTTTGAAAAAACATGTACGTGTTTCCGGAAAAAGACGTACGTGTTTTTTGAAGGTCATAATGTTACCGTTATATCTAGGACTTTGAAAGAATCAGATGTCTTGAAAACGGTTGTTGACTTGACTTTTTGATTGATATAAGGCTTGAATCGTGACAATCCCTTTTTGCTAGCATCGTGAAATAGGGGGAAGGGGGAGACGATAATCGGGGTTTTTTATGGAAAAGTATGGCTTTTTACGCACGATATACGGTAAAAGCCTGCGCATATAGTCGCGTTGGGTAACGCCTATACTGCCGTTGGGCATTATAAACAGTCACGAATAGGATTGGCGGTAGTCGTGAATGGGCATTGTAACCCTGTTAGAACCCAGTCGTAACCCCATGGAATAGCCAAAAGAAGTCAATAGATATGAATTACGATGAATTAATTTCGCTAGAACGGAAGGCGGTTTTTGGACATTGTTCTGCCAATGAGTGGATTACTGATTTTTTCTTGCGTATTTGGCGATGAGTTGTACGTTGGCCTAGGAAAATCGATTCTTGGGAGGTTCAGTTTACAATTTGTCAAAATGTCAAAAAGGAAAGCTTTTGATAGATGTTAGACTGAATGGAGAATATTATTAAATATGTACGTGCGTACATTGATATTTATAAGGTATAAAACGATTAGTTTAAACCTTCGTTTAAATCTTGCATTTGCAAAGGTACGCGTTTCTTTGACACTTGCAACCCTTACCCATTATTTTTTCACATCCTTATTAGCTTTCTTATCAATACAATAGCCTATCACTGACAAACCCGTCGCTTCCTCTTACGAACACCCTTCCGAAGATCTAAAAAACGCAAGATTTAAACGAAGGTTTAAGCTAGCCGTTTTTACGGTGAATTGAATGCCTTCGAATGATTTAATAGCTTGATTATCTTAATAAACACTAGTATTAATATTAATTTCAGTATTATGAACAAAAAGTTTTCTACTCTTGTAGCTGCGTTTTTGTCACTGGGAACATTCGCAACCATGAATGCTGCGAATGTAGACGTGAATCCTACCGCGGTAACAGACGTAAAAGGTACGAAGTACTATTTCTTAGGCACTTCCACAACGGAAGCTTTGCAAATGACAAAGCATGACGGAAAGGATAGTGTTAAAGTTGCGTCTCTTTCTAATTTGGACTTCGCTCATGCGGATTCTATGTTATGGCAGATCAAGAAGTTTCTGGTTCTGCTGTTTACACTTTCGTTAATAAGGCTACTGGCTCAACATTGAAATTCGCAAAGAAAGATGGTGCTACATCTATTATTGCGTCTGGTTTGGATCAATGGGCATGGACTCCGGGGCAAGCCTTGTATAACAAACAGGGAAATGATACTTACACTGTAGCTTTAGTTGGTGGCCAAGTAAAGGTGAAAAAGGCAGGTCAGTCTGCCGGGCAGGTGTTGACTGTTTATTCGCCGAAGGCTTCCGCTATGTCTGCCGCTGATTTGAATGATTATAGCGGAGCTTATTTCGAATTATCTTTTGCCAGTGATGTAAAGGATAATCCTTTTACAGGTAAGAAATTGGTAGCAGAGGGAGACGGTGAGTTTTATAAGTTAGCTTATTACGGAGTAAAGGCCGGTTATAAAAAAGATAAACCTGTTTATATCTACGTGGATAATGCTTACTACTCTTATCAATCTGTTTCTGATAATGGTAAGACGGGTGCAGGTTACAAGTTTACGACTGACACAATCGTAGCGACAGCTCCTGCGGATAAAGAGCAGAAAGACTTTGGTAAGTTGTATGTAGAGGGAGCGAATATGTTTAAGGTAATCAAGCATATTGATGACGTAGCTGGTGATCGTTTCGATATTCGGATCAAGGATGTTCCTTATACAACGGATAATAAAGCATTCACTAGCTATTATGCTCAGAACGCTAATGCTATTCCGTATGTAGCATGGGCTTCTTTCGCTGGTGGTCCTAAGGTGTTGTCTACAGGTATCTATGAAGCTGATTTACGAGTTCCTGAGTATCCTGTTATCACTTTGAAAGAGGGTACTAAGGCTAGCTTGAATACGAAGGTTGCTTATATCGTAACGGATGCCCGTGAGACTATCAAGAGTATTTCTCGTGATGGCAATGAAAAGTTGATTGCTAATCCGTTTAAGGGACAAGCGTTTGGTGCTGATTGCGATAATAATTTGGCTAAACGTCAGTGGGCTAATTCTGGTTGGTCTGAGCAAAATTTGGAATATGGCGAAGGTTATTATTACTTACCTATCTTGACAGACGGTAATGAATCAGTTGCTACTAACCACTGGGTTGTTTCTGGAGAGAATGGCTCATATACAATCAAAAACCGTGTAATAGAGGGTAACTTGACTGTTGGAGAAATAGAGGTTGAGAATCGGAAGTTATATGTTGTAGGTGAGAACACGTATGCTATCGCCGGTACTGCCGATACAATCAAGATGGTTCCTGTAACGAATGTAAGCAAATATGTAGGTTACAAACACTTTGATGTATTGAGTACATTCCGTGTAGCTCTGAACGTTGTATCTGAAGGCTTAGGAGATGATATCTTCGTAGTAGAAGGCAAGGATGATGCTACGGCTGTTAAGTCTGGTATCACGGCTGATGAGGCTATCATGTTCTATCCGGAGGCTGTTCATGTAGAGGGTAATGGTGTATATGGCACTGACTCTTTGACTGTTTCCGCTTATCGTCTGAAAGCTGATAATGGTAAGTATTTTGATATTGAATACATGGCTTCTGCTAATCATGCTTATGCGTTCTTGGAAACAGGTGTTGAAAGCCAGTATAAAATGATTGTAGCGGATAAAGTAAGAACTCGCATTAATACTGCTGATGGCTTTTGGAATTCGAATGATTTTGTTGTAGTTGATAAAGAAACGGATCAGGTTGTTGAGATTATTGATGAAAGTGAAATCCAATGGAATTCGACAACTGGTAAATATGAATTGGTAGACGAGGATTCTGACAATAAGATTTCTTATGAGGCATATTACCGATTGAATGACAGGAAGGTCGCTGTAAATGTAACGACTTCTACTTTAACTCAAGCTGCTAAATGTTATGAAAGTCGTGACTTGTTCTCTTTGGTAGAGGGCAAGAAGGATGCTTATGCCGAGATGTCGATGGGACATAAGATCATCTCTACAATCGCCGATGATGGCAAGGCTGTGACGATGGATGGCGAAGGCTTCGCTAGCACATTGCGTGAAGGTCAATCTTTGGGCGAGAGCTCTGCTGTAGTTCCGGAGAACTTGAGCATGTGGTTAGATACGGCTTGCTTGGCTGATCCTACAATGCCGTTGTATTACATCGCTACTTCTCGCGGTTTGTCAGATGAGGACAAGGCTGCCAATAAGATGAACTATTTGGTTTCTTTGACGGATTCTGTAGCCGATAAGAAATATACGGTTGTAAGTGGAGTTAAGAAAGTTCGTTTAGGATTTGTTAAGGGCGAGATTTTCGCTACGGATACATTGGTGTTTGGTCCGGAGAAGGCTGATACTGTAGATGTTGAGGCTAGCCCGGCTGCTGTAGCGTTTGTATTGACAGACAACGAGGGTGAGTACATGATCGAACTTCCGAACTTGACTCGTACGCAACAGAAAGTTTACACTGGAGAGGATGGACAATATCGTGATCCTAATAATTATAATTATGCGGTTGACGAGTGGAACAACCCGATCATGGAAACTGTACCTGAAACTGAAAGATACTTCGCTGTAAACAATGACGTAATGTACTTGACGAATCGTGCGGGTGCTTACAAGTTTACGGTTGAGGTTGTAGAGGCTCCGACATCTAACGAAGGTATCGAGGCTGAGTCTGCTGTTAAGGTTATCGCTGGTAACGGTACTGTAACCGTACAGGGTGCAGCTGGCCAGACTGTAACAATCGCTACCGTATTAGGTAAGGCAGTTGCTGACGAGGTAGTTGCTTCTGATAACGCTACGATCGCTGCTCCGGCTGGTGTAGTATTCGTAACCGTTAACGGTGAGACTACGAAAGTGGTTGTTAAATAAGCACTATTGATATAGAATGCGAAAAGCATTTGAAGAAGATATATAATTCTAAGATTCCCGTGCGGAGATTCGTCTTCAAGTAAACCGTGAGGTTGAACATGCGGGGATATTAATACTAAAGTAAAAAATTAAAGCTCTCCGTCAGTATTTCCGTGAGGCAAGAAAGCGGAAAAAGAATAAGCCCCGGTCGGTTTCTCGATCGGGGCTTTTTGCCTATTCTTTATAATTGAAACCCAATTAGGAGATTTGCGGGAAATGCGCTATCTTTGCTTTCAGTTTTAAAAGGAGGATTTATCATGAAAGCAACCATCTCATTAGACGGTATTTTAGCTTTTCTAAAGTCATTGTCACTGAGTGCGAGCAATAAAGAATGGCTAGCTGAAAAGCTTATAGAGGAAGCTCGTAAAGAAAAGAAGGCCGCTCAAAGTGAATCTTATGAAGACTTCATTAATAGAATGTGTGGGGCTTGGAGGGATGACCCACGTTCGACAGAGCAGATAATTGCAGATATACGTGGTTCGCGCCAGTTTGATGTGACGCGTCATATTATGCCGTTGACAGATGAAAAAGAGTAAGTATTTATTGGATACTAATATCTGTATATCCTTATTGAGAGGTAACAGGGATGTTGCTCGAAAGTTGATAGGGATAGGTGAAGATAAGTGCTTCTTATCGGTCATTACATTATATGAGTTGATGTTTGGTGCCTATAACTCTGGACGTAGTCAACAGGAAATTCTTAAGGTGAAAGAATTTGTGAACCGTTTTCCTGTTGTCTCGTTGATGGACTCTGCCGAGGAATATGCTTTTAGAAAAACTCAACTTCGTGCTTCCGGCATTATGATTGATGAATTCGACTTGTTGATAGCAGCTACGGCTTTATCTGGTAATTATATTCTAGTGACAGATAATATAAAACACTTTCAAAGAATAACAAACCTTAGGCTAGAAAACTGGATCAAGAGATAATATCTCTTCTTGCGTAATTATGATTTGTTATACATGAATAGGAAAATTAGACAATGGCCAGCGATGATATAAAACAGGCATGGAAAGTGCCGGAACCTACGTTAAGGAGGTTGCCGTGGTATCTTGCGTTTGTAAAGTTGATGAAAGGAAAAGGGGAAACGTTTATCTCATCCACCCAGATCGCTAAGGAGATAAATGTAGATCCTAGTCAGGTCGCTAAAGATCTCTCTTTTGTGAATATCTCCGGGAAGACGAGAGTGGGATACGATATTAACGCATTGGTTGACGTACTGGAGGATTTCCTCGGTTTTACATCCCAGCATAAGGCTTTTCTGTTTGGGGTAGGGAGTCTGGGCGCTTCTTTGTTGCATGACACCGGACTGAGTCAATATGGATTGGAGATCGTGGCGGGCTTTGATGTTCGTGAGGATTTGGACGGGAGCATGATTAATGGCATTCCCGTTTTTCATATGGATGATTTTCCTGCCAAGCAAAAAGAATATGGCGCGACGATCGGGGTGATCACCGTGCCGGTGGAGAAAGCGCAGGAGGTGACAGACCGGATTATCGAGGGAGGAATCAAGGCTCTTTGGAATTTTACCCCCTTCCGTATACGGGTGCCGGAACATATCGTAGTCCAGAATACTTCTATGTATGCGCATTTAGCTGTTATGTTTAATCGATTGAACTCAATGAATCACTAAAATATGAAGATTATCGCCGTTGGAATGAACTATGCCGCTCACAATAAAGAGCTGCATCATTCGTTAGAATTATCAGAGCCTACTATTTTTATGAAGTCGGACTCCTCTTTGTTGAAAGATGGGAAACCGTTTTTTATTCCGGATTTCTCATCGGAAGTTCATTATGAGACGGAGATCGTGGTACGGATAGACCGTTTGGGGAAAAATATAGCCGAGCGTTTCGCTCATCGTTATTACAATGAGGTTACGGTCGGTATTGATTTCACGGCACGGGATTTGCAGAATAAATTGCGTGCGCAAGGGCTACCGTGGGAGATTAGTAAGGCGTTTGATAATTCGGCTGTGATCGGGACCTTTATTCCGCTGGAGCAAGCGGGGGATGTAAACCGGCTTCCGTTCCATCTGGATATCAATGGCTCGAAGGTACAGGAAGGCAATACCTCGAATATGCTGTTTTCGGTAGATAAGATTATCGCGTACGTAAGTCGCTTCTTTACGCTGAAAATAGGCGATTTGATTTATACCGGAACACCTGCTGGCGTAGGTCCCGTGAAGATCGACGATCATCTGGAGGGATATCTTGGCGAGCGGAAGCTTCTGGATTTTTATGTGAGATGAGAAGATTAATATATATATTCATTATAGGTTTATTACTTTGCTCATATACATGGGCGGATGGTAGCCGTTATGCTTCTAAATCCCTGTTATCGGAGGGGAAATGGGTGAAGATCCGGGTGGATAAGACCGGAATCTACAAATTATCCTATGCGGATTTGAAGAATATGGGTTTCTCGGACCCATCGAAAGTCTCTGTCCATGGCTATGGAGGATGGCCCTTGGATGAGGATTTCAGTAAGGAATATATCGATGATGTCCCTTCTACACCGGTTTGGCGTGGGAGTGATTACCTGTTATTCTACGGGAAAGGGCCGGTTAAATGGGAGTATGACTCGTCGAGCCAGACATTCGTGCATACGAATAATCCTTATTCATTGTATGGCTATTATTTTGTGACCGATGCCACTCCGACGAATGATATGACTTCCGTGGCTCAAGCGAGTGGCGCTTCCACTCGGATTACGACTTATGATGATTATTTGGTGCATGAGCAAGAATTAGTATCGTTGGCGAAATCGGGTAGGGAGCTGTATGGGGAAGATTTTAGCGGAGCTACCCCCCGAACCCTATCAACATTCTCTTCAATTCCGGGAATCACGAATGAAGACGCTAAGGTAACCATGAGCTTTGTATCCAAAGTCACTTCCGGTACGGGAGTCGCTTCTTTGAGTATTAATCAGTCTAATGTTCTGGACGTTTCGATCCGCTCGAATAGAGAGGAATATGTGAAGGCGCTAGAAGGGGTAAGCACGGCGGTATGGAAAGGCGAGAAGAGTGAGAAAAACAGTGTGGTCGTGTCTTATAATTCGGCTTCTCATAACAATGTACGGTTAAATTACGTTCGGTTACATTTTAAGAGGACTTTGCAGCCGTATGGGGCCTATACTTTTTTTCGTAGTATAGCTTCTATCGGAAATGTTTCCCGGTTCGTGGTACAGGGCGCAAACGCGAATACCTTGGTCTTTGATGTGACGGATGCTCAGCGGGTAAGACTGATGGAGACGGAATTGAATGGCTCCGAACTTACTTTCTCTATTCCTGCCGGTACCTTACGGGAGTTCGTTTTGGTACGGACGGATCAGAGCTTTATCTCTCCGGAGGTTGTCGGTGAGGTGGAGAATCAAAACCTACATGCCTTGGAGCAAAAAGACATGATCATCATAGCGGCTAAAGCTTTCCAAACGCAAGCGGAACGGTTGGCGGAGGAACACCGGGCAACAGACGGATTGACCGTGGAAGTCGTGGATCCTCAGTCGATTTATAATGAGTTCTCAAGCGGTGCGCCTGACGCTACCGCTTACCGCCGGTTCATGAAAATGTTCTACGATCGTAGCGTGTCTGCCGGTAACGCTCCAAAATACCTGTTATTGTTTGGCGATGGTATTTACGACAACCGGGGAATTTGCTCGGACGTGAAAAATATAGCAAGGGATGATATGTTGCTGACCTATCAGTCGAGAGCGTCCTTGTTTGAATATTCAGGATTGTTCTATAATTCTAATTTCTCGTATGTAACGGATGATTATTATGGGCTATTGGATAATGTATCCGAGGAGGCACTTGATAAGCCGAACAGTATTTGCATAGGTGTAGGACGTTTCCCCGTGCGGACGGTAACGGAGGCTACCCAAATGGTAGATAAGGTAATCGGTTATATGCGGAACGAGGACAGAGGCGGCTGGAAAAACCAAATCACCTTCGTGGCGGATGATGGTAACAATGCGGATCACTATACGAGTAGTCATGCGGAACAAGCTGATGAGCTGGCCCGGTTTATAGAGGAAAATCATGGGGCTTTCCTAACGAATAAAGTTTATTTCGATGCGTTTAAGCGAGATAATAGCGGAACGTATCCGGATGTACGTAAGCGGATCTCTGAATTATTGAAGAAAGGGCAACTGTTGATTAACTATACGGGGCATGGTAATACGACCGCTTGGTCTGACGAATACGTGTGGACACAGACGGATATCTTACAATCTACTTATACGAAACTACCCATTTGGGTGACGGCGACTTGCGATTTTACCCGTTTCGATGACGTGAATACCTCGGCGGGAGAATCTGTTTTCTTGAATGCGAAAAGTGGAGGGATCGCATTGTTTACGACAACCCGTGTGGTTGTATCTAGCGGTAACTCGGCACTGAATAAGGAACTTTACCGCAATCTCTTTGAGAGGGAGAGTGACGGACGGGCCCGTACCTTGGGCGAGGCCATGATGGAGACCAAGCGGAAACTGTCTGGTATCAATAAACTTAATTTTATTTTGATAGGTGACCCTGCTTTGAGAATCTCCTATCCGGAGTATAAGGCGCAAGTGACAGCCGTGAACGGCAAGGCCATATCAGATGAGCCTTTTACGTTTAAGGCTTTGGAGAAAATAACGGTGGAGGGAGAGATCTTAGATACGAAAGAGGGCTTGGCTAACGATTTTACCGGTATCCTAAATGCTACGGTGCTGGATAGTAAAGCTTCATTGACCACCTTGGGCAATAATACGAATGAAAAAGGAGATACGGTCCGCTTCTCTTACACAGATTACCCGAATACGATCTATATCGGACAAGATTCGGTACGGCAAGGAAAATTTAGTTTTACATTTATGGTACCGAAAGATATCTCTTATTCGAATAAGCAGGGAAAACTGAATCTCTACGCCTCGGATGAGGTGAACAAGCATGAAGCACAAGGATCTTTCTTGAATTATATCGTTGGCGGTACCGCTGATAATGCGGAGGCAGATACGATCGGCCCTGAGATCCGGCAGATTTACTTGAATGATTCTAGTTTTGTAGAGGGTGATCAAGTGAATACGACTCCTTATTTTGTCGCTAGGCTGTGGGACAAGAGCGGTGTGAATATAACAGGTAGTAGTGTAGGGCATGATATCATGCTGACGATCGACAGTATGCCTTCCATGAGTTATAACTTGAACAATTACTATGCACTATTACCCGATAAAGAAGGGGAAGGACTTGTCCAGTTCTCCATCCCCGAGCTGGAGCCGGGAATGCATACGGCCGAGTTTAAGGTGTGGGATATCTTAAATAACTCCACGACCTATACCTTTACTTTTGAGGTGGCGGAAGGGTTGAAACCTAATCTGATCGAGATGTATGCCACCCCGAATCCGGCACGGGATCAGGTGGAATTCTTTCTGCATCACAATCGTCCGGAGTCGAACTTAAAGGTGACGGTTATGGTTTATGATATGACCGGTAAGTTCCTATGGAGTACCGAGAAGAGCGGTTCCTCCGAGTTGTTTAAGGCTTATATCGTAACTTGGAACTTGACGGATAACGGTGGCAGGCGG
>ENA-OPWX01001876-OPWX01001876.1-human-gut-metagenome-genome-assembly--contig:-NODE-1876-length-12759-cov-7.441751_pt1 | contig 12759 bp, 10 predicted proteins | sample MGYA00241514_ERZ502020 | MGnify/ENA primary metagenome ERZ502020 (study PRJEB25962, sample SAMEA2042105) | human gut metagenome | biome: human gut; feature: human-associated habitat; material: faeces... | reverse complement strand
AGTTCCTAAAAGGCGATTTAGTTGTGGGGCACCCCAACATTTGACAAAGAACCTAAAAAACAAACCCCCAACCCGTAACACGAGTTGGGGAATCTTCCAAATTGGTGGAGCATAGGGGGATCGAACCCCTGACCTCAAGATTGCGAACCTTGCGCTCTCCCAGCTGAGCTAATGCCCCAATAGTTAGTATTATAGCCCTTTCCCTAAATTCACGCAAGAGAAAATAGAGGGTTGGATGACAATATTGTACGACATCGTCAGCCTGCTTCGCGTTTTTCCCAGCATCGGGGCCAATCTGGAGCCCTATTCGAAAAAGGAAAATGGAGAAAAGGCCATAACGTCGGCGCCAAACCGTGTCCTTCGGACTGGGCGCCGAATTAAATCCGTCCTTAAACATGTTTCTCGGACTTTCGCTCCGCTCCAAAAGCGACCTTCGAAACCCGGGCGGATATGCCTCGCTTTCACTCGTAAGGAAACGTCGCTACGCTCCTCATCCACCACCAAAAAGGCACGCTTGCCTCATTTCAATGAGGAAACATGCGGCTTTTGGTCCCCCGCCCTGGTGGGGCGGATCGACTCTACGAGTCGAGCTCAGAGGCAAAACACAAAGGCGGGCAGTGCTTAAACGAAGGAAATCGTTTCTTAATTTCATTGTAATCATAATCATATGGATAGAATGGATAAAAATCCCATCGGATAAATATTCCCCCATATCAGACTAACTACGCTAACGGATTCAACCTACAAAAAGCCCAGAACCGAACTTGTATCTACGTTCTATTCAGGGCTCTCGTCACGGTCTTTTTGCCTTGGAGACGGCGAAAGCCGTTCCGCCCCGCCAGGGCGGTAAGCGCATCGCCGATCGATTCGCAAGCTTCCTTGGCGCCTTTGAAAAAGCGAATCGAGAGATCGTGACAGGCGCTTATCCAGGGAGCGCAGAGCCCTTTTATCCCTTACATCCGCCTAATTAGAATCCGGCGGATGCAAAAGTAACGGATACGTTTTCGTGTATGACGATGTTGCAAACAATCTTTCTTAGCAGGATTGTAACAAGCAGGCTTGTTGGGTGGTGGATGAGGAGGCCGGTTTGTGGCCGACGTTTCCTTACGAACGGCTAGCGAGGAGCATTTTTCGATGGGCCAAAACCGCTGCGTGTGGAGCTCTTGCTCCATAGCCGGTGGCAGGACCGTGTTATCGAAAAATTGATTCGGCCCCCTCCGGTCGGGACGCTTTGGGGCCGCGCGTTACTCTCTTTTGCCTTACGGGCTTTTCTTTCATTTGCTTTTTGCGAATTTGGCTCAGACGGGTCCAATTGCGAGGAGCCCCGCTTCCACCGACGACGGCGGACCTGAGACGCCAACAACCTGCTAGCGCAGCGACGCGGGAGCTGTTGCGCGAAAGTTCTCCGAATCGACGACGCGTGAGTTTTCTTGCGGCCAGAGGCCGGTACGTCTAGGAGGTTGGGAGTGTGGGCGACAAAGCAGCTGGGCCCATATGGGCCGAAGATTGCAAAAAGCTTCCGCTTTGATGAGCTGGGCGCGGAAGGTATCCCCAAACGTGAGACGGACCCTCCTACGAATCGACATGGCCCCATTGCTTCCATATATTTCAACGAAAGCAATGGGGCCATGTAACTTCATCAAATCAGCCTGATTTTTGGGCTGGCCAAAAACAGTTACGCTTTATCCTGCGCCTCCTGCTGGGCCACCAGGTCCGCCAGCGTCGTACGATCTACGACAGAATCCACGGCTTCCTGGATTTCCTTATACAAATTCAGGGTAATACATTTTTTGGCGCGGGCACAGACTGTATGGCCCGGTTCCAGACAGGCCACAGGGGCAAGGGAGCCTTCGACAGCGCGCAGGATCTCTCCCGTCGTATATTCTTCCGGTGCCTTGACAAGCTTATAGCCGCCTTGGGCGCCGCGAGCGCTCTTGACCAGTTTGGCTCTGGAGAGGGCAGTAATGATTTGCTCCAAATATTTCTCGGAGATTTCCTGGCGTTCGGATACACTGCGGATGGGAACAAAGTTTTCCTTGCCATTCATGGCAAGATCCAGCATGAGACGCAGGGCATACCGACCTTTTGTTGAGATCTTCATGACGTGGTTCCTCCAAAAGCATTCTTTCTGACTCTTGCCATACCATTTTACTATAAATTTCAAAAAAAATCCATACTGTTTGATAGGAATTAAAACTGTCAGAAATTCAGCCCTTTTTTGCCATGAATTTCCGGATTTCCGCATATTTTTCCTGTAGGACACGGCGGCTTTCCTCCAAAAAGGCCGTCAGATAAGGAGCCTCGTAAGGAGCCTTAGCCGTTACAAGGTCCGTCCGGAGCGTATCCGTGATTTCCTTTACGGAAAGCGGCGTAAGGGGGGCTTCCTTTGCGTCAAAAAGGGAAGTCAAATGCAGCTGTGAACAAAAGGTCACCCCTAATTTACGCCGTGCCAATTCAAATTGGGTCTCATCATCACTGATGGAAAAAAGTGGGGCCGTAAAGAGGCCTTCCCGTTTAAGGACCTCCGTAACCCGGGAATAAACAGTGCTTCGCTTTTCTTTTCCAAGGATCGTGAGATTCTCAAAATCGTGAAGACTCACCACACTCCCCGGTTGAAGCGTGACTGCCCGTCCTTTTTTGAGATGTCCTTTTACATACTCTCGATTTCCGACAAGGTAAAGTGCCTCCGTCCCGACGGGGATGCGGTGAAACAGCGCCGACTCCGTACAGTCCACACCAAGCAGCACGTCAAGGCGTCCCTCCTCAAGAAGGGGTTCCAGCTCCCTGGTATCCCCGAGCACGGTCTCCACCGTAACGGCGGGATAGGCCTTATGATATCGCTCCAAAAGATCGGGGAGAAAACATTTGGCCCGTGCCGCATTGGTGCCAAGACGCACATGTCCCCGCGTTCCGGCTTCCCGCTCCTTTAAGTGCACCAGGCAGCGGCGTTCGATAAGATCCATTTGCCGTACGGTTTCGTAAAAAATGCGGCCCGATTCGGTGAGTGCAACGCGGGGAGACCGCGTAAAAAGCACGGTTCCAACTTCTTTTTCAAGCTTTTTGATATGTTCACTGAAACTTTGCTGCGTAATGTGGGCAAGGCTGGCCGCCTTGGTAAAATTGAGCGTCTTTGCAGCAAGGAGGAACATTTCATAGGAAGTTTGCATGGACCTCCCCCCTTTCCTTTTTATTTTATCACAGGTTTTACCCTGTGGTCTATGTAGGAACCTTCTGTTTTACGTAAGCTCCGTTTTCGGCTACACTAAAGATAATCAATCCCGTACCACAAGGAGGAACCAGTTATGACTCTCATCGATCCCAATGCGGAAGCCTATTATATCGGTCTCATGAACGCCGCGGGCTATCGCGACAAGGACCTTAAAAAGCCCATCATCGGCATTGTCAATTCCTGGAACGATGTCAATCCCGGGCACAAACCCTTAAAGGAGCTGGCCCAATATGTTAAAGAAGGCGTTTGGGCCGCTGGCGGCGCGCCGGCTGAATTTACGGTCCCCGCTCCCTGCGACGGCATGGCCCAGCTAAGGGGTATGCAGTATGTACTGGCTTCGCGCGACCTCATTGCGGGCTCCATCGAAACCATGGTACGGGCCCACAATTTTGACGGTCTCGTCTTTTTGTGTGCCTGTGATAAGATTGTCCCTGCAATGCTCATGGCAGCCGCTTCCCTTGACCTGCCGAGCCTCTTTTTGACTCCAGGATCCATGCTCCCTTATGAGGAAAATGGCATCACCTATGCTACACCGGACCTCAAGGAGTCAATTGGAGCCTACAGAGCCGGGAAAATCGATGAAACGACTTTCTCCCGTTTCCGCCAGAATATCTGTGCATCCTGCGGTACCTGCTCCATGTACGGCACGGCAAATACCATGGCCGTCTTTACGGAAGCTATTGGTCTTGCCCCCTTTGGGTCGGCGACAATGCCCTTTTGCGTCTCCCAGAAGGTAAAACAGGCCCGTGATGTGGGAGAACGGATTGTCACTCTCACGCGGGAAAAAATCACAGCCCGCGCTTTCCTTACCAAAAAATCCCTTGAAAACGGTATCCTCCACACGTCGGCAACGGGCGGTTCCAGCAACTTTGCCCTCCACATCATGGCCATTGCCTCCGTCTCCGAGGTTCCCCTTACCTTGGAAGAATTCGATAAGATCCAGGAACAGGTCCCGGTCATCGCGAAATTTAAACCGGTCTCCCAATACAATATGGTTGACTACGGCAAAGCCGGTGGATCCCTAGGAACGCTCAAGACCATCGCACCCTTCCTTCACAAGGATGTGCCTCTTGCCATGGCCGGCACCTTAGGCGAGGCCCTTGATGCCTTTACAGGACCCATTGACCGGAACGTGATTCACGATCTGACAGATCCCCTATTTGAAAAGGGCTGCTACAGCGTGCTTTACGGGAACCTGGCCCCAAAGGGTGCCGTAGTCAAGAAAAGCGGCGTCGACCCCGCCATGTTCGTTCACCGCGGTCCTGCCGTCGTTTTTGATTCCGAAGAAGAAGTGATGGAAACCTTTCTCCATAAGGACATCAAACCGGGGTCCGTACTCGTCATCCGTTATGAAGGGCCCAAAGGCGGACCAGGCATGCGGGAAATGAGCATTCCCGCGGCTATGCTCATCGGCATGGGCCTTCAAAAATCTGTCGCCATGATCACGGACGGCCGTTTTTCCGGTGCCTCCCGCGGTCCCTGCGTCGGGCACATTTCACCTGAAGCCTGGGATGACGGGCCCATTGCCTGCGTCAAAAACGGGGATATGATCCACATCGACCTCAACCAGCATCTTCTCGAAGTGGAAATCTCAGATAAAGAACTCCAGCGGCGCAAAAAGGAAATCCAAAAGCCCAATCACCCTGCTTTTGGCGTTATGAAGCGCTACCGCGGCATTGTCAGCGGAGCGGAAAATGGAGCCCTGTGGCTTTACTGACGGACAGACTTGGGGAGTTTGTCCACACTTCCTGCACAAGGTACTTTTTCTGAAGTGCCTTGTGCATTTTTCTATACAAGATTCGACAGCTTCTATCGTCTATCCAGATTTTATATACAACGGTTTCTCGTTTTTGGTGTATAATGGGGCTGTACTATTTTGCGAATTATCGGATTATTTATTGTCTTTTTTCAAAGAGAGGGAAAAAGGCCCTGCATGCATCCATGAGGAGGTGCCCCGTGCCCCTCAAAAGGGAGGTTTATCCTATGACAAGACTGTCCATTGAGACCCCGTCCAGTGCCGAAGTGGTCCTGCGCGGGCTCTACCGGGATATAGAGCGGCGCATCAGCGCCAGTTCGCCCGGTCTGTGTCCCATTGATATGTCGCTCAGTTTCCTGCGGCTCTGCCATGCCCAGACCTGCGGGAAATGCGTACCTTGCCGCATTGGACTGGGCCAGCTGGCAACGCTGATTGAATCCGTCATGAACCGCACGGCCACACTTGAAACCATTGACCGCATCGAGCGGACGGCAAAAGTCATTGCAGACTCGGCGGACTGTGCCATTGGCTACGAGGCTGCCGTCATGGTCCTTAAAGGAGTCAAAGGCTTCCGTGACGACTACGAGGAGCACATTCTCCGCGGCCGCTGCATTACGGGACTCACCCATCCGGTTCCCTGCGTCTCGGTCTGCCCAGCCCATGTGGATGTCCCGGGCTATATTGCCCTTATCCGGGAAAAGCGCTATGACGAGGCTGTCGCCCTCATTCGTAAGGACAATCCCTTTCCCGGTGTCTGCGGCTATGTCTGCGAACACCCCTGTGAAATCCACTGCCGGCGCCGCATGGTTGACGATGCCGTCAATATCTGCGGGTTGAAGCGCTTTGCCATTGACCATTCAAAACCCGCGGCACCGCCCAAAAGTGCCAAACCGACGGGACGTACAGTTGCCATCATCGGCGGCGGTCCTGGCGGCCTTACGGCAGCCTACTACCTATCCCTCATGGGACATTCCTGTACCATTTTTGAGCAGCGGCCCCAGCTAGGCGGGATGCTCCGCTATGGCATTCCTGATTACCGCCTGCCGCCGGAAATCCTTGACCGTGACATCAGTCATATCCTTTGGACGGGTATCGATGTCCATACAGGCATCTCCATTGGAAAGGATGTCGGGATTGAAAATATCCAGAAAGATTATGATGCTGTTTACATTGCCATCGGTGCCCACAGCGACAAAAAGCTGCGCATCGAAGGAGAAGATGCCAAAAATGTGATCAGTGCCGTCTCCATGCTGCGCGGCATTGGAGAAAACATCATTCCTGACTTTACGGATAAACGCATCTGCGTCATCGGCGGCGGCAATGTCTCCATGGATGCGACAAGAACGGCCAAACGCCTTGGTGCGGCAAGCGTCATTTGCCTCTACCGGCGCCGTGTCGAAGATATGACGGCCTTACCCGAAGAAATCAGTGCTGCCATGGCAGAAGGCTGTGAAATCCGTCCCCTTGAAGCGCCTGACCACATCGAAAAGGATGGGGATGGCAAAGTGGCAGCCCTATGGACCCGTCCCCAGATCATCGGGAAATACGGTCACGATGGCCGGCCCCGTCCGGGAAACGCGGCGACGGACCTCACGCGCATTCCCTGCGACTACGTCATCGTTGCCATTGGTCAGTCCATCGTCACAAAACCCTTTGAACAAATTGGCGTGGCAACAGATCACGGTGCCATCAAGGCCGAACGGTCAAGCGCCGTACCAGGCCTCAATAATATCTTTGCCGGCGGCGACGCTGTTTCTGGACCGGCTACGGTCATCCGAGCCATTGCCGCGGGAAAAGTCGCGGCAGCCAATATCGACGCATTTCTCGGCTTTGACCACAAGATTTCGGTCGATATCGAGATTCCGCCGGCCCACTTTACAAACACGCCGCCCTGCGGACGCATCAATCTCAAGTATCACGGAAGACCTGACTGTTCCGGTGACTTCAGCCTGCCTGTAGAAGGTATGACGGCCGAAGAAGCCCGTCAGGAAGCAAGCCGCTGCCTGCGCTGTGATCACTTTGGCTTTGGCAGCTTCAAAGGAGGGAGACAAACCGAATGGTAACACTCACCATTGACAATCAAACCGTCCGCGTTGCGGAAGGAACGACCATCCTTGAAGCAGCCAAATCAGCAGGAATCATCATCCCCCATCTGTGCTACCTCAAGGAGCTCAACGAAATTGCCGCCTGCCGCGTCTGTTCCGTTGAAGTAGAAGGGGAAACGGCTATGGTTACGGCCTGCAACAGTTCTGTTGTCGAGGGCATGGTCGTCCATACCAATTCGCCGCGGGCCCGGGAAACACGCCGCATCAATGTGGAGCTCATCTTAAGCCAGCATGACTGTCTGTGCGCCACCTGTGTAAGAAGCGGCAGCTGCCAGCTCCAGCGTCTGGCAAACTCCCTTGGCATCATTTCCCTTCCCTACGAACGGGAACTGCCTAAAGGCGCGCGAGGAGCCTGGACCACAACCTACCCTCTCTACCGAGATTATCAAAAATGCATCAAATGTATGCGCTGCATCCAGGTCTGTGACAAGATGCAGACCGTCCATATTTGGGACGTTGATGGCACCGGATCAAGGACCACGGTCGATGTATCCCATAACCGCGTCATCAAGGACTCGGACTGCACTCTCTGCGGGCAGTGCATCACCCACTGCCCTACGGCAGGCCTTCGGGAACGGGATGACACGGATAAAGTCTACAGTGCCCTTGCCAATCCTGAGCTCATTCCCATTGTCCAAATCGCGCCGGCGGTCCGCACAGCCCTATGTGAAGCCTACGGAGTTTCCCCCCAGGAAGCACCGATGGGAAAACTGGCCGCTGCCCTGCGCCGTATGGGCTTTCGCTATGTTTATGATACGTGCTTTGGGGCCGACCTTACCATCATGGAAGAAGCCAACGAATTTCTCGAGAAATTTAAGAACGGTAAGACAAAGAAATTCCCCCTATTTACAAGCTGCTGCCCCGGCTGGGTGCGCTTTCTCAAAGGAAAGTTCCCGGAACTGACAGACCGCCTGTCAACCTCCAAGTCCCCGCAGCAGATGTTTGGCGCCATCGCAAAGACCTGGCTTGCAAAAAAACTGGGAACGGAGCCGGAAAAACTCTTTCTCGTTTCCATCATGCCCTGCCTTGCCAAAAAAGCAGAATGCGACCTTCCCACGATGCGGACCCAGCATGGCAAGGACGTGGACTGCGTCCTTACGACACGGGAATTTATCCGTATGCTGAACGCGGATCGCATCTATCCCCACCTGCTCAAGGAAGAACCCCTCGATGATCCCATGGGAACCCATACAGGGGCTGGCACCATCTTCGGTGTGACAGGCGGCGTCATGGAAGCAGCCCTGCGGACAGCCTATTATGAAGTCACAGGAAAAGATCCCGATCCGGACCTGTTTGCCGACATCCGCACCGGTCCGGCCCTCAGGGAAAGGACCTACACCTTGGGCGGTGCCGACGTGCACTGCGCCGTTGTAAGCGGTCTTGGCAACGCGCGGCACCTGTTGGAAGCCATCAAAGCAGGAAAAGTCCATTATGACTTCGTGGAAGTGATGGCCTGCCCCGGCGGCTGCAGCGGCGGCGGTGGCCAGCCGATTTCCATCGATGATGAAGAGCGAGCCGAAGCGCGCGGTCAAAGTCTCTATGCCCTTGATCAAAAAATGGCCCTGCGCCTCAGTCATCGCAATCCTCAAATCGAAGCCCTCTATGCGGAATTTCTCGGCAGCCCCCTCAGTGAAAAAGCAGAGGAACTGCTCCATACCGATCAGGGGGCGTGGGAAGTGACGGAGTGTTATTAATCGGGGTCGGAGCAAGAATCACGCCAATCTCCCCAAGAGCATGCTTCCATTGCTTACTTCCGTGTTTTGTGGATGCAATGGAGGCATGCCGAAAGGTAAATGGGAAACCACGAAGACTATAAACAACTGCACTAGACAACTGACTTGCGTCGTCAGTGGAGGCGGAAGCTCCTCGCAATTGGACCCATCTGAACCGGATTTGCTTTTGCAAATTTTGTTCACGTTATAGATATGATTGGCACAGTAGACGTTATCAGCCATAAAATAAGTTTTTTACGCATCTTAGCATTGGAAGGAGAAACTATGGAGATTTTAGTGACCGGCTTCGATCCTTTTGACGGCGAACCCATCAACCCAGCTTGGGAAGCCGTAAAACGCCTTGATGGAAAAGTGATTGACGGACAGCATCCCGTGCATGCCCTTATGATCCCTACAGTCCGTTATGAGGCGCTTTCGGCCATCAAGCGCGGCATCGAGCGGTTTGATCCCCAGCTCATGATCGCCGTTGGACAGGCGGGGGGACGTATGGCCATTACCCCCGAACGAGTTGCCATCAATTGCGACGACTTCCGCATTCCGGACAATAAAGGCAACCAGCCCATTGACGAAATGATTGTGCCGGACGGCCCGGCAGCTTATTTTTCAACTCTTCCCATCAAGCGCATCGTAATGCGGCTTATGGCAGCGGGAATCCCTGCTCAGGTATCAAACTCGGCTGGAACCTTTGTCTGTAACCATGTCTTTTATGGGCTCATGGATTTCATGAAAAAAGAAGGCAAAGGGCGCCGCGGCGGCTTTATCCATGTGCCGTACCTTCCGAAGCAAGCCGCCCGCCTAAAAAACGAACCCAGTATGAGTTTAGAGATGATTGTGGAAGGGTTAACCCTTGCCATTAAGGCAAGCGTAGAAATAGGAGTCGATGAGAGAATGACAGATGGAGTGGAGTGTTGATTATTTATTCGGTGCACAAATTGCGCTGACTAAATAATAGGCAGCACCGTTTCCTTACAAATAGCAGTGACCATTTGCCCCTCCCATAGGGCAGTTTGGATCCAGCGTTACGGTCTTTTCCGCTCTGATTTTTTGCTCGAAACAGCCATTCGGGCCTTCCCCAATAGATTGCTTGACAGCCTCCCGCCTATCACTAAAATTTCTTGATTTTATCCCATTGATTAAAAAATATTACAAAAAAGCTATTCGACTTGTTTTTTATCATCTTAAAATGTTACATTAATCTTGTAGCACGGGGTCAAGTCCCCATAGAAAAGCAGACGATGAACCACATCGGTAGCAAGGATAGGTCGGGAGTTGATGATGATGGGAAATAAGACGAAACAGGTGGTACTGACAGTATTTTCAGCAGGGGCCCTGCTTTTAGGAAGTCCCGCTGCGTGTGAGGCCTTATCTCTTGACGGAGTGCCCTTTCCGCAGCAACATGGACCAGTTGTACAACATGCCGTGACACGTCACGATGAGGATCGCTTCATTGGTCGCCTTTCGGCATCGGCGAGGCTCATGGCACAAAGCCCGCTTTTACCAATGACAGCAACCTTGCTTTTCCTCACGGAATCGAATTTGTAAGCTTTTGTACGAGGGCGTTCAAGGAGTTTTCCTTGACGCCTTCTTTGCTTGCATAAAGTCCCCGTTTCGGGTATGATTTACAAAATGATTCTTTTTCTAGGATATTCCCCAAAAGATGCTGAAAGGCACACGGGGGTGAGGCCGATAAGGCCCAAAGGAGCAATGATGACTCAATTCTGCAAACACTGCGGGCATCTCCTGCCCGACGGTGCTAAATTTTGTGACGCCTGCGGTGCATCGACCGAGGAAGCAAAGACGCCTTTTGCGGCAGGCCCCCAATACGAACCGTGGCATGATGCCGCGCTTCAGGATAAGTTCCTAGGTTTTCGGGGACGCCTCAACAGAAAACGCTATTTTCAACGTACCCTCATCCTGGCAGGCCTTCAGGTCCTTTTGGCCTTTTTCGTTAGGCTATTCCAGCCAGACAATCCAAGCAGTGAAGAGCTGCTTCACATGGCCGTCATGGATGCAGGTTTTTCCTTTACCATGGGCGAACTTGCAGCCCGGATCATCGACGCCTTTTTGTCAGTCCTTCAGCTGGGCCTTGCCCTGCGGCGCTTCCATGACCTTGACCGGTCGTGGGGGAGCCTTTTCCTGCTCATGATTCCATTCATCAATCTGTACTTTCTTTTCCTGCTCTTTTGCAAAAAGGGAACGGATGGCGACAACCGCTTTGGCCCGGATCCCCTCATGAACTAAGGGAGGACCCTCTCATGGCAGAACAACTTGCTAACAACCTGTGGCGCCTGGAAATCCCTCTCGTGGGGAACCCCCTTAAGGCTCTCAATAGCTACCTCATTACAGGAGAGCGCAACCTTCTCATCGATACGGGGTTCAATGAAGAAACATGTCGAAAGGCCATGGTAGAAGAACTGGACGCTATCGGCGTGGACCTTACGCGGACGGATATCTTTTTGACCCACGTCCACAATGACCATACGGGTCAGTCGACGTTCCTGCACCGTGAGGGCTGCAAGATTTACATCAGTCGCATTGACGGCACTATCATGCGCAATCTCAAGGATCCGGCCTTCTGGGACAAGCGCTACGAAAAATGCGTCCAAAATGGCTTTACGAAAGAAGAAACAGATGGACTGCGCCGCGTCAATCCTGCCCAAACGAAAGGACCGGAACCCTTTGACGGCTACACATATCTTGAAGACGGCGACAAACTGCATTATGGCGGTGTGAACCTTGAGGCGATTTGGACGCCAGGCCATACACCAGGACATTTCTGCCTTTACGCGCCGACGGAAGGCTGGCTTTTTTCCGGAGACCACATCCTCTTTACCATTTCCCCTAATATTTGCGACTGGGAAAATGTGGCGGACTCCTTAGGTGCCTATCTCGAGAGTTTGGGGAAAGTGGAGAACCTTGAAGCGCCCCATCCCTTTCCAAGCCATCGCCGCGTCATGGGCACCATAAAAGAACGCGTAAAAGCCCTTCGGGAACACCATGAGCGCCGCATTGCCGAAACGCTCCGTATCGTAACCGAAAAGCCGGGGCTGACGCCTTATGAAATTGCAGGCCGCATGCAGTGGAAGATCCGATCCCGCAACTGGGAAGAATTTCCCCTCGCCCAAAAATTCTTTGCCGTCGGCGAAACTGTCGCCCACCTGGACTACCTTCGCCTGCGGGGGAAGGTGGTTCATGAAACGATGAAGGGGAAGAATCGGTATCGAGCCGTGTAATAATCAGCCAACCCAAGGATTATCCTCTTACAAAAGCTAAATAAAAACCAAGAGCCCAAAACCAAACCTGCTTCTGAATTTGGTTTTGGGCTTTTCTTACGATTTTTGTCTTACAATCTTTTGCGTTTCAATCTTTTGCCTCTGTGTTTTTCCCTTCGTGTTTTCGCCTTGGAAACGGCGAATGCCGTTCCGCCTTACCAAGGCGGGGGTATCCACCGAAAAGGCTTACTTGCGAGCGTGGATGGTGGATGAGGAGGGGCAGTTTGGTGCCGGTGTTCTGGTCTTTCTTCTATTTACATGATTCAAATGGGGCTCAGATTGGTTCAGATGCTAGGAAAAAAGCTGCAGGCTGACGAAGCCGCACACGCATTTTTGTACTGCTAGGAAGTCTGCGTCTTTTTGACAACGCAGATGGGCCGATATGAGCTTCAGGCGAATCATGTTTCCGCTAAAAAACCGAAAAAATTCCAAGAAGTGGCTCGCCCAAGGGCTCCATTTTTTCGGGCGACTTTAACATGAAATTGTGGTACGTAATCTCTTGCGAATCGCCATGCCTTCCTTGCTCTCAAAAGAATCATTTCTCAAGCAAGGATGGCAAGTAACTGCATTGAATCGGCGCGATTTCTGCGCCGAGTAAAAATAAAAAGGACGCCCAGGCATAGGCGATCCCCAAACGTGGGACGGTCCATCGTACGATAGGCCA
>ENA-OPWX01001871-OPWX01001871.1-human-gut-metagenome-genome-assembly--contig:-NODE-1871-length-12788-cov-3.896332_pt1 | contig 12788 bp, 14 predicted proteins | sample MGYA00241514_ERZ502020 | MGnify/ENA primary metagenome ERZ502020 (study PRJEB25962, sample SAMEA2042105) | human gut metagenome | biome: human gut; feature: human-associated habitat; material: faeces... | reverse complement strand
AAACGGGCGAGATCAAAAAAGTCCATATCTTTGCGACCACTCTTGGAGTCAGCAGCCTGATCTATGCAGAAGCTTTTCCAAATGAGAAGCTCCCTGCCTTGATGGCTTCCAGTTTCTCCGCAGCTTCTTGGTTCGTATGTACCAGCGTATGACATTTTTCGCATAAGCCGGCCATATTCGCCAGAGTGTTGCTTCCACCCTTTGACCTGAGAACCAGGTGATGGTCATGTTCAATGGCACGTTCGCCGCACAGAAGACATCTTCCATCCTGAAGCTCTTCCAGGGCTTCACGAATACTGCGATATCCGTAAAGAGGTCCACACTGGTAATCCACTCCGGATTCCAGATGGCCGCCTGCTTCCAGTTCCATAAATGCAAACCGGTTGGCCTCCAATGCAATCCCGCTGACGGGAAGGATCCGACATACCTTTTCCACCAGGTTCAGATGTGTTCTTAACAGCTGTGTTGCTGTTGGCGTCAGCCAATCTTCCTTGCGGCGCCGGTTGTTGAATCGGGACTCCGTATTGATGATGTCCTTCACCATAACTGGTTTTTCACAGCCAGGAAGCAGCCGTTCCAGGATATTCCCCATCGTGGTTCCCAGTCTCCTGACCAGCCGTTTCCTCGCAAGGTGTTCTCCTCTTCTGGATGCCTGCCGGTGCTGCCGGCGTTTTTCCATGAGTTTTGGGATTTCCCTGTTTCTGGTTTCACACTAGGAGGAATACAGGCATCTGCCTGTTTCATCAGCGGTTGCCATGCCGATATTGGTCCTTCCCGGATCGATTCCCATGGTAATACTCTGTACTTCTGTTGTATCTGGATCATACATCAGCTGAATGGTAAACGGCAGGGTGCATACAGCTTTCGCCTTGTTGGACTTTAACGTTCTGCGTACCCAGCTGTACCGTCTGGTCGGCATCAGCGGGTTTCCCCGCTGATCCAGTACATAAACATAGTTCATTGTATCTCCTTTGCTATAAGCCAGGGAACATGTCCCTGTAGTGTTGTCATAACCTGGGCGCAGCCACATCTCAGTGTCCGGGACTTGGCGTCATCCCGGAGTGATAAGGCGAACCTGCTGCGTCACGGTTCTGCTCAACTGCTCACCTGTAAAGTCTCTGGGCTTTTACAAGCCCATTCGCTTTAGCGGATGGATAGTTGACCTTGTGAACACGAAAAAAGAAGACAAGAGAGGTTTTAACTCCTTGTCTTCTTCAAGTTCATCAATTAACGTCTTGAGCGAGATAAGCACTGCTTTAATAACTGATTACTCCTCTCTCGCTGTGCTGTAGTATAAGGATGTGTGGAGAGCGGTTCTTGTGATTTTTCTTTTGTCATAATTGTAAAAAGTTTTTTAACAGATTCTGGATCAGAAATTTCAATTTTACGTTCAAATGTATTGGTTGCCATAGTGATTGCCCTCCCTTCTGTGGTTGTATGAAAGATTATATTATTGTTCATTTATATTATATGTGAAAGACATTGTTTTATCAACTGGTTTTTAATTCGATGTTTTTCTTATCCGCAAGAATATTCGTCATTAAATGACCTGATGTGGTCTATATTAAAAAGAGGTGTGCCTGACTCTGTTGATATAAATTTTACCGCAATTACTATAAAGACACTTTTCCAGGAATTTTTGCATATAAAAAGAAACCTCCCATTTCTGGAAGGCCTCTTCATCAAATCATTTGCAAATACTTTGATTTTGCCATCATGTGGCTGTCTTGTTATCAGACTTCCACTGTTCATAGCCGGACTTTTCTTCGTCGGAAAAGTCCAGTGCATCCATCGCTTCTGGTAAAGACATTTCTGTCTTTTTCATCAGCTTTTCAAGAGACTGATAGCGTCCTCTTTTTTCACCACTCTTTTCACCCTGAGCAATGCCTTTTTCCATGCCCTCTTTTTCAAAAGCGTCCAGCAGCGTACACATGGTTACTTCTCCTTTCCGGGACTCGTCGATCATGAGCTGCTTGAATTCCCCAAAACGCCGGTCACTGGCAAATGTCCTGAAAAATTCCATCAGCTCCTCGACATGATCCCATGTTCTGTCCTTATTATACATGGTTTCCTTCTCATTGCCAAGTCTAACCGAGCGGAAATATTCCGCTACGATACGGAAATCGCTTTGAAATTTGGCAATGGTCTCTTCTTCCAGGAATGATACCTGTACCAGATTGATCTTGTAATCAGGCACATACGGTTTTAATTCTTCCGGAAGGTCCATCATTTCATGCAGTGTCGTTGGCCCTGTCCATGGTGTTGTCCCAAAATACAGAACCAATGTTACCACTGGGCAAATCCTCTGGTCCGGCCAGAGTTCCTGTGCATACTGTGGCACACGTTTCTCGGCCTTATTCTGTGCTTTCATGTCACGGATGTATTTCTCGTAAGATGCATAGTCATATCCCATGCTTCTTACCGGCATCACATAATTTACTGCTGTCTGGTTTTCCAGTCCATAAAGCGCATATGTGACATGATTTCGTACATCCAGCTTGATCACATCCCGGTCTTTCTGGCCCCAGTTCCCCTCGGCAGCTTTGAACATGCTTGCTGTTGGGCCATCAGCCAGATTTTCCAGTTTTACCACTTCCTTGCCGCCATACACCAGAACATTGATGATGTCGGCAAAGACATCTGCGTAATCCTCCAGGATTTTTTCGGCCTTGTCTGGACTGCTTTGTTTTTGTGTTCCCATAATCCCTAACACCTCCTCTCCTGGGATTGGAGGCGCCATGAGGCCCTCCGCTATTGTCGCAGAGGCGTATGCCTCAGGTAAAATCAAACTATTCGAATTTTTGATTGATGCTACTCAAATGCCTGTGATTTTACAGGAGAATTATGGGTTTCGATATATATTGCAAAAAATGAATTTTTCATTCCAATATGGAGAGATTCATACAGCGGTTTTACCACCATTTTATGCACAAATACATTTGAGACGATGTTGCTTGTGTTATAATTATGCGTTTGATTTTCAATTTTTCCGCAAAAATCAAATTTTTGTCTGTCGATCTACGGGGTTTTTGGCTCTATTAGACATCGACAGACATCATTATATGACGGTTTTTTCCCGAAAATGCCTCTGTCAGAAGGGATGCATTTTAAAAGGCCTTCTGACACACCTCCTATCCCTTTTGCATACACTGTAATGAAATATCATCCGAGAGGTACCCATGAATAAGGATCCTTTTTATCTGTACCCTGACACTTTGGTAAGCGCAGCCGAGACCGGTCAGGAAAATGTGCCTGTTGCCCCTCTGCCCAATGCAGGCGAAGGCGGCCCGGTCTATGACGGCTCATCTGACGAGAACAATGCCGCAGGGGAGCCGGTAATCCCCCTTCCCAATCCCGGTAAAGGCGGCCCGGTCTACGAAGGCCCCGGCTGGAGCGGGCCAAACTGGGATGGAAACGGGGGAGGAAATTTCCGTCCCAACTACCATCCGCCTGTATTCAGACCCATTTTCCCGTCCTTCGGCTCTGCGATCACCGTGGTTCCGGGAATCAGCTTCCCCTGTTACAACTGCACCATGACAGGCAATTACGGCCGGGTGCGCGTGCTCAACGCCTCCACAGGCTATCAGCCTTTTAACGTGGCCCTGGGCGGCTGGATGATCGCAAGCCAGCTGGGGAACGGAGACATCACCAGCTATATCCAGGCTGCCGCCGGATCCCGGACCATGACCGTATCCGGTGCCAATGGCTATATCTATATTCAGAAATCCATCACCATCCGGCCGGGTGCTTCCTCCACGGTAGCCATCATCAACACCCCTTCCGGCCTGGATCTGATGGAGATCTCTGACGTCTCCTGCAGCGCCCCCTCCGGCTCTGCCTGCTTAAGAACCTGCAACCTGTCCTTAAACCTTGGCCCCTTTGACGTAACACTGGAAAACAGCAGCGGCTCCTACACGCCGTTTACCAATGTGGGGTATAAAAATGTGACCTCCTACGTCACCCTTTATCCCAACTGGTATCAGATCTATGTCTCCCGCACCGGCTCCATGAGCGGAAACGCTGTGGCCGCCGCCTCTGCCACGCTGGATCCCAATGTTTCCTATACCCTCTACCTGTTTAACGCGCCTACGGCCACAGAAGGACTGCGGGCTATGATCGTCTCTAATTAGCCTGCGGCCCTCATAAAAACGCCTTCCCTCCCGCACACGTTTTGCGCAGAAGGGAAGGCATTTTTACTCGCTCTGTCCCACTCTCTGAATATGGATCGCCAGAAACCCCACCTCTTCTCTGGCAATCGGCTGATTTAATTCCTGTTCCAGAAATCCGCAGATTTGTTCCGCTATGGCATAGGTCTTTGGGAAATGAGATCTGGCGTAATCATCCATGTCCAGATTTACCCGCTCGCCCTTTCTCGTTCGGGCCAGCATATACCGGATATGACTTAAAAGCCGGTTATACCCCAGAGACTCTTTTTCCAGCATTTTTTCCATTCCCTCCTCGATCATATGGACCGCATCCTGTACCAGTCGGGCCAGATTCATGGCATCCGCCACATTCTCATCCGACATTCCGGAATGAATATGAAGGGTAATGTAGCCAATTTCATCCTCGGACAGCCGGATTTTGGTCATCCGCTCCAGCAGCCCGGCCCCTTCCTTTGCAGCCAGGTATTCCTTCTCAAACAAAGCCTTAATATCCTGGTGGAAGGGATTGGGAAATTCTCTGTTTTCCCTGGCTCTGCGAACTGCCAGCGCAATATGATCGGCCATGGGAAGCAAAATCCCGTGATCCAGCTTTCCCAGCATCTTTTCCGCCTGGTCAATGATCCCGGCAACAGCTTCAATAAATACCGGCTCTATACTGTTGACCTGCTGTAAAGCGGATGTCTCCCTGGCAATCATGGCATATTCCTTTAAATCCGGCTGTTTCCACTCCCTGACCCGTTCGCCCGGCCGTCTTCCAAATCCCACGCCCTTTCCCATCAGGATCAGTTCCCGCCCATTTTCCTCCCCATAGACCAGGACACAGTTATTTCCTATCACTTTTATAATCCGATACATAAAATCCCCCCGCAGGTGTCAGAATTTCGTTTTTACCATTATACACGATAAGCAGAAAAACTTCTACCTGTAAAGGGATTTTATTCGATTTTCATCTGTCTCTCAGGCCGCTACTGCTCTTCGTACCAGCCAATTTCATCCAGAGCCTTCACCTGGCCCGTCTGTTCCATATGGACCTCCTGGCCTTCCTTTAATCCCGTAAACACGGCCATGCAGGCATCCGATGCCGCATGATCCCTGATATACTGCAGATCAAACTTCATCAGCCGGTCTCCCTTTCTCACTCTCTGGCCGTCCTTAACAAATACTTCAAAGCCTTGTCCATCCAGCTTTACCGTATCCACGCCGATATGCAGCAGAAATTCCGTTCCATCATCTGTCTTAAGACCCAAAGCGTGTTTTGACGGGAATACAAACATGACCTCTCCGTCCTCAGGAGCCACTGCCTCTCCATCCTCCGGGAATACCACATAGCCGTCTCCCATCATCTTGCTGGAAAAAGCCTCATCCGGCGCTTCTGTGATGGAGGCTGCGCGGCCGTTAAAGGGAGAGCAGAGAATATGGCGCTTCTGTCCTGGACGCTCTTTTCCAGGCTTCTTAGAAGCTTCTGCCGCCGGTTCCATGGTTTCGGTTTCTTCTGTCTCCTGATCCTGTTCCAGATACGCCTCCAGGTTTGCCTTAATCACCGTAACGTTTGGCCCGTAGATCACCTGGACGCCCTGACCCTTTTTGATCACGCCTACGGCCCCGGTGGCCTTTAACAGCTTTTCATCCACCAGCTCCGCCTGGTCAACCGAACATCTTAAGCGGGTCGCGCAGCAGTCCACGGAAGTAATGTTTTTCTTTCCTCCAAGGCCCCTTGCAATAGCGGCGCTTTGCTCATCCTGGCCCGCCTTATGTCCTTTTGTATTCTCATCCTGGCCGCCGGAACGCTTTGCAGTTACATCCGCCTTTGTATACAGCCTTGTTTCCTCATCGTCATCCTCCCGTCCCGGTGTTTTTAAATCAAATCTGCGGATCAGAAAACTGAAAATGAAATAATACAGGAAGAAATACACGATTCCCACCGGAATCAGCCGCATCCAGCTGGTCTTTGCATTTCCCTGAAGGATTCCAAAGATGAACAGATCCAAAAGACCGCCGGAAAAGGTCAGGCCTACGGCAATATTTAACATATGGGCGATCATATAAGCCGCTCCTGCCAGAATCACCTGAACCGCAAACAGCATAGGCGCCACAAACAGGAAGGAAAATTCAATCGGCTCTGTTATACCTGTCAGCATACAGGTTAAGGCCGCTGACAAAAGCAGGCCTCCCGCCGCCTTCTTCTTTTCCGGTTTTGCACAGCGGTACATCGCCAGCGCCGCTCCCGGAAGACCGAAGATCATGAAGATAAATTCCCCGGAGAAATATCGGGTGGCATCCGCGCTGAAATGAACCACATCCGGAGAAGCCAGCTGTGCAAAGAAGATATTCTGTCCGCCCTGGATCAGATTTCCGTCTACCATCATCGTGCCGCCCACTCCCGTCTGCCAGAAGGGAAGGTAGAATACATGATGAAGCCCGAAAGGAATCAGTGCCCGCTTTACAATACCGAAAATCAGAGTTCCCAGATAACCGGTTCCCGTCACCAGTCCGCCCAGCGCAAAGATGCCATTCTGAACCGCAGGCCAGATAAAGTACATCAGGATCCCCACAAACACATAGACAATGGTAGAGATAATGGGCACAAACCGTGAGCCGCCAAAAAATGACAGCGCATTCGGCAGTACGATCTTATGATACCGGTTATGCAGAGCCGCGACCCCCAGTCCTACGATAATGCCGCCGAAGACGCCCATCTGCAGGGTCTGGATCCCGCAGACGCTGGCAATGCTTCCCTCCAGCACATCCGGGCTGATGGAGCCGTCCGCCAGGATCATACCTCCATTGGTAAGCACCGCATTGATGGAAGCGTGCATTACAAAAAAGGCGATCATGGCAGACAGGGCCGCAACCTCCTTTTCCGCTTTTGCCATTCCTATGGCAACGCCTACCGCAAATATAATCGGCAGGTTGTCAAAGATCACGTTTCCCGCCTTGCTGAGTACCACTAACAGGGAGTGAAGCAGCGTTCCGTCTCCCAGGATGCCCTGCAGGCCATATGTAGCGATGGTGGTAGCATTGGTAAAGGAACTTCCGATGCCAAGCAAAAGCCCCGCTACCGGCAGGATGGCAATAGGAAGCATAAAGCTTCGTCCCACCCGCTGAAGTACACTGAAAATCTTGTCTTTCATAACTCTCCTTTCTCTTCCTGGTTCATGCACATTATCTGCAGATAAAGAAACACCTTCGTTATATCTTTCCCCGAAAACAAAAAAGGCATCAGCAAAAAGAAACATCGTCTCCAATGTTCATATTTTGCTAATGCCTGCATGACCAGTAACACACGTTATTTATATTTGAAATTAAATCCAGTATAAAAGATATTCGTGAACCTGTCAAGCCTTTTGCATATGTTTTTTCAGTTTCACTATACGCAGAATGAGGCGCAGCTGCTTAATCATTCATCCCAGTTGTGGTACACCGCCTGCACATCGTCATCCTCATCAAGCAGATCCAGGATACGATTCAGTTTCTTGATATCATCCTCAGCAGTAAGTTCTACCCAGGTCTGAGGGATCATGGTTACGTCGGCCTCCATCATTGGGATGTTCTGGGCCTCAAGGGCTTCGCGGACTGCGCTGAAATCATCAGGAGCAGTGATCACCTCATAACTTATGCACTCTGTCATAATCCAAGTATCATCCAGTCGTTCGTCCAGTCGCTGTGTAATGATCCCTATCGTCCCAAGACCAAACTCGGTAACGGATGCCATGGACGGAAAGGCGGCAATCGTGCTGATACTCAGCGTCAGAGCCGCAATCTGCAATCCTGACTGCTCTGCGCACTGTCAATCCTTCCAGTGGCAGGTTCCCGGACCTTAACAGCATCACTTAGGTCGCCGAAGCGCCGTTTGTTATAGCTGCCGGTCTTTTATGGGACTTTTACCGCAAGATACACTCCAACGAGTCATCTTAGCACGGAGGGATTCAGTCGGACCCCTGTGCTATGTTTTGAGTTACGCTACTTTCCGGAGTCCAAAGGACTTTGGAAGCGGTTCATTGCCTTCTTCCAGCCCCATCTCCTCTGCCATTGCCTTCGCCTTCAGCAGATGTGTCCGATTCTTGGCTGCGCAGACTGTCTTGGTAAAAATCCCGCAAATCCAGTCTTCATACACTTCTTTTGAGAAAATATATTCCGCTTTGTAGCAGAGTTTTCCTGTCACATCTGATACTTCCGTCACATTCGCTCTGTCCCGCAGGTGACTGGTTAAAAAAGCTTCGGAGGCATGGCAGCACTGGGCCGCCAGCTTTCCAGAAGACATTCCAAGGTCTTTTCGTGCAATAATTAACTGTCTCATGCCTGCTCCCCCTCTTTGACAGCTTCCTTGTCGGCTTCTTCCATGAAAAACATCCGAAAAATTGCAAGGCAATCTCTGAAGCCTGTCTGATAACACAGATCCCCATGTCTGGTCAGCAACCGGTTTTCCATGGTAAAAATTCGATCCAGCTCCTGGAACTGATCTTTGTGGGACTCAATATATCCGGAAACCAATGCTCTTGTTTCCTCCTGAAGCTGCCGGTACTCCGTGTCTTCTTGTAAAGCAGCCTCGTCCACACGGCCAGGTGTAATTCGTTCGAGCAGCTTTTCTATGTCAATATCCCATTGTTTTCTTTCCATAACGACTCCTTTTATTTTTTTCAAAATAAAACCATTAAAAACCAAAGTATTTTTTTCGCAGCTTCCGGTTAGCCATTACCGCCAAATACCGCTTAATTTTCATCCGTGTCGGATTGTGCGTAAGCTTCCTGCTTGCAAGCTCCCAGCGCCCCGTTATCAGTTTAATCACTTTTCCTTTTTCCCTGTTCTCATCCAAAAGCTGCCTGAATAGTTCCAGTGCAGCCCGATAATCTAACTCTTCCCTGTTGTCCATGAACTCGTGAAACATCGTCTCAAACGGATCAATTCGCCCGTAAGTCTCGTCCGCATCCACGAACACCTCAAAGAATGTTTCTTCAGAGTATTCCTCTTCAGACCATTTCGCGGCATTCTCTTTTTTAATCTGTTTGTGCCTGTCGGCCAATTCCAATAACCATTCTTCTATCTCTTCGGATATGAGCACTTCATCAGTACCGTCCCACCAATACAAGCGGTCGTCGTCAGACAGCTCGTAAGGTGGATTGTCCTGAACTTCTGGCGGAAGCGGTTTGTGAATGTAATCTTCCTCGTAGAGAAAATCCTCCGTGTAAATCGGTTCAATATCCCGAAGTTTTTCCTGGCAGGAAGCAGGAAGTTCATCTCCAATCAAATGTTTGATCCAGCCACAGATCCATTCCTCATCGATGCTCCCAGTATATCCCACAGTCCCTTTGAAATCGTCGTAGATACAGTACAGCATATATGCGGCAAGCACAACATCCGCAAATTCGCCACTCCCCACTTTTTCCGTCCACAGTGAACACGATTTCGAGTCGAATTCTGCCAGTTCCCAGCTTTCATCCTCAAAATAATTGTAATAAAATACCGTCTTCCCTCCCGGATAAAGTTTTACCGGTCTCAAAAGTCCGATTTCGTGATCCAGAGCATAAACCACATCGAAACTCATCATGCCTCCATAATTCAAAATCTTAACCATCTGCCTTGAAAATGCAGTTTGGTCTCCCTCAGCTATTCTCGTTTTTCCCTGATATCCTGCGTAAGCACCCATATGTATGTCCTCCTTCTTTTTGCTTTTCATTTTACCAATACCCCAGCAAAAAGTCATGCAACCGGCAGGTGCAGGATAAATCCTAGTTCCAGTCCTCTACGGATACTCGTTTTTAAGATGATAGTAATATTCGTCTGTCTGCGGTTTTTGAATGTATTTCTGTTTTCCCATATCGTAATTATAGCAATTTTTCCACCTGTCGTCATATGGAACTATGGTACATTCATCAAATCCTAAACCGTTCGTTAGCGCAAACAATTCCATCTCGTCAATGGATGGTTCTTCTATCACATGGAATGTAACAGAAATGACCTTATTACCTCTAAAATTTTCCTTCATTGTAATGGAAATATCCGTTTTTGTATTGATTTCCTCAATTGCAGGAAGTAAATGATACCGTTTTAAGTTTTTGTATTCAAAATTTTCATCTCCAACAAGTAATTTCTTAAGACCTTTGATATCATATGAAAAAAAACTCATATTTCGGAACCGGCAAAAAAATGGATACAGATAGATGCTCGCCTGTTTTTTTAGACGGTTCAGATACATCAGCTTCACAACAGTAAATTCCTTTTGTACCTCCACTCCGAATAATTTCTCCAGTCCAGGGCCGAAATCAACGGTAAGCATACCTGTCCTCAGTTCCATTTTTACATGTGTCAGAATACTGTACAACTCCAAACTCTGACTCTCCGAATCGTAGATCTGTACCGGTGAAGCCATCAACTTTTTCAATTCTCTGTATACAGATTTAACACCCCGTGAAAAATTGCGATTTTCGTCTCTGGTATACCCAAGTGCCTTTCCCAACTCCTCCACTGGCAGAGTAATGCTGACAAACGATCCTGGTGTTTTTAAATTACACTTCCACAACAGATATAGAAGTGCTTTCATCTGTATTGGATCTAAGAGATGGTTATCCACATGCATGCCATATCTCGCCACATCATTTACCTCAAACAATTTATATTCCCGATCCCCTTTATTGAAGGTCGATACCACGTTTTTTACCATAAGCAATCTCCTCGTATAATTTGATACTGAAATTATGGATTTTTTTTCGAGATGATTGGTTTTTAATTGGTGTTTCTCAAAAAGTTGTTTCACCACAGAAACAGCTTGCTGTTTCCACTGATGAAAGATATAAATATTCAGTGGTTTGAAACGCTTAATATAAATCTCTTTTCCAAAAATACAGATAATTCATTCTCCTATCGATAATCAATACCATAGAGGTTTAGTAAATATATCCTCACAGATTACTTGCATTTCAAGCTGTTATACTCAAACTAGAACAGCTTTTAAAAACTCTGTTTTTTGAAAAAATGAAATTTGCCATTTTTTATATAGACTGTTATAAATACTGTTTACGACGATTTTCACAGACCTCAAAAGTTCAGTATTTATGCGGGTTTACAGGGGGTTTGTAAGAAGCGATAGGTGAGCAGAATGACGCCGTCGGTGAGCGAAATGACGCTAATCGGTATGTAAAATGACGTAGCAGCGAGGAACCAAGCACTACAGTCAGGTAACACAGATAGCGTAATTACATCGTATCAACTCATGTTGCTACATCCAAAAACCTTCCAAAAATTCTGTTCCGATTAGTATTTTTCAAAAAGTTGTTTCACCACAGAAACAGCTTGCTGTTTCCGCTGGCGAAGACACCAATATTGGATGGTTTAAAATTCTTCTTGAAACTTGAGCACTTAACATCATAATCCTCGTTTCCAAATGTACAGATGATCCATTTTCCTATCGGATAGCCATTACCATAGAAATTTAATAAAATATCCTCACAGATTACTTGCATTTTTAAGCTGTTATACTCGAAATAGAACAACTTTTTGAAACACTTTTTTTTGCAAAAATGATTTTTGCTCTTTTGTTATATAAACTGTTATAAATACTGTTACGGCGATCTTGAGGAATTGCGAAAAGCCTAGTATTTATGCGGGTTTTCTGGGTGTTCGGAAGATGTGATCGGTGAGCAGAATGACGCAAACGGTGTGTAAAATGACGCCTTTGGTGAGTGAAATGACGCCAATCGGTGAGCAAAATGACGCGGTTGGTGAGCAAAATGACGCAAACGCCGAGGACTTAACTTCTTCAAATAGGTGCCACAAATGGTGTAATTCATCCTGGCTACAAATCTGGTAATCCGCAATGGCTACTGTAATTTTCTTTTACCTCTTCCAGATCCATTGCCTCAAGCAGAAAAATACTCATCTGGTGCCAGTCAGGCGTGGATGATTCAAGCTATTTTCTCAAGCTGCTCTTTCTTAAGCCTATATACAGAAAAATCCCCGTCATAGACGAGGATGCTTTCCATATTCGTATGCAAGATCCGACTCAGGATCAAAAGATTATCTACAGTGGGAAGGCTGTCTCCGGCAAGCCATTTGTAAACTGCCCGTGGACTTTCAAATCCCATCATCTCCTGGATATCCCTGACGGAATAACCATGTTCCACCATCATCTTCCGGATTTTTCTTCCGGTTTCCTTTTGTTTGATTGCAACACAGACTGCTTTTCTCATACAGGTCTCCCTTCAAAGCTAAAAGATTCCCATCCAAATATACATATCCGTATTGTAGCACAGCATTTTGGAAAATGCTAAGGACAAATTTCTTACATTTTCACATCAACCGACTTCTCCTGCAAGTTCATAAATTTCATGCAGAGTTCTGGATAATCGGTATATCCCATTAACAGCATCTTTCTTTTCAGTTTTTCCATTGCTTCCAAAAAGGCTGATTCTTGTTTCCTTTGAAGTTTCACTTCAATTACCACATAAGGCGAATCCTTTTTGATGAATTCCCGTCCAAAATAAACAGGTATTTTCTTTTCTATGAAAAGCTGGTCTGCCAGATAGCCTTCTGTGTCCACAATGAAATAGGTTCTTCTCCACGGAACCCAACTGCGAAGTCTAAAGTAATTCTGATACTCCATATTTCTCCTCAAATGCGGCCTGAAAC
>ENA-OPWX01001869-OPWX01001869.1-human-gut-metagenome-genome-assembly--contig:-NODE-1869-length-12796-cov-2.981399_pt1 | contig 12796 bp, 10 predicted proteins | sample MGYA00241514_ERZ502020 | MGnify/ENA primary metagenome ERZ502020 (study PRJEB25962, sample SAMEA2042105) | human gut metagenome | biome: human gut; feature: human-associated habitat; material: faeces... | reverse complement strand
CCCGCCTCCTCAGCTTGGGAAGCTGATGTTCTACCGATGAACTATATCTGCCTGCATTACTAATTATAGCACTTGAAATAAGAAATACAAGTGCGATTTCAGATTCGGTCAGCTATTAATCTGCCAACCCTGGCTCATGGTACTGTTATGATATCTGGTGGAATAAGTTACATCTTCTCCGAACCAGTCCGGCGCAGTGTAGGCATTGGCGGCTTCCTCTGTAGAAAATTCCACCTCAGCCAGAAGAACTCCCTCGTATTCTCCGTGGAACACATCCAGTTCAATAAAAAGTCCGTCTTTTTCCGGGATCACATAGCGGTCCTTGGTAATGAGGATACCGTCTGCTTTAGGCTTCAGATGCTCATAGGCTTCAGCGGTGAGCGGAAGATTATATTCTTCACGGCTCATGAGACCCTTGGATTTGTAAGTAAGAAAATAGTCATCATCCTGCCGGCGGATGCGGACGACAGGGGAAGTGCAAAGATACCCCTGCTCGATCCTGTGGCAGGGATAAGAAGCCAGATCCTGCGGAAGGTCATCCTTCCGGATCAGAAATTTACGTTCGATCTCCATATAAAAAACCTCCGGATTTGTGAAATGAAAAGATATTATGTTCAGTCTACAGGAAAAAAACAGGATTTGCAATGGCATATCTGTTGAAATTTCTTGACATTTTCAGATGGAAAAAGCATTATGGAAGGGAATGGGGAATACAGAAAATATTTATGGATTTTATAAAAGAAAGGATGAACAGGATCATGAGTAAAGTATATATTTTTTTCGCAGATGGTTTTGAAGATATTGAAGGACTGACCGTGGTAGATTTGATGAGAAGAGCCGGGATCGACATCCAGACAGTATCTATCAAAGAGACAAAAGAGATCAGAACCTCTCATGGAATCGATCTTCTTACAGACCGTACCTTTGGAGAATGTGATTTTTCCGATGCGGATATGCTTGTAATTCCGGGAGGAATGCCGGGAACAAAATATCTGGAGGAATATAAACCGCTGACTGAGCTTCTGACAGATTTCTATCAGAATGGTGGCAAGGTAGCAGCTATTTGTGCGGCACCAGGTATATTCGAGAGACTTGGATTCCTGAAAGGCAGAAATGCTACATCGTACCCATCTGTTATGGAACAGCTTAAAAGTGCCAGAACATCTCTGGAGCCTGTAGTGGTAGATGGAAATGTAACTACCAGCAGAGGCCTTGGAACAGCCATCGATTTCAGCCTTTCCCTGATCGGACAGCTGGAGGGAAGCGCAAAGGCAGAAGAGATCGCTGAATCGGTGGTGTATGTAAGAGCATGAAAAAAGAGATGAAACAGGTCCTGTGGGTAGTGGCGCTTTTTGTTATACTGATGACAGCCACAGGAAATTTGGTGTCAGCTGCCGGCTTTGACTGGTCGGATGATACATTCGGGAATGCTTGCAAAAAAGTGTATTCCGTATCTTTCAGGTCAGGCGGAGGAGCCTCCTCTGCTATATATAAAAAATTGGAAAAGAAACAGAAATATGGTTCCATGATTACGATTCCCAAAGTGCCGCAGGTCCCAGCAGGATATCAGGCAGAAGGATGGTCTCTGAAAAAAGGAGGAGCGGAGGCAGGATATAAGCCGGGAAAAAAATATTTTGTAAAAAGAAATGTAACGTTTTATGCAGTGATAAAAAAGAAGAACAATCCCAAACTGATCCTGCACAGGAATGACGGAGATATCTACAAGATCATCCAGGCTCCAAGCGGAAAACTGAAACTACCGGTGATGGCCAATGAAGAGAATTATACATTCCTTGGATGGTCTACCAGGGCAGGTCAGAAGACCGCACCAAGGTATGAAGCCGGACAGGTGATCACAGTCAGTGGGACCATGCATCTCTATGCGGTGAGATTCTGGCGGTATCAGGAACCGAATCTGGTCAGGAACAGCTTTCATTATCCTGAGAATTACGAAAGGATCATCTTTGTGGGAGATTCCAGGACATATGGTCTTCAGAAGGTATTGTACGAACAGTTTGGAAAGGAGTATGTGGACAGCCATGTCAGCTTTGTATGCTGTTCTAATACGGAACTGGGCTGGCTGAAGTCAACGGGCGCACAGGCTCTTTTGAAAGAAATAGAAAAATATCGTAAAAATGAAAAATACGCAAAGATCGCAGTGGTGTTTAATCATGGTATCAATGATCTCAGAGATATTAACGGAAAACAGGATCTGAATGATAGACTCTCACAGTACGTGTCTTATATGAAAAAGCTGGGAACAAAGCTTTCCATGAAAAACTGCAGTCTGTATTATATGTCTGTGAATCCGATCAATGGAGGGGAAAAGGGAAGTACCAAGAATCGTAAATGTGAGGATGTCCGGACTTTTAACAGCGGTCTTGCCGGTGAGCTTGGAAGTCAGTACCACTATATTGATGTTTACAGTTATCTGATGCGGACCGGATATGGTACTGTATCCAATACGGGAGACGGTACAGACGATGGTGTTCATTATACGCCTAAAACTTATAAAAGGATTTTTACATTTTGTCTTAACAACATAAGAAAGACAGAAAATTACTTTAACATTGAGGACGTGGGCAGCTGAGAAATGCCCTGTGGGGGCATATGGAAAACTGAAAAAAATACTGGCGTTTTTACAGTGGTTATGCTATACTACAGAAATGACTGTAAATATATAATGCGAGTGTTAACTATTTTATATAAGGTATTTACTCGATATGATTAAGGAGGAACAAGAAACATGAGTTTACAGGTGGAGAAAATGGAGAAAAACATGGCGAAACTTACAATCGAGGTTTCCGCCGAGGATCTTGACAAAGCAATGCAGAATGCATATCAGAAAGCAAAAGGCAGAATTTCTATTCCGGGATTCCGTAAAGGAAAAGCTTCAAGAAAAATGATCGAGCAGATGTACGGAAAGGGAGTATTCCTTGAGGACGCTGCAAACGCTCTGATCCCTGAGCATTACAGCAAAGCACTTGCTGAGTGTGATCTTGAGATCGTTTCCCAGCCTAAGATCGATGTAACACAGGTTGAGCCTGGCAAACCATTTATCTTTACAGCAGAAGTAGCTACTAAACCAGAGGTAACTCTTGGTGACTATAAAGGACTTGAGGTTCCGAAGTCTGAGACAGAGGTAACAGACGAGGAAGTTGAGGCTGAGCTTAAGAAAGAGCAGGAGAAAAACTCCAGAACCATCACAGTTGAGGATCGTGCAGCACAGAACGGCGATACAGCAACTATCGATTTCGAGGGCTTCGTAGACGGTGAGGCATTCGAGGGCGGTAAAGGAACAGACTATCCGCTGACACTTGGTTCCAACACCTTCATCCCGGGATTCGAGGAGCAGCTTGTTGGTGCTAACACAGGTGATCACGTAGAAGTTAAGGTTACATTCCCGGAGGAGTATCAGGCAAAAGAGCTGGCTGGCAAAGAAGCTGTATTCCAGTGCGACGTTAAGAAGATCGAAGCAAAAGAGCTTCCGGAGCTTGACGATGACTTCGCTAAGGATGTATCTGAGTTTGATACACTTGCTGAGTACAAGGAAGACGTTAAGAAGAACCTGACAGAGAAGAAAGCAGAAGATGCACGTCGTGCAAAAGAAGATGCAGCAGTAGATAAAGTGATCGAGAATGCACAGATGGATATTCCGGAGGCAATGATCGAGACACAGACACGTCAGATGCTTGACGATTTCGCAAGAAGAATGCAGTCCCAGGGTCTTTCCATGGAGCAGTACTTCCAGTTCACAGGCCAGAGCGTTGACAAGATGATGGAAGACATGAAGCCACAGGCTCTTAAGAGAATCCAGACAAGACTTGTTCTTGAGAAGATCGCTGAGGTAGAGAACATCCAGCCAACAGAGGAAGAGGTTAACGAAGAGATCTCCAAGATGGCAGAGATGTACAAGATGGAAGCAGACAAATTAAAAGATCTCATCGGTGAGAACGAGATGGAGCAGATGAAGAAAGATATGGCTGTTCAGAAAGCTGTTACATTAGTTGCCGATGCAGCTGTAGAGGCGTAATAAACCTCGGAAATGGAGGGCAAAATGAGTTTAGTACCTTACGTCATTGAGCAGACCAGCAGAGGAGAAAGAAGTTATGATATCTATTCAAGACTTCTTAAGGACCGAATCATTTTCCTTGGAGAAGAGGTAAACGATGTCAGTGCAAACCTGATCGTTGCGCAGCTTCTCTTCCTGGAAGCAGAAGATCCTTCCAAGGATATCCAGCTTTATATCAACAGCCCGGGTGGTTCTGTAACTGCCGGAATGGCAATTTATGATACAATGCAGTATATCAAGTGCGATGTATCTACGATCTGCCTTGGAATGGCAGCCAGCATGGGAGCTTTCCTCCTGTCCTCCGGTGCCAAAGGCAAGAGATATGCACTGCCGAATTCGACGATCATGATCCATCAGCCATCAGGCGGTGCACAGGGGCAGGCTACAGAGATCCAGATCGTAGCTGACCAGATCGCAAAAACCAAAAAGAAGCTGAACGAGATTCTTTCTGCGAATACCGGACAGCCTCTTGAGATTGTGGAAAAAGATACTGACCGTGACAACTATATGACAGCGGAAGAAGCTAAGGCATACGGCCTGATCGACGGTGTTGTGATCCACAAATAATGCGTAAGAAAAGACTCCTGTAAAGACACAGGAGTCTTATCTTGCTTTAAAAAGGAATTTTAAATGTCTGCGAGAGTCGGACATTTACGCTTAGAAAGGAAACAAAAAGATATGGCAGATAAAGTAAAAGAAGGAAAGGTAAGATGCTCCTTTTGCCATAAGACTGAAGATCAGGTACGCAAGCTGATCGCAGGTCCGGATGGAGCATATATTTGTGATGAATGTATCGGGATCTGCTCCGAGATCATGGAAGAAGAATTCAGTATGTATGATCATGAGGCAGATTATGAAACAGGGATCAACCTTCTGAAACCGGAAGAGATCCACAGTATCCTGGATGAGTATGTGATCGGACAGGATGATGCCAAGAAGGCACTTTCCGTAGCTGTTTACAATCATTACAAGAGGATTCTTGCTTCAAGAAACCTGGACGTGGAGCTGCAGAAGAGTAATATCCTGATGCTTGGTCCGACCGGTTCCGGTAAGACACTTCTTGCACAGACACTGGCAAGACTGCTGAATGTTCCTTTTGCCATCGCAGATGCCACTACTCTCACAGAGGCAGGTTATGTTGGCGAGGATGTTGAGAACATTCTTCTGAAGATCATTCAGGCAGCCGATTATGATATTGAGCGTGCCCAGTACGGAATCATCTATATCGATGAGATCGATAAGATCACAAGAAAATCCGAGAATACCTCCATCACCAGAGATGTGTCCGGTGAGGGCGTACAGCAGGCACTTCTGAAAATTCTGGAAGGAACCGTTGCAAGCGTACCTCCTCAGGGAGGAAGAAAGCATCCTCATCAGGAATTTATCCAGATCGATACTACAAACATCCTGTTCATTTGCGGTGGTGCTTTTGACGGACTGGAGAAGATCATCGAGGCAAGACAGGATACCAAATCCATTGGTTTCGGAGCAGAGGTTTCCGAGAAGGAAGACCGCAATGTGGGCGAAGTTCTGAAGGAGGTTATGCCGGAGGACTTTATTAAATTCGGTCTGATCCCGGAGTTTATCGGACGAGTTCCGGTCGTGGTAACCTTGGATTCTCTGGATGAAGAAGCACTGATCCGTATTCTGAAGGAGCCTAAGAATTCCCTCACAAAACAGTACGACAAGCTTTTTGAGCTGGATGGCGTGCAGCTTGAGTTCCAGGATGAAGCACTTGAGACAGTTGCCCGGAAATCTCTTGAGAGAAAAACAGGTGCCAGAGGACTTCGTGCCATCATGGAGCATACCCTGATGGATCTGATGTACAAGACACCATCGGACGACACCATCCGTAAGTGTATCGTCACAAAAGAGGCAGTGGAGGGAACCGGAGAGCCGGAGATCATCCACGGGGAGGCCAAGGCTCCTGCAAAAAAAGCAGGACGCAAAACATCCCGCTCGAGAAAGAAAGGCAAGCCGGAAACAGCTTGATGAAGGGAATGACATAAATGACAAATCAGGTCAATATATTGCCAATGATCGCTCTCCGTGGGACTACAGTCCTTCCGGATATGATCGTACACTTTGATGTGAGCAGGGAGAAATCTATCCGTGCCGTGGAAGCAGCCATGCTCCATGACCAGAAGATCTTTCTGCTGACACAGAAGGATCCTGAGGTGGAAATACCGGAACTTACGGATCTGTATCAGATAGGAACCGTCGCTTATATCAAGCAGGTGGTGAAGCTTCCGCAGGATCTTTACCGGGTTCTGGTAGAGGGACTGGACAGGGCAGAGGTTCTGGGCCTGGAGCAGGAGGAACCATATCTGAAGGCGGAATGTGAGATCGTTACGGCACAGGAAGAGGATTACCCGGAACCGGTAAAGGACGCCATGCTTCGCAGCATCCGGGAGCTTTTTCAGAGATACTGCAGAGAAAGCGGAAAAGTAAGCAAGGATCTGGTAACCCAGATCATGAACATCGAAGATGTGCAGGAAACTATCGACCAGATCGCAGTAAATCTTCCGATGGCGTATCAGAACAAGCAGAAGCTTCTGGAAGCAGTGTCTTTGAATGACCGTTATGAGATCCTTGGAGCGCTTCTTGGCAGCGAGATCGAGGTGATCCATATCACCAAAGATCTTCAGCGCAAGGTGAAATCCCATATCGACAAGAATCAGAGAGAGTATATCCTCCGGGAACAGCTGAAAACCATCCGTGAGGAGCTGGGCGAGGAGAATACTGCTGATGATATCGATGAATTTAAAAAACAGCTGAAGGAGCTGGATGCATCTGATGAAGTAAAAGAGAAGATTTCTAAGGAGATCAGCCGTTTTAAAGGAATGGCAGCCAGTGCTGCAGAGGCAACGGTGCAGAGAGGCTATCTGGAAACTGTTCTTGCACTTCCGTGGAATAAGAAATCCGAGGATTCCGAGGATCTTGAGAACGCATGGAAGGTTTTGGAAGAGGGGCATTACGGACTGAAAGAGGTCAAAGAGCGTATCATGGAATTCCTTGCTGTACGTAAGCTGACCCACAAGGGAAAGAGTCCGATCCTCTGTCTGGTGGGACCTCCGGGAACCGGAAAAACTTCCATTGCACGTTCTGTGGCAGAGGCCATGAACAAGAAATACGTCCGCATCTGTCTTGGAGGTGTCCGTGATGAGGCAGAGATCCGTGGCCACAGAAAGACTTACGTCGGTGCCATGCCAGGAAGGATCACAGTCGCACTGAAGGAAGCCGGAGTCAGCAACCCGCTGATGCTTCTTGATGAGATCGACAAGACCAGCAGCGATTATAAAGGAGATACCTCCGCAGCACTTCTGGAGGTTCTGGATCCGGAGCAGAACAGTAAGTTCAATGATCACTATGTGGAGATTCCCCAGGATCTTTCCGAGGTACTGTTTATTGCCACTGCAAATGATGTTCAGGGAATCCCGAGACCTCTTCTTGACCGTATGGAGCTGATGGAAATTCCGGGATATACGGAAAATGAGAAGGAACATATCGCAAGGGAACATCTGATCCCGAAGCAGATGGAGATCAACGGTATTCCGGAAGGCAAGCTGGTAATCCAGCCGGCAGCTCTTGGCAAGCTGATCAACAACTATACCAAGGAAGCAGGAGTCCGTTCTCTGGAGAGAAGCATCGGACGTATCTGCAGAAAAACTGCACGTGCTATCATGGAAGAGGGTAAGGATAAGGTAGTTGTCACATCCAGAAATATTTCCAGATTCCTTGGCAAAGAACGATATAACTATCTGATGGCCAATGAGAAGGATGAGATCGGGATCGCCCGCGGTCTTGCATGGACACAGGTAGGCGGTGATACCCTGCAGATCGAGGTCAATATCATGCCCGGAAAAGGTGAGCTGCTTCTCACCGGACAGCTTGGAGATGTGATGAAGGAATCTGCACAGGCAGGTATCAGCTATATCCGTTCGGTTTCTGACCAATATGAGATCGATCCGGAATTTTTCCAGAAGCATGATATGCATGTACATATCCCGGAGGGTGCCGTTCCGAAGGATGGCCCGTCCGCAGGTATTACAATGGCAACTGCCATGCTGTCTGCAATTATCGAAAAACCGGTACGTGCGGATCTTGCCATGACCGGTGAGATCACCTTAAGAGGCCGTGTGCTTCCGATCGGCGGACTGAAAGAGAAGCTGCTTGCAGCTAAATATGCCAGGATCAAAGAAGTCCTTGTTCCGGAGAAAAATCGTCCGGATATCGAGGAGATGGACAGAGAGATCATCCAGGGACTGAATATCCGGTTTGTGGATAGCATGAAAGAAGTTCTCGGTGAAGCTCTTGCATAAACAAAAAACAGAAAAACCCTGCCCTGACCTTCAGGACAGGGCTTTTAAAAGAAAAGGGAGGAATAACGAATGGTAATCAAAAACGTATCGCTGGATATCGTCTGCGGCATCACAAGCAAGATCCCGGACACAGGAAGGCCGGAGGTAGCTTTTGCGGGAAAATCAAATGTAGGGAAATCCTCCCTGATCAATGGTCTGATGAACCGCAAGGCCCTGGCAAGAACCAGCGCACAGCCGGGAAAAACACAGACGATCAATTTTTATAATATTAATGAAGCAATGTATCTCGTAGACCTGCCGGGCTACGGCTACGCCAAGGTCTCTGCGGCAGAGAAGGAAAAATGGGGAAAAATGATCGAGGGCTATCTTCATAATTCCAAAGAGCTCCGTGCGGTTTTTCTCCTGGTGGATATCCGCCACAAGCCTTCCGCCAATGACAAGCAGATGTATGACTGGATCTGTCACAACGGATATGAGCCGGTGATCATCGCGACCAAGCTTGACAAGCTGAAACGCAGCCAGGTGGCAAAAAGCCTGAAGGAGATCCGCATCGGACTGGGCCTTCCGAAAGAGGGAAAGATCCTTCCGTTTTCTGCGGAGACGAAGCAGGGAAGAGACGAGATATGGGCACTGATCGATGAGTTGACCGGCCTTGGTGAACCGGCAGCTACAGAGGATTAAGGAGAGCAGAAAAGATGGGAATTATCAAGGCGCTTAAGCTGGGATTTGACTATCAGAGATACGATGATGACGGCAATGTGGTAGACATGCAGCGTGCAGTCAATGATGTGAACCTGGACATTAAAGCAGGAGAATTTGTGGCAGTTCTGGGACATAACGGATCTGGAAAATCCACACTGGCGAAGCATATGAATGCGCTTCTGATCCCAACAGAGGGAACGATGCTGGTGGACGGGATCGATACCGCCAGAGAGACCAAACTCTGGAAGGTACGCCAGAAGGCAGGAATGGTATTTCAGAATCCGGATAACCAGATCATAGGAACCGTTGTGGAAGAGGATGTAGGCTTTGGTCCGGAAAATATGGGAGTTCCTACAGATGATATCTGGAAACGGGTGAATGACAGCCTGGAAAAAGTCGGTATGACAGCCTATCGTTATCAGTCCCCAAACAAACTTTCCGGAGGGCAGAAGCAGAGAGTGGCTATTGCAGGCGTGATGGCCATGCGCCCGCGGTGCATCATTCTGGATGAGCCTACCGCCATGCTGGATCCTAACGGAAGAAAGGAAGTCCTGGAGGCAGTGCGGGAGCTGAACCGTAAGGAAAAGGTAACAGTCATTCTGATCACCCATTACATGGAGGAAGTGATCCATGCTGACCGTGTTTATGTCATGGACAGCGGAAATGTTGTGATGCAGGGAAATCCCAAAGAGATCTTTTCCCAGGTGGATACCCTTAAGGCGTATGGACTGGATGTACCACAGGTAACACTTCTTGCATATGAACTGAAGAAATCCGGCGTGGATGTTCCGGATGGAATACTGACTACAGAGGAGCTGGTGAGCGCATTATGTCAATCGAATTAAAAAATGTAACCTATACCTACAGCCCCGGGACAGCCTATGAGAGCCATGCGCTGAAGGATGTCAGCCTTGTGATCCCGGACGGCCAGTTTATCGGGATCATCGGACACACAGGAAGCGGAAAATCCACGCTGATCCAGCATCTGAATGCGCTGGTACAGCCAACATCCGGCCAGGTTCTGTATAACGGAGAAGATGTGTGGGCTGAGAAATATGACCGGAAACAGCTCCGCAGCGAGGTTGGTCTGGTGTTTCAGTACCCGGAGCATCAGCTGTTTGAAAATGATGTGATCTCGGATGTATGTTTCGGACCTATGAATCAGGGACTTTCCAGGGAAGAAGCAGAGAAAGAAGCGAAGCAGGCGCTGACTCAGGTTGGAGTAAAAGAGTCCAATTTCAAGAAATCACCCTTTGAGCTTTCCGGAGGCCAGAAAAAAAGGGTAGCTATTGCAGGGGTTCTTGCCATGAACCCGAAGATTCTGATCCTGGACGAGCCCACAGCAGGGCTTGACCCGAAGGGCAGGGATGATATCCTGGATCAGATCGCAGAGCTTCATAAGGTGCGAGGGATAACCATTGTTCTGGTTTCCCACAGCATGGAGGATATTGCGAAATACGTGGAGCGCCTCATTGTTATGAATCACGGAGAAGCTGTATTTGATGATGAGCCGAAGAAGGTTTTTTCCCATTATAAGGAACTGGAAACCATGGGACTTGCCGCACCGCAGATCACTTATATCATGCATGCGCTGAAGGAACATGGGCTGCATGTGGATGCAGATGCCACAACGGTGGAGGAAGCCAGAGACAGTATCCTTGCCGCACTTGCGCAGGCGAACTCTCCATTACTGAACAAAGGAGGGGCGGAAAAATGATCAGAGATATTACCATTGGCCAGTATTATCCGGCCAAATCCGTTCTTCACAGACTGGACCCACGGACCAAATTTCTGGGAACTCTGGGATTTCTGATCTCTGTGTTCCTGTTCCATACATTTCTCGGATATGCGGTGGCAACAGCATTTCTGGTAGCCATGATCGCAATATCCAAGGTTCCGGTGAAATTCATGTTCAAGGGTCTGAAGGCTATCGTTATGATCCTTCTGATCACGGTTGTGTTCAATATCATCCTGACGCCTGGCGAAGTGCTGTGGCGTTTCGGAATCATCAAGGTCACAAGGGAAGGCCTTGTTCTTGCAGGAAGAATGGCGATCCGTCTTGTTTACCTTGTGATCGGATCTTCCATCATGACATTGACTACCACGCCGAATCAGCTGACAGATGGTCTGGAGAGACTGCTCCGTCCGCTGAACAAGATCCGGGTGCCGGTACATGAGATCGCCATGATGATGTCCATTGCCCTTCGATTTATCCCGATCCTTCTGGAGGAGACGGATAAGATCATGAAGGCACAGATCGCCAGAGGTGCGGATTTCGAAAACGGAAACCTGATCCAGAAGGCGAAAAATATGGTACCCCTTCTTGTGCCGCTGTTTATTTCAGCGTTCCGCCGCGCCAATGATCTGGCAATGGCCATGGAAGCAAGGTGTTACCATGGTGGAGAGCACAGAACCCAGATGAAGCCGCTGCATTATGAAAAAAGAGATTATGCGGCCTATGGAATCCTTGTGGCATATCTTGCGGTGGGTGTTGCATTCCGTGTGGCGGGACTGTAGCCAAATCCTGCCGGTACTCAGACATGGAACGGTCCGAAGCGTTGCATTTTGCACAGCGGAACTGTAACCGGATCAGGCAGGCATTTTGCAGGACGGTATGTCTGTTTTGGGATAGAAAGTACTGCAGGGATGTCTGTATCAGGAGGGAATATACTTTATGAAACGAGTAGGACTTGTTGTAGCTTATGATGGAACCAAGTACTCAGGCTGGCAGACACAGCCAAATGGAATCACCATTCAGGGCGTTTTAAACGATACCTTAAGTGAGCTGCTTGGGGAAAAGATCGAGACCATCGGTGCCAGCCGTACAGATGCAGGAGTGCACGCTCTTGGAAATGTGGCGGTGTTTGATACCGAATCCAGGATCCCCGGGGAAAAATTTTCCTATGCACTGAACCAGAGACTTCCGGAGGATATCCGTATCCAGCTTTCTGAGGAGGTGGAGCCGGATTTTCATCCCCGTTACTGTGACAGTGAAAAAACATATGAATATCGTATCCTGAACCGGCGGTTTCCGGTGCCAACGGAGCGTTTGTACTCTTATTTTTACCATTATAAACTGGATGTGGATAAGATGAAGGAAGCAACATCTTATCTGATCGGACGCCATGATTTTGCCAGCTTCTGCGGCTCCGGCGCACAGGTGAAGACCACCATCCGTACCGTGACCTCCATGGACGTGTGGAGAGATGGTGACATGGTGACCATCCGCATTTCAGGAACAGGCTTCCTTTACAATATGGTGCGTATCATTTCCGGAACCCTGATCGAGATCGGAAACGGGCAGTATCCGCCGGAACGCATGGACAAGATTTTAAAAGCCTGTGACCGTGCAGTAGCAGGACCAACAGCTCCGGCTCAGGGTCTGACGCTGATGGGAATCGAGTTTTTCTGAAAACAGGAATTTTGTTGAAAATTACAAGAAAAAACAGTTGACAGGCAAGGTGCCTTATAATATAATAACTCAATGTGACGTAGTGCGAAGATGCTTGAGCCAATAGCCCCGGCGACGGCATTTTATCAGCGGTTTCGGACATTTCCGCGATTTATTTTGCACCCGCGTTTCCATTTACTTTTTTTCGCGGAAGTACCGCGGTTTGAGAAACATTATCGTTGATAAATAACAGGAGGTAGGACCATGCAGACTTATATGGCTAATCCAGATAAAATCGAAAGAAAATGG
>ENA-OPWX01001852-OPWX01001852.1-human-gut-metagenome-genome-assembly--contig:-NODE-1852-length-12943-cov-17.885785_pt1 | contig 12943 bp, 7 predicted proteins | sample MGYA00241514_ERZ502020 | MGnify/ENA primary metagenome ERZ502020 (study PRJEB25962, sample SAMEA2042105) | human gut metagenome | biome: human gut; feature: human-associated habitat; material: faeces... | reverse complement strand
TAAAAGGACGTCTGAGCAATTGTGAATATTGCGGACAGCGTCTTAACTCATGATAAAAGCTCTATGAATTAGAGAAGGAAAAAGGTTATGTAACGAAAGGAAGGAGTTAGAAAGGAGAAATCTATGAAAAGTTTAAAAAGAGTGATGCTTCCGATTGTATTTTTGTGTGTTTGTCTTTTGTGTGCATGTGGTGAGAAAAAATCTGAAAAAGCAGCGCCCACAGCAACTCCTGCACCTACGGCAACACCCACACCACTGCCGGAGTATAAAGAATATGATTATGGGCAGGGGAAATTTACGGTTACTCTTCCCTATGAAGCAGAAGAACCGACAGAAAAAGAAGGGTATCTGGAATTTACAGATCCGGACGGGAAATGGACAATGACACTTGCTCCTATAACAGCGGGACAGCTTTCTAATCGCATTACGGAGCTTGAATATGCACAGAATGCCCGTGAAGGAGGAGCAAAACAGGTAAAAACAGAAGAAACCATTATCAGTGGTATGAATGCAATTGTATTCAGCTCTAATCTGGATGAAGCTAAAAACGGACCGGATCAGACTGCAGTATATCTGGGAAGCGGAGAATATGCTGCAATTCTGAAATATGAGGATCATTATGTGGGAAACTGGGATGGTCTGAAGATTGAAGTAAAAACAACAGAGCGTTTTGATGATATCTATACTGTGATGGAAGATAAGCTGATACAGACGGTGATGAAAGGAATAAAATTCCAGGAAGGAATTGAGTATGAAGAGGTGACTGCCAAAGGAATTTCTGTGAAACTGCCAATCCGGTGGCAGGGCAGAGAATATGCAGAGTTCTTTGTGAATGGAAAGATTCACTGTGCTTACGAGGGCAACCTGAATATTCAGATCATCCACTTCCCGGATGCAAAGAAAAATGCAGAAAGAAAGGCAGACGGAGAAATAAAAGAAACAGATGTGGGGGAAAGCCATTACTATGTGGCATGCCGCAGGGAGAAAGGAGACATTACTCTTTACAGGGATCTGACAGATCAGTATATTTTAAGCATATTGGTGAGCATTCCTGATTGTCCGGAAGAAGAACTTTGGAAATTCCTGGACAGGGAAGAGATGAAAACATTGCTGGAAAGTCTGGAGATTGATCTGGAACAGCTTGAGGAGGAACAGCAGGATAATAGTGGCTATGAGAAAAATGGCTATGAGGAGCTGAGTAGTTATACAGGAGAAGAAACGGAGCTTGTTCTGCCTTCCAGCATTGAAGACACGGTAATGAATGGTGTTGCTACACTGGCATTTAAGGATAATACAAAAATTACTTCTGTTGAAGTTCCGGAGGGAATGCGCTATATTGACGTTTCAGCATTTGAGGGCTGCACCAGTCTGAAAAAAATAATACTTCCGGATTCTCTGACTTGGATTGGAGGCTATGCTTTCTCAGGCTGTACCAGTCTGGAAACTGTGGTTTTCGGTAATCAGGCAGTAGAAATTGAAGGATCTGCATTCAGAGATTGTGTAGCCTTGAGAGATGTGGAACTGCCTGCCAGTGAAAATTATCTTTGGGATTCCGCTTTCAGTGGAGCAGGAGCCGGGGGATACATACATATAGGAGATGGTTCAACAGTAAAAGGCTGTTGCTTCATGGACACTGGATTTGAGGAAGCTGTCTTTGGAAAGGAATGTATTTTCGAAGGATTCGGAACTTTTTCCGGATCAAAAATCAAAAAGATCACATTGGGTGAAGGGATAACGGAATTACCGTCAACATTTGCTTCCTTCTGTGATAATCTGGAGCAGGTAGATATGCCGGAAAGTCTGACGAAAATACCAGATGACTGTTTTTCGGCAAGTCCCAAAATGGAAAAAGAACAGTAGATTTATCAGATGTGCTCAATCAAAAATAGCGGCAGTGTTGCCGCTATTTTTATGAGCTGTAACTTAGTAATATGGAAATTTGGATTGAGTATGACAATTTTTTTGAAGTTAGCACTTAATAGATAATCGCAGTGTTTATGTGAATAAACTTCAAGGTGAATTACGTATGGCATTTCCACAGTATCTTGGTATCTTCTCCAAGGCCACAATCAATACTTCTCTTACGCTGTTGGAAACCGACACTTCTCAGTCTCCCTTTCTTGAAGCTGATTGCAAGGAAATCATTGACACTATTAAATCAACTGAAAGGCTGTTTTTATAAATTTATAATAAGTAGCAAATAATATGATTAAATCAAAAATAATACCCTTGTATCAAATATTTAATAATAGTAAAACGTTTACAATAAATATGGATTTTTAAAATATAAGATGGAAAAGTAGGTTGACAAAAAAAACTATACATTGTAAAGTTATACTCACCAAAATATAAAAGAAAAACGTTTACATTTATATAAATTAAAAAGGGAGGTAGTTTTTATGATTGTACCAAAAAATTATGAAAATCTACAGGTTTTACATGAGAATACCATGCCGAATCGCTGTTATTACATTCCGGCATCTAAAAAAATGGATGTTTCGGCAGAGCGTCGTAGGGATTCAGATCGTTTTTTGCTGTTAAGCGGAAAATGGAAATTTTGCTATTATGAAAGTATTTATAATTTACAGGTTAAATTTTATGAAGAAAATTTTGATTTAAGTGGGTTTGAACAAATAATAGTTCCTAGTGTGTGGCAGTGCTGTGGATATGATTCTCATCAGTACACCAATATGCGGTACCCTATTCCTTTTGATCCGCCATATGTTCCTCAAAATAATCCATGTGGGGCATATGTTTATGATTTTGAATATAAAAAAAGTAAAGATGCACCGAATGCATATTTAGTTTTTGAAGGAGTAGATTCTTGCTTTTATGTGTGGATTAATGGCATATATATAGGATATAGCCAGGTTTCTCATTCTACAAGTGAGTTTGATGTGACAGTTGCTTTAAAGGATGGAAAAAATCGTATAGCAGTGCTTGTTCTAAAATGGTGTGATGGAACTTACCTAGAAGATCAAGATAAATTTCGCATGAGTGGGATATTTAATGATGTGTATCTGTTGAATCGGCCAAAGGAATGTGTATATGACTATTTCATTACAACATCGTATGCGGGAACGACAGCAGATGTTAATATAGACATTACATATCTTGGGGATGCGGTCCCCACGAAAGTGAGTTTGTACAATGCACAGGGGATTAGGCTTGAAGAAAAATATGTAAATTTTGATACGGTTGAAACTAGAAAAGGAACAACTGATTTCCATATTTCTGATGCGGTTCTTTGGAATCCCGAAAATCCATATCTATATACCGTTGCATTTGAAACCAATAAAGAAGTAATTACAGACAGGATAGGGATTCGAGAAATTTATATTGAAGACAAAACATTGTACATAAATGGAAAGCCGATTATCTTTCGTGGAGTGAATAGGCATGATTCTGACCCGGTAACGGGGTTTGCCATATCTGTTGATCAGATGAAAAAAGATTTAGGATTGATGAAATTGCATAATTTTAATGCTATCCGTTCAAGCCATTATCCTAATGCACCATATTTTTATCAGCTGTGTGATCAATATGGCTTTTTTGTAATAGAGGAAGCGGACAATGAAAGCCATGGAGCTTCAGAAATTTATTTTGAAAATAATGATTTTTCCAGCAAAAGTAAATTATGGAATGAATTTATTGCGGATAATCCGGATTTTATTGAGGCTACTTTGGACAGAGTAAAGAGATGCGTAGAACGAGAAAAAAATAGACCATGTGTTGTTATCTGGTCTATGGGGAATGAATGTTCTTATGGATGTACGTTTGAAGAAGCACTAAAGTGGACCAAAAAGTATGATCCCACTCGCCTTACACATTTTGAAAGTGCGAAATATCATAGTGATAAACGGAAATACGACTTTTCAGATTTGGATTTATATAGCAGTATGTATCCGTCTTTGGAAGAAATAGATGAATATTTGGAAAATAATCCTGAAAGACCATTTTTATTGGTGGAATATTGCCATTCCATGGGGAATGGCCCCGGGGATTTGGAAGACTATTTCCAGAAATTTCATAAAGAAAAAATAATGTGTGGTGGATTTGTATGGGAATGGTGCGACCATGGCATTTACAAAGGGAATACAAAAGACGGGAAGGCAATATATTTTTATGGAGGTGACCATGGTGAGAGTGTACATGATGGAAATTTCTGTATGGATGGATTGGTTTATCCGGACAGAACACCTCATACAGGTTTGGAGGAATACAAAAATGTATATAGACCTATTAGAATTTTGGATTTTGACCAAGATAAAAAGACGGCTGTTTTTCATAACTATTTAGATTATACAAACACAAAAGAGTATATTCAATTTAAATATGAGGTAAATTGTGATGGCATTGTGCTGGAAAAAGGGATTCTTTCGCCTCTTTCGATAGAGCCTCATGAGTCGAAGACTGCAGAAATACCATTTGAAATTCCGGAAAAAGGAAAGGCATATCTGAAAATATATTATTATTCTGCGAAACCTACGGCACTTGTACCGGAGGGATACTTGCTTGGATTTGAAGAGATTAGTCTTAAAAATCAAGATCCGAGAAACCAGACTGTAGTAATGGAAATGGAAAAATTTGGAAAAGAAAATGGGAAAATAATAATTGAAGATGCGGAACCGTTTTTATTTGTGAAAGGTAGTCGTTTTTCGTATTGTCTGGATAAAAGGACAGGATTGTTTTCACGTTTAGAATATGGTGGGGAGAATCGATTAAAAAAACCAATGGAAATTAATATATGGCGAGCACCTACGGATAATGATATGTATATTAAAACAGAATGGTTGCGGGCAAGGTACGATAAAACTCACACCAGAGCGTACAGCGTACTGACAGAGCGAAAGGAAAGTGTGGTGTCAGTTCGCTGTAATATGTGTTTAATAGCAGATTCGGTGCAGAAAATAGCAAATATGGATACAGAGTGGGTGATTGATGCAAAAGGTGCAATAAAGCTTTCGGCGAAGGTGGTGCGCTGCCCTCAGTTTCCTGTATTGCCTAGATTTGGTCTCCGTTTGTTTTTAGATAGCGAAATGGAGTCTGTAAAGTATTACGGAATGGGACCTACAGAAAGTTACTGTGATAAACACCAGTCATCCAGTCATGATATTTATAGTACAAGTGTTGCAGACTTGCACGAAGATTATATTAAACCCCAGGAAAATGGCAGCCATTTTGATTGTTCTTATGTGAAGATCAAGGGGGGTGGTTTTGGTTTGGCTGCGTTGTCACCAGATAAAATTTCTTTTAATGCATCTTTCTATACACAAGAAGAATTAACGGAAAAACAACATAATTTTGAGCTGCAGCTTTCTGGAAGTGTTGTTTTGTGTTTGGATTATGCTCAAAATGGAATTGGTTCTAATAGCTGTGGCCCCAAGCTTTTGGAGAAATACAGATTAGATGAAAAAGAGTTTGAATTTAATATAATGCTAAAGCCGTATTTATAACGGAGACTCTCTGGCTTTGGTAATGGTGAAAGAAGGGACGATGCTTTTTTGCATTACGTCCCTTTTTGTATAGATTCTATTTAAACTGAAAGGGGAAAATATGTCATTGTCCATGTTAAAAACGTTTACATAGAGAAAAATAGACTTTTGCAAGATGGTAGTAATATAACATGATAAGATTTTTACATAGGAATTTTAATAAAATACAGAAACTTAATTTTCGCTGTACTAGATATTTATTTTCAGTGGAACACAGAAAAAATGGTTGGATTTTACGATTACTGCACCAACGGCAGCAAAAAGATATTCAAAGATATACTCTCCTTTTGGAGAATTTTTGGGAATTTTTCACTCTCAAGCACATTTTGGTGTTGACAAAATAATATTTAAGATGTAAAATGTAAACTATAAAATAAATGTAAACGTTTACAAAAAAGACAAAAAAGACAAAAAAGGAGGAAAAATTATGATGCGAAAATTAGCAGTTATGTTAGCAACAGGTATAATAGCAACCACAGTGTTTGGCACTACTGTAAATGCAGATGATAAGGATTATGATTTTTATTTTTTTAACATTAAAGGAGAATCTGCAGATGCTATGCAGGCAGCTGTCGATGCATATGAAAAAGAAACTGGTGTAAAAATCAAACTGTTTACTCTTGGTTCGGGAACCGACAGTACAGAAGCTCTTCGGGCAGATCTTCAGTCCGAAGATAATAAACCTGCTATTTTTGGAGTGGGAAATCCTATTAACCTGATAGAATATCTTGAGGGAGGCTTTGTTATGCCACTGAACGAAGCGACAAATGAAGAGTTTTTGGCATTGGCAGAGGAAATCCCAGAAGATTTTTATCTTTCAAGGGATGGAAAAACAAATTATGGTGTTCCTCTGAATGTTGAAGGTTACGGATATATTGCAGATACAAGAGTAATCAGTTCATTGTTTGGAGAAGAAAATGTAGATGCATTTCTGGAAGCATACAAGAAGGCATCTTATGAAGAATTTGAAGCTATGGTATTAGCGATGGATGATTATATTAAAAACGGAACTGTTTCAGAAATTACTTTAGATGGACAAATATTTTCCTTTGTGGAAGAAAAAGATGAACGGGCAGAAAAATTGAAATGTGTCTTTGCGGTTGCTGGCTCTGAAAAATGGACATATGGAGATCATTTATTTAATATAGCAGTTGACGGTGTGTTTGACAGTGCGCTTTCTGCGGAGAATGCTACAGCAGAACAGATTGAAGCTGGACGTTCTGTATATGAAGCATATGCAAAACTTCTTGATCTTGGGACATCTCATGCACAGACAGAAAGAGGTCCTGAGTTAATTAATCAAAGTACAAATGGATATGATCAAGCAGTCGCGTGCTTTGCAAATGGAGAGAGTGTATTCATTAAACAAGGTAATTGGTGTTATACAAATATAGTAAAAGCAAATGCCGATATTGCAGACACAATGACATTCCTTCCAATTAAACTTGATGTTACAGACGATATGCTTACATCTGGCTTAACAGCAGATCAGTTGAATTCGTCTATTACAGTATTTGTTCCATCATATTATTGCATAAATGCGAAATGCTCTGATGAGGAAAAAGAGGCTGCTCAGAAATTTTTAGTATGGTTAAATACTACAGAACAGGGATTAAAGTTTGTAGTAGAAGATTGTGCATTTATTCCTTATAATGCTGATCCTGAAGTAACAAGTGCCGGCTATTGTCTTGGAGACAGTATTCTTTCTTATCTTAAAGATGGAAGCACAATGACAAATGCATATGCCGGACTTCCAGCAAGTTATGTTACTTATACATTAGGGGCGCACATGATGGAGAATTATGTGAACAAAACAGAATGGGAAGAAAATGCATATTCTGATATTGCAGATTATGTAATCAGCAGCTGGAAAGAAGCTGCAGGATTATAAGAAAAGCTGCAGTAACTAAATTGTTGGATTGATAAAAGTGGCAGGCAATATCTGACCTGCCGCTTTTGTGATACAGGGAGGATAATATGGACAGATACTATAAAAAACGCCTGGTTCCGCTGGCATTGCCTGCTATGTTCCTGTTTGTACTAGTTATCCTGGTGCCTTTTGCGGTTGGAGTGATGTATTCGTTTTGCGCATGGAGAGGTACATATTTTGCAGGAGGAGATCATTTTTGGGAGTCTTTTGTAGGATTTAAAAATTATTTAAGTGTTTTTTCATCATCTAAGTTTCGTGATTCGTTTGTGTATACATTAGCTTTTACAGTTGTAGCAGTGATATCCTTGAACGTAGTGTCACTATTGATGGCTCTTTTAGCAACAGCAGTACATAGAGGTGCGGGGGTTTACCGTACTATTTATTTTCTGCCAAATTTGCTTGGCGGGCTTGCTTTGGGATATATTTGGCAGTTTGTATTTGAAATTGTATTTTCACAGATTATTTTTGGGGAAGATGGAGTAATTCATATTTCGTTTTTTTGTAATATGCTTCAGGATCGTTGGAAAGCATTGATTGCTTTAGCGATTTTGACTACCTGGCAGACCGCTGGGTATATGATGCTGATTTATACAACAGGCTTAAATAACATTCCAAAAGATTTGTCAGAAGCAGCAGCTATTGATGGCGCGGGAGTGTTTGCAAGGTTTCGCTATATAACAGTACCAATGCTGATGCCATCTTTCACAATTGTTTTTTTTATGACTTTATCTAGGTGTTTCATGTTGCTTGATCCAAATGTTGCATTGACTGATGGTAATTTTAATACAAGAATGCTGGCAATGCAGATTCTGAGAACTACAAAAGATACAAATCCGCCTGATTATGGTCTTGCACAGGCACAAGCTGTTATTTTCTTTGTATTGATTGCGGTAGTATCACTGACACAGGTGGCAATAACGAAAAAGAAAGAGGTGGAGATGTAATGACTATGAAAAACCGCCATAAGGTATTTGGAATTTTACAGCATGTTGTATTAATTATTCTTGCAGTATATACACTTGCTCCCCTTGCGTTTCTTGTTGTTAATGCGTTTAAATCAAACAATGAAATTGTTTCTTCTCCCGTGTCACTGCCTTCTTCCTGGTCCTTTCAATATATTAAGAATGCGATGGAACAGATTAATTTTTTGGGAGCGATAGGTATCACATTTGTGATTACATTTTTCGCAATTTTGTTGATTGTGCTAGTTTCTTCTTTTGCTGCATGGGCAATGGTCCGGAGTAAAAGTGTATTTGCAAATATTTTGTTTATGTGCTTTACAGCTGCAATGCTGATACCATTCCAATCATTGATGTATCCGTTACTTTCTATTTTTGAAAAGCTGGGACTTAAAAATGTACCAGGGCTGATTTTGATGTATGGTGGATTTGGACTTAGTATGTCGGTCTTTTTGTATCATGGTTTTATCAAAAGTATTCCGGCCTCTCTTGAAGAAGCGGCACTTCTTGACGGAGCAACCCTTTTTCAGATGTTTTTTAATGTAGTATTTCCTCTTCTGAAAAGTACTACGGTAACTGTAATTGTTTTGAACGCAATGTGGATCTGGAATGACTATTTGCTTCCGTTTTTAGTAATTGGAAATAAAGAGGGAGTTAAGACATTGACTTTAGAGTTATACTTTGCAAAATTAACTTCTGGACAGTATGGAAATCCGTGGGAATTAATTTTTCCTGCAGTATTTATCACAATTATTCCGATTATAATTCTATATATTTTTCTACAGAAATATATTATTGCAGGTGTAGTGGATGGTGCAGTGAAAATGTAAAAATACGCGGAAGCAGTTAATCCTTTTAGTCCTTGTTACTTCCGGGAAAAAATGGTATAATCCATGAGAAATTATGTATGTAAAAGGAACAAAAGGATGTCAAGTATAAAAGATGTAGCAAAACTGGCAGGGGTATCTGTTGCGACAGTTTCTCGTGTAATTAATGATAAAGGAAAAGTCAAAGAGAAAACAAGAGATGCTATTGAACAGGCGATGATACAACTAAGTTATCATCCTAATGCAATGGCTCAGTCTCTTGTGAAAAGTAACCGCTCAAAAATTATTGCAGTATTTTTTATGTCTCCATATCTGCCCTTTTTTTCAGAGCTTATTTTTTATATTGAAGAAGCTTTGTCAGAAAAAGGATATAAATTACTTTTGCTTACTTCTTATATGGATGAAGTAAAAGAAAGAAAATGTGTGGAGCTGGTAAACAGTCACTTGGTAGATGGGCTTATTATTGGTAGCTATCCTCTTATCGAAGATATGCTTTTAAAGCTGCCACTTCCTTGTGTTACGGTAGAAACTGCGTTATCAGATAAGATTCCTTGTGTGATGAGTGATGACTATCAGGGTGGTATATTGGGAACTCGTCATTTGATTGCAAAGGGATGTAGACATTTGGCTCTGATAACTGGATGCTATGATGAATTGATGGAAAAAAGAAAAATGCACGGCAGAGAGCAGGGATTTGCTGAGGTTTGCCAACAGGCAGGAGTCGAGCACCGGATGTTTTATTCAGAGCCAGAAATGATACGGGATCTTGATTTTTCTGTTTTAATAAACCGGGTTTTTTATGAGTATCCGGAAGTTGATGGAATTTTGGCCAACTCTGATCTTGTTGCAGCAGAAGTGGTCAGAATAGGAGTGTCACAGGGATATAAGGTGCCAGAAAGACTAAAAGTAGTTGGCTTTGACGGGACGAAAATCAGTCGTCTCTTTAATCCTCCCCTTACGGCAGTGGCTCAAAATATAAAAGAATTGGCAGTACAGACTGTGGATACCTTGATTGCAGTAATAGAGGGACATCCATACCAGTGGGAAAAAGTGATTCCTGTAAATCTGGTTGAGCGGCAGTCCACATAAAGTTGTCTGTTCGGCGCAGAGACAGACAATGTAATAAAATAAAGAACTGCGCAGAAAGAGACAGAGAATGGGTGGAAAAATAAAAGGCAATATAAAAAAATGGGAAGAATTGGATCAACGTTTGGTTCAGATAAAGCCCAGTAAAAGACAGATAGAGTTTCAGAAATTAGAGTTTTATGCATTTGTTCATTTTACTGTGAATACATTTACGGGAAAAGAATGGGGAGATGGTACAGAGAATCCTGAAATATTTTCGCCGGATCAATTTGATGCAGTACAGTGGGTAACCGCCATTAAAGATGCTGGTATGAAGGGGCTGATTCTTACATGTAAACATCATGATGGATTTTGTCTGTGGCCAAGTAAATACACAAAACATACGATTGCAGCCAGTCCGTATAAAGACGGCAAAGGTGATATAGTACGAGAGGTTGCTGAAGCTTGCAGCGTTGCAGGAATAAAATTTGGTGTTTACCTTTCTCCATGGGATCGCAATAGCGTTCTTTATGGTCGAGGAAAAGAATATGATGATTTTTTTATAAACCAGCTTACAGAGCTTTTGACAAATTACGGATCGGTTTTTGATGTTTGGTTTGATGGTGCCTGTGGAGAAGGTTCTAATGGAAAAAAACAATGTTATGATTGGGAAAGATATTATGAAGTGATACGGAAGCTGCAGCCAGAGGCATGTATCAATGTATGCGGCCCAGATATCAGGTGGTGTGGAAATGAAGCTGGTGATACGCGGGACGCTGAGTGGAGTGTGGTACCAAAGCGCCTGAAAAATACTGAAATGGTTGCGAGTAAAAGTCAGCAGGAAGAGGATTCGGATTTTAGTTTCCGCGGCAGAAAAATTTCTTCAAGTGATGAAAATCTGGGAAGCAGGGAAATTTTAGAGAATGAAAAAGAACTTATATGGTATCCGGTAGAAGTGAATACATCCATACGTCCGGGATGGTTTTATCATGAAGATGAAGATGATAAGGTTCGTTCGCTGGAAGAGCTGTCTCAGATTTATTTTCATTCAGTGGGAGGAAATGGCACGTTTCTTTTGAATATTCCTCCAAATAAAAATGGCCTGTTTGCAAAAGAAGATATAGTTCGCCTTAAAGAGCTTGGACAATTTCTTAGAACTGCATTTAAGAAAAATCTTATGGAAAATGCCGTTTTGTCGGTTGATTCTTATAAGGCTGGATGTAATATTGAAAATGTCCGTGAGCCTGGCTATGACAGCTATTTTTCAACAGAAGAAGGAGTTACATCCTGTGTAATAGATATTCAGTTTAATGAGGAAAAAATAGTTAATTATCTGGTACTGCAGGAAAATATTGAACTTAGCCAAAGAGTAGAAGGTTTTTCTGTAAAGGCTGAAGTGAATGGAATTATGGAAGATATATATTATGGAAAAGTAATAGGATATAAACATATTGCACAGCTAAAAGGCATTTCAACAAAATGTTTGCAAATAAACATTCTTGATGCAAGAGTATGCCCTACATTATCTTTTGTTGGAATTTATTAAAAAGAGTATTGATATATTTTTACTGTTACATGGGGAACTGGATATGTTAAATGAGGTGTTTCAGAGTCATAATATGACAGTGAGACACCTTTTTTCTTGATATATATATCGAAGCGAGAGAGATGAGGGTCAAAGATATGGAGAAAAGAATCAGGGTTCCCTGCTTCATTCATGTTTGCAGAGAGGGTAAGAGTGAGAGAATGTCATGCAGACTAATAACTCCAAAGAAAAAGCCTATAAAAGCAAGCCTATAAAAAGCTGTATCCAGCATTATAAAAAAGAAAATATGTTCGGTATTTTATTGCGAAATTTTTGATATCATGGTATACATTTAAGTTACATATATGTATGAAAGAAAATCTTATACATTACCGCACTTGTGTGTGTAATATTAATTACCATATGGTATGGTCAGTGAAATACCGGCGGAAGATATTAAATGCGGAGGTCTAGGCATATCTGCAGGAACTGGTGCAGGAGATTGCGGAAGATAAGGGCTTTATGGTCCATCTGTTTGAATGCGGGGAAGGAGACCATATACACTGTTTTGTGCCAGCGCCTTCGAAATTATCCATAACTGCGATCGTGAAATACCTGAAGGGGATATCCGGCAGGAAACTTTTGAAACGCTTTCCGGAAATAAGAAACCAGCTTTGGAAAGGGAAACTGTGGTATAAACAGCTCCCGTCCCAGACCGCTGCGGTTTAAGCAGGAGAGTATCCCCATTACCTATATGCAGATGGGAATCGTGCATGGGCGGGATACGGACAGAGTTCGTCTGTCTCTTCCAAAGACATTAAAAAAATATATGGAAGAAACATATCAGATCAATGAAAGCTTTCTTTACCTTGAAAATAAGATTTTCAGGGGCATGGATCAGATCAAACAGATACGGATCTATCCGCCGGAGAAGGGAAGCTGTAAAACAATAGGAAGAAAGTTATACCAGCCAGTGCAGTCCGCTGTCACCAGAAGTAGGGAAAAGATATGCGGAACCGTTCAACCGGAAAGAGAGAGGATCATATAGGGATGGAAACAGAGTCCATAATGCAGATGCGGTAGGCGCATATAATATCCTGAGAAAATATCACTCCGTATCCGGAGTAAAAAAAGAACTGTCC
>ENA-OPWX01001846-OPWX01001846.1-human-gut-metagenome-genome-assembly--contig:-NODE-1846-length-12992-cov-13.815800_pt1 | contig 12992 bp, 11 predicted proteins | sample MGYA00241514_ERZ502020 | MGnify/ENA primary metagenome ERZ502020 (study PRJEB25962, sample SAMEA2042105) | human gut metagenome | biome: human gut; feature: human-associated habitat; material: faeces... | reverse complement strand
TGTCCTCTCCAGGAGTGCATAGACACTTTAGCACCCCAAAATTTGACAAAGAACCTGCGCATTTAACTTTTCTTTATATTCAGTATATTTATAGTTGTCGCAACAATAAAGCAATATTTTTTAGAAGTAGGCAATTCTATTTTTCATCTATTTAAAGATTTTGATTTAATTAATTATTTGTGATATAAGTGTTCCAATAAATCGAGTATTAGAGGCAGGTTTAATTAACCCATGTTAGAGCCGGGCAAATTTAACCACTTAGGGGTAGATTAAATTTACCCAAAATAGGCGAATTAAAACCGCCAATTCTGGACGAATAAAAAAAGCCATTGCTATCTTCTAGAAAGATACCTTAAACTGAATGTGACCAAACATCAGTTCCAGTCATTGACATGTAAAAAGAAGATAGCAATGACTTGGAAACTATATTATTATATGCCCTAGCTTCTTTGAAAGAGAAGTATGGAAAATAGCTTTGATTTGGACAAGGTCAATCTTGCAGAACGGCAACATCTCACAGGAATCTCGAGAAGTCGACTTCATCATTTAAAAGCAAACAGTTTTGTTGTTAAGCCTCATGGTCGCATTGGTCAACACTCTCAGATAACAGTCCTTAGTGGATTTTACGGAATTCTTGATTCCTTGTTTAAAGAAGGCATCACCAACTATCATGTTTGCTTCGATAATTTGTGTGAAGCAGGGTATTTTGGTAGCCAAACCCAGGTTAAAAGTTATATTCGGGAACATAAAGATCTTGTTACTGCTAAAAGAGTCATGGCCACTGAACAAGGGCGTCGTAGCCGTTGTTACCAAACAGCGCCTGGCGACGCTTACCAAATGGATTAGGGATTTGTGAAAACGCTTGTATGCGGACGGGAAATATGAGCGAATAGCTTGTTTTGCCATGATCTGCCACTACTATGGAGAAATATACATCGAGTTCTTTACCAACGCTAAGCAAGAGCACCTGTTCATTGATATAATTCGTGGTTTTTACATGATGAATGTCTTCATTTGTATCCTGACAGACAATATGAAGAGTGTTGTGAACAAAAGAGCTACTGACGGAATCCCGCCATGGCAAAAAGAGTACGAGCAGTTCATGAGCACCTTGAATTTTCGAACTACACTATGCAAGCCACGGCATCCCTATACAAAAAGCGAGGTGGAAAGGTTTGTTAGATTCGTAAAAGACAACTTCCTGCCAGGCCGTTCTTTTACAGATTTGACCGTTCTGAACAATCAGGCAGCTAAGCGGTGTTTTCAAAAGAACAATACTTTCAAGAAAATTTCGGATGGGCTTCTTCCGAAAGGCATGCGGCAGCATGTATGCAGCATGCTTTCCCAATACAGGATAGCCTTGAGTTACATCATTACTTAGGCCCTGAAAGCTTTATTCATTTTGATGTATCTCTTATGAGGGCCGACGCTTTGGTGTCCCTTTCCGCTACACCGGCAAAAGATGTCGGTGTATGCGTGAAGGGAACACCCTGGTTATCTATGATTCCGACCTGAAGTATGGATTGGTACGGCACGATGCAACCTGGTGTCAGCAAGACAGTTTCCTGACGACGTACCTGAAGAAAAACCGACAATGCAGGCAAAAGCAACCATCCAGCAAAAAGAGAAAACTAGCCACGACCAATAGTTTGACCAATTCAGCCTGGAAGGAGGAAAATGGAATGACAGAGCTCCTTGAATCCTCTTTGACAGAATTGCCACGGCTGCGAAGTTCCTGAAAATTAATTTAGATATGAAAGATCTTGCCGTCTTTGTGAAAGAGAACGAGGTCAAGCTGGAGAGTTTTCGATGTATAGAAGACTTATTTCTGCATTTACAAGACACAAAGAAGAGAAGCATTATACATACTTTGCTGACGATAAGCCGACTGCCAATGAAGGGACCAAAGACCTTTGATGCCTTCGATTTTGGACGATTCCATGGAAAATAAGCCGATGAACTTGAGCATCTTCCAACCCTTTCCGCGCTTTATTCCAGCACTAATTGGGCTTTGATTGGGCCCAAGGAATTGGAAAAACGCATCTTGCCATGGCCTTCGGGCGAGAAGGCTGCAACTATGCCCTTAAAACCTACTTTCTGAAGGCCACTGAACTAAGCCAAAGGCTAATTCATGCAAGAAAGAGCGGTACTGTTGAAAGGATCATCAAGGGCTTCGTAAAACCGTCCCGCCTTATTATTGATGAGCTTGGGTACTGCAACTTTGATACAGAGAACACTCGCATTTTTTCAACATTGTTGACTGACGTTATGGCAAGGATATGCAGAGCACGATGATTTTGCCCATTAACACAGAGCCTGATAAATGTGTAACATTCTTTAACGATGAGCCAGCCCTAAAGTGCACCATGGACCGTTTCTTCGATAGAGCCTTGTTAATATCTATGAAGGGACGAAGCTACGTAGCAATATGCGCAGGAAAATTGAGGTAACAGCTGGGATTAATCCGCTACTTTTACCAGAATCCTAAATTTAACTTAATTTAGAAAAAGGAGAAGGGGCTAATGAATTTAGTCATTTTAATCCGTCTAAAATTGGCGAATTTACCCCGCCTCTAACACCAGTAAATGAAGTTTGATGAAAGAAGGGAAAAAATGGACGAACGAGATCTATTAATCATGAAATATCTTAGGGATTTCAAAAACATTACAAAAACAGCTAACGCTCTCTTTCTTTCCCAACCAGCCCTAACAAGAAGACTAAAAAAGCTTTCCAAAGAATTAAATACCCAACTTCTACAAAGCACAAACCAAGGAATTCAACTAACTCCAGCGGGCTTAGAAACATCTGCCTTTGCAGACAAAATGCTCTCTGAAATAGAAATATTTAAAAAGCAATTAAGGCAAACAAGTGTAAAGAGTTCTATGACTCTCACTATTTCCGCTCCAAACATCATTTGTGAATACTATCTTCCATCTGTAATAAGAGAATTCAAGAAAACGCACAGCAACGTAATTTTTAATATTATAATGGCGCCAAGCAGCAAAGTCGTAGATATGATGAACAACAATGAATCCGATTTTGGCTTCTTGCGAAATGATTTTGGTTGGAATTCAGAAGAACAACTTCTATTAACGACCAACTACATTGTTGCTGCAGCCACCCATCCTTTCAAATTAGATGACCTTGCATCCATGAAGAGAATTGCCTACACGACAGATACTTATTATATGAAAATGTTGGATTTATGGTGGACCACAAACTTTCCAACTGAACCACATATTGACATACAAGTAAATAGTTTAAATCTTTGCCGGGAGATGGTTTTCAACGGATTTGGATTCGGGCTTCTTCCTTCTGTAATCATTCCCCATACAAAGGATATCCATACGATTGTTCTTAATGGGCAAAATAATAAACCTATAGAGCGGCACACTTATCTAATTTTTAAGAAAGAATTTCTTAATACAAAATTAAAAAAAGATTTTCTCATTTTTATCAAGAATTCTGTATTTAACGATTTCCTGCTATTAAATGCACTAAAACACTGAAAAATTAAAATAATAAAAAGCTTGCGAATGACTTTTCGCGAGCTTTTTATTATTTTAGATGTCACTTATCATGCATTTTTGTTATGACGAGAATGAAAATTAAAAATTATACAGATTTATTTATTTTCTGTAAACTTAAATTATAGGAGGCTAGAAAAGTACGTAAAATTCATTAAATTTCTAGCACAATTTCTGAAAGGAGCGATAATCTATGGGCAGTATGATTGGTTTAGGCATTATTTCATTATTACTTTATGTCGGTATTATTCTTTTCCTCACAGTAAAGTTAAAACGCAGAGCTTCCGAAGCAATGTTATGGGCATATCTCATTATCGTTGTCGTAGCAGGCTTGTTCTCCAAGCATTCCATGGGAGCAATCTTTGTTAAGAGTTCCACTTATGGAATTCACTCCCAAGTTGTGTATGCAGCTATGGCATTTGTATTCATGTCTTATCTGATGGAGAAGACAGGCGTAATTTTAAGGCTCGTCAATATTTTAAACAGCATTATCGGTCGTTTTCCTGGCGGAAGTGGCTATGTATCAACGATTGGTTCAGCATTATTTGGGATGGTTTCTGGTTCTGGTTCTGGGAACGCAGCTGCAATCGGCTCCATCACCATTCCTTGGATGATAAAGTCAGGTTGGTCAGTCGAAAGAGCAACTCTTATTTGTGCTGGAAATGCTGGTATGGGTATGATTTTCCCGCCTTCCACATCAATGTTGCTTCTCCTAGGAATGGAAAGCATTGAAAAAGAGCTTCCCTCTGGAACCTTGTATGTTGGACTCTTGGGAGCTGCTCTTATTATCCTTGTATATCGCTTAGGAATCATTTACTATCTAGCAAAAAAAGATGGTTTAAAACCGATTCCTCGGAGCAAAATATTGCCGCTTGGCAGAGCTTTAAAAGAAAATGGTTCTTCCCTCTTGGTATTTTTAGGAGTTATCGTTCCCCTCTTAGCAACAATGGGACCCACTGGAGATTGGGTTAAAACTGCTTTAAATAGTTCTTTTCCTAAGGCTTTTAAATCAATTTCCATCGTATTTTGGATTCCTATTGTTATGTCAATTTTCACGATCATTGAAGGGTGGAGTCATTTACCGCATAACATCAACGGTTGGGCTCAATTGATTCGTGAGTCGATTGGAAAATATGCTGATGTCGGGATGCTTCTCTTCACAGCTTATGCTGCCTCTGGTGTATTAAACCAATTAGGCATGACAAATGAAGTAAAAAATATTTTCACTCATCTTGGAACCTATTCTTCCCTTCTTGTCATCGTAATTATTGGTGTTCTAGTTACTTTAATGGTAGGTCCCTTCTCCGGAACTGCAACGACAAGTGCTCTCGGTGCCGCTGTATACGCAGCACTTCGGGCAATTGGTCTACCTCCAGTAGTATGCTGTGTTGCTTTTCTAAATCTCATCAGTAATGAAGGTGCCATTCCTCCTAATGCTGCACCGCTGTATATTGCAAGCGGTATTTCAGGACTAGATGACCCTTCCAAGATTTTCAAACCCATTCTGCTTTTCTATGTAATTCCAACTATGTTAATTGCTATGCTAATTATGGCTAGAATTATTCCTATTATAGGGGCATAAAAGGAGACCTTCACTATGAAAAAATCATTAAAGCATTTATGCTCATCATTATTTGATATTTCCATGCCAGTCTTTATAATTTTAGGTATTCTCATCGTTCTCGTTCAAGGTGTTGCGATATTGTCTAGGAATGGCAATCTTTCTGTGTGGATCTATAAAACCTTGTATCCTTATGCTTCGGGTGCATCCAGTCTATGTATGTTCTCCGCATTCCTATATAGCTATGTGAAGAACAAATAAATGTTTTAGAAATGAGGGAGGATTTCATGGAATTTTCATCAAGTGCAGTCCATGCTGGGAGTGAAACAAAACACGACGTTTTAGTTTCTTTAGAAATTACAGGTTCTCATTACGATATAGTAGTTAAAAGCAAAGTAGAAAAGAAATTCGGTCAAGCAATTCGTGAAAGCGTTATCAACATTCTCAATGAGTACCATATCAAAGGTGCAAAGGTTCTGGTCAATGATTTGGGTGCGTGGGATTTTGCAATCAGAGCCCGTACAAGAACAGCTGTAAAACGTGCCCTTAAAAAGGAGGTATCATTATAAAATGAACTCTCTTTATAGAACGATGTTTTTTGTTCCGGGGAATGCTCCAGGAAAAATTGCTAAAGCTGAAATATATGGCGCCGACTGTATTATCTTCGACTTAGAAGACGCAGTCTCAGTATATGAGAAAGATGCCGCCCGTGATCTTGTCTGCGAATACCTAAAGGCCTGCCGTCCGAACTGCAGAGTTGGTATTCGAATCAATGGGCAAGATACACCTTACCATGAAGAAGATGTTAAGGCATTGGTACCGCTGAAGCCGGATTTTTTGCGGCTCCCTAAATCCGAATCCGCCAAAAATATTCAGGATTTGGATAATCTGCTCACAAAATACGAGACCGAAAATAACATCGAACCCGGCACAATTAAAATTGCAGCCACCATCGAAACTGCATTAGGTGTATATAATGCATATGAAATCGCAACAGCTTCTCCACGGATGTTTGCGATTGGATTAGGTGCAGAAGATTTTCGTGCCGATATGAGAATGGTTCGAAGCGAAGATGCGGAAGAAATCCTTTTCGCCAGAAATCAAATTTCTCTTTGCGCTCACGCGGCTAAAGTAATTCCGATGGATTACGTTAATAGTAATTTTCAGGATCCCGAAGGATTCAAGAAAGATGTTGCTTTTGGGAAAAAGCTTGGATATACATGTAAATCTTGTATCCACCCCAATCAAATCGCACTGGTACACGAAGTCTATACTCCTACGGACAAAGAAATTGCCCATGCAAAAAGGGTAGTTGAAGTCTATAAGGAAGCTATGGCAAATGGTTCTGGCGCAATCGCACTTGATGGGAAAATGATTGATATGCCGATTGTTCTTAGAGCAAAAGCAACCTTGGAATATGCCGTGGCTTCTGGAAAGGAGGTATAACTTCATCATGAACAAATCCATTTTAGATGAAATTACTAAAATCCCAGGATACGAAAACAAAAGGTTGTTTAATGGTGCCTATGGGGCTCAACCTACTACAAAAAAGATGGCCTCTAGACCATTGAAGTATTTTAAGCCTGGTCAATCAAAAGTACATGATATTGACTATATTCTAGATGCAACGGGCTTAAAAGATGGTATGACCATTTCTTTCCATCATTGCCTGCGCAATGGCGATGCTATCATGCATTACGTAATTTCTAAAATAGCTGAGAAAGGCATTAAGGATTTGACGCTTTCAGCATCTTCCTTAAGCAAAGTACAGGATTGCCTGTTGCCATATTTTGAGTCGGGAGTAATCACAGCAGTTGATACAAGTGGCTGCAGGAGCCAATTAGGGAATTTTATCCAGCATGGTGGGCTGAAAAAACCAGCAATCTTCCGTACTCACGGGGGACGAGCACGTGCAATTGAAACTGGCGAACTGCACATTGATGTTGCTTTTATTGCAGCCCCTGCGAGTGATGAATATGGCAACCTCAATGGAGTAGAAGGTAAATCTGCATGCGGGTCGCTTGGTTATGCTATGCCTGATGCAGAATACGCTGATCATGTTGTAGCCATTACAGATTCGCTTTCTGAGATTCCACTGGACTATGTGAGCATCCCACAAACTCAGGTTGATTATGTCACTACTGTCAATAGCATTGGAGATCCAGCTGGAATCGCAACGGGTTCCATTCGAGTTAGCAAAAACCCTGCTGAATTGATAATTTCCAATTATGCAGCAAAAGTAATTGCTGCGACACCTTATTTCCATGACAATATGGTATTTCAATTTGGCAGTGGCGGGATGGCAATTGCCACAGCAGGATTCATCAGAGAACGCATGATTGAGAATAATTATACAGCATCAGCTGGTGTGGGCGGTGTATCAGGATTTCATGTACAAATGCTTAATGAAGGCTTGATCAAGACTTTCTATGATCCTCAAGACTTCGACTTAACAGCCATTGCTTCTCTTCGTGACAATATCGAGCATCATGAGATCTCTGCTTCCGCCTATGCAAATCCATTCTGTGCCGAACCGTACGTAAATCTATTAGATTTTGCGGTTCTAAGTGCAACAGAAATCGACACGAATTTTAACGTTAACGTATTAACTGATTCATACGGTAAGCTACTTGGAGCTCCCGGAGGCCACCCTGATGCAGCGGCTGGAGCTAAAATGACAGTTATTACGATGCCGCTATTACGAGGCCGTTTACCGATGCTTCTAGATCGAGTAACGACCATAGTTACCCCAGGAGAATCTATTGATGTGCTTGTAACAGAATATGGTATTGCTGTAAATCCAAACCGTAGTGACATCCTCGATTGTCTAAAAAATAAGGGACTCCCATTAACAACCATTGAGACTTTGAGAGAAAAAGCTGTTCGACTATCAGGAAAGGCGAGCCCCCTTGAATTAAAGGACGACATCTGCGGATTAGTTGAATATCGTGATGGAACAATTATTGATGTGATTCACGAGCTTCCTTAAAAACATACAAAGAACTCTCCCTTAAGGATTCCTTTTAAATGTCGAGTCCCATAACGGAGAGTTCTTTAATTATAGTTAAAATAGGGCAATTTTTTTACATATTAGAGAATTTAATCAAAACAAATACCATCAACTGCAATAGTATTAGCTTTTGTTAAGACACCACCACCGCCATCAACCCGATTGGTACCAGCCGGATAAAAACATCCATCACGTTGCATAATACCGTTTGGCATACAAGACATAACACCGAGAGTACCTGACTGAATTATTTTATGACCCTTATCTCTAAGCAGTTTAATAGTATCGGGGGAAAAGCCATCTTCTAATTCGAGGCCTTGTTCTTTTGTAAGGCAGCACATGAATGGTGTGCGGACAGCAGGTTCCATCATCCTTCCATAAACTAATGTATTGATAATCATCTGAAGTACGCTTGTAATGATTCGAGGCCCACCGGCACATCCAACAGCCAGCACGGGTTTCCCATCTTTAAAGACCAAGGTCGGGCTCATACTTGATAAAGGAGTCTTTCCCGGCTCAATTGCATTTGCCTCGCCATATGCCAAGCCTTGAGATGTCCTGATACCGGTCTTTGCACTGAAATCTGCCATCGCATTATTCATGATGAAGCCTCTATGAGGAATCACCACGCCGCTTCCCCACCAATTTCGAATGGTCTGCGTCTGCACAAAAGCATTTCCGAAGCGGTCCATAATTGAAAAACTGGTTGTACAACCCGGATAGGACTTTGCTTCAATACCTTCAGATGGTGCATACTCCTTGGCGCAGTCCATATCAATTTTTTGCGCAAGTTCCCTTCCGTATTCTTTAGACAATAGTCTTTCCAAATTAATCTTCACAAAACGTGGATCTCCCATTGCAACGGAACGATCAGCAAACATCATTTTCATTGTTTCTGCAATGACATGAGTCGCATCCGCAGAATGGAACCCCATCCCCTTCAAATCAAAGTTTTCCAGGATGTTCAGCATTTGTACAATATGTGTCCCGCCCGATGAAGGCGGTGCCATAGAAATGATGTCATATCCGTTGAAAGTCCCCAGAATCGGCATACAGCCCTTTGGTGCGCATTTTTCCAAATCTGCCTTAACCATAACGCCATCATATTTCTGTACTTGTCTTATAATCTCATCTGCAATAGGACCCGTATAGAACCAATCCACGCCCTTTTCAGCCACTTGTTCCATCGTATCGGCAAGATCAGGATTCGTGATCCATTCACCGAATTGTCTTGGCTTACCTTGGTTTAGATATAGTTCTGCAAAGCCTTCATAGTTTGTCTTATTATGTTCGGCTTCCGGCGTATCAGAAATTCTTGCATAAGGGAAGCCACAAGCGAACCCTTCCCTAGCTAGCTTGATTGCTGGAGTAGTCACTTCTTTCCAAGACATGGTTCCGTATTTCTTTAAGAGCTCATCCATTGCCCGGTACAGTGCTGGGACTGCAACCGAGCGCCCTGAAAATTCCGTAAGTAATGTATCTACATTTCCATTTTTATCGAGGAACATATCCTTATATGCCTTGGTAGGTGCTACGCCGCGAGCATCGCAGCAATAAAATTCATTGCTTTCCTTATGATAGAAAACGTAGAAACAACCTCCGCCAATTCCTGAATGGTAAGGTCCAACGAGACCCAATGTCAGAGAAACAGCACAAGCAGCATCAAATACGTTCCCTCCTTTTTTCAAGATTTCAAGCCCTGCTTTTGTAGCGTAAGGGCTATTGGATGACACAGCTCCTTCCGTTCCATATGGATAAGGACGATAAAAGAAAATATCTTCCAGCTGGTACCCGAGATAAGGATGATTAGGCATAAGTGATTCCTCCCTTCACAATACATATTAACAAAATTCGTAAACTATATTACTCAATGTGAATCCTACGACTTTGTTACAAAATAGCCGACAAGATAGCTTATAAGGATAGTCGGATAAACGACATTAATTTTACTGTTCAGTCCCGCAAAGATCCAAATCAATGCCATGATAATACCAGCAATTATACTAGCAATAGAGCCTTTTGCTTCGACTTTATCCCAGAACATTCCCGCAATTACAGTAAAGCTAAAGGGCGCATAGACGAGGTAGTTCAGTGTAAGGAACATATTAACCATTTGGGCGGAAGGAACCAAATAACCAACCAACATAGAAATATATGCCACTACAACCGTTCCAAAGCGAGAAACTTTAAGAATCTGTTTGTCATTGGCCTGCGGATTGATCTGTTTGGCGTATACGTTTGAAATAACAGTCCCCGTTGCCATCATCATGGTTGCCATCGTTGCAGCAACGATCATAGTAATGACAGCAAAGATGATTCCTGCAAAGGCAGGCGTCGACAAGTTTGCAATACTCCACGCAAAGGCACCCGCACCATCACCAAGCCCAGAAGTATTGGCTTTTGCCATCATCCCAATAATAGCCGTCAAAATACAGATAGGGCCAGCAATTACATACCCAAGGACGCATCCCCAAGAAGCATCGTGATCAGATTTTGCAGCAAACATGGGTTGCAGAGCAGCTTGGCTTACAATACTTGTAAGCGCACCTCCAATGGCCCAAGCAACAATTTGTTGAACGGGCATAGCAGTTAAATTATTGTACTCCTCTGGAAGTTTGGAAAGCAGTTCGGAATACCCGCCAATCTTATTCATATTCGTAACAACAAATCCAATCAAAAGGACGTAAGAGGCAATACAAACAATTCGTCCAATAACATCCGACCCCTTCATTCCTGCAAATCCAGTGTAGGCGGCTGCTATCGTTACACCAATAAACATTGTCATATTAAGTCCAATGCCGGGTAATACCATTTGAATAATAGAGGCAACAGTTTTCAGCTGGATAGGAATATAAAGAATGCCAAAAATAATCCAAATATATGCCTGAATCCTAGAAACAGAACTTCCAAAGCGATTTTCCAGAAATACTGGGAGGGAACTTGCTTTCATATATTTTCTCATCGGTTTTGCAAGCGCCGCCATAAGGAGAAAATATACCCCTCCAGCAATGGAATACCAGCACCCGGCAATGCCCATCGTATATCCATTTTGCGCTGCCCCAACGATGCTCATTCCACCAATTTGCCAAGCTCCCAGCATGGCACCCACTGAAATAATCCCCATAGAACGGTCACTCCCATTCCATTGATCAGACTTTGTAATGTGCGTTCCTGCATAAATACCAAATCCAATGATCACAAAGAATGTAATGAGCCAACTTCCCAACAGCATAGTAAAACCTCCTTTTTGATATAATATAATTTCCGGTTTTGTACAAAATAGACATTTGTCAAAGTTGCACTTTCGCTATTTACATAATATGATATTGCTATCATATTATCTTGGAATTTTCAGAATTTAGCTTGGTAATAATTGGAACTGGATTGGTCGGTGAATATTTTGTCTGAGAAACAAGCTTATGAAAAAATTTTATCTGTGCAGCCTTTTTGGGAAGCAGAAAGAAAAAATAAGTATATCATTACAGACCCGGAACTGAATGGTCCCGTTGCCGTCGTGTATGAGATCATTGCGGATCCTGGAGTTAAAGGATTAAAGTCCATTCCCGGGATTGGACTTATAGGAATCAATTTTTCCTTAGAAAAAGAAAAGCCTCAAGCAATGGTGTGTGGGGTCTTGAGCAAAAGTAAGGAAGTCCCCCTTTACGGGGTTTCCCGAGTGCTTTCCTGTCAGTTTTATCCCTGTCAGTTTACACGGCTTTTTGGCATCCCCAGCAAGGAAGTTACAGATATTGAACTCCCCTTGGATGATTTCATTCCCCCTGGCTCACTTGCTGAGGAAATTGCGAGTGCTGATTCTTTTCAAGAAGCAGTTGACCGCTTCAATAAATTTATCAATACTTGGAAGAACCGAAATCTCCGCATGACATCGAACGATTTCCTATCCCGGTACTTAGTAATTAATGCATTAAAAACCCATGGCACCTTACAAATTGCCGATTTGGAAAAAGAAACTGGCTATAGTGCACGCTACATTCAAAAGGTGATGTTAGAACACGTTGGGCTTGCTCCAAAAATTGCGTTGAATAATATTCGTTTTCAAAACGTAGTTAGACAGCTTATAGAAAACCCCTATGCTTCTCTTGCAGAGACAGCTCAAGAAGCCGGTTACTACGATCAAAGCTACTTTACGAAAGTATTTAAGGACTATATGGGCGTTACACCGCATATCTTTGTAAAAAAACTTCAGAATATCTTGAAATCAGGAAATTCTATAAGAAAATAGAAACATTAAAGCGCCTCAATAAAATCACCTATGATGGTTCCACATGCGGGAATTAGGAACGGGGAAATTGGTGGGTATACGGCCAGCAGCACAGCCATAGGTCCCTTAATCTCCATTTTCTGCATTTTCTGCATTTAATTAGGCTACAACACAATCTTATATGAATCTCCCAAGAAAGTGTTGGCACATACCTGCACTAGGCAATAGAATTCCGGTACTAGTTAGGTTTGCTAAGATAAAGCTGCCAAGGATAGACGGTCTGACGAACCGTGCCTTGTAACTAATAAACACAGGGAAGTTATAAGGTTCAACAACAAGAGTAAAACGGCCAAAAAGAGAGCCTACGGATACAGAGATGACGAATACTTTTTTACGTTAATTCGATATCTCTCAATTCCAGCCGTAAGGGGTATACTCCTCAAAAAAACGTGAAAGAGCCAAAGTTTATAGGAGTCCCCGCAATCTTATAATGTTAAACCACAGGATTATTTATAACCAAACCACAAAGTGGTTCAAAGGATTGACCACAATAAGTGTATAGCCCAATCACAGGATTATTTAACCCCCACAATCATTATAAAAAGGCCGTGAAGAAATTGAAATGTACCCTCTTTACTGGACACCCAGTAAGGAGGGTACATTTGCGTTATA
>ENA-OPWX01001835-OPWX01001835.1-human-gut-metagenome-genome-assembly--contig:-NODE-1835-length-13070-cov-3.546062_pt1 | contig 13070 bp, 6 predicted proteins | sample MGYA00241514_ERZ502020 | MGnify/ENA primary metagenome ERZ502020 (study PRJEB25962, sample SAMEA2042105) | human gut metagenome | biome: human gut; feature: human-associated habitat; material: faeces... | reverse complement strand
GGGATATCTCCTACCTTTTCCACATCATCGGAAACCATATCCGCTTTCACGAATGAATTCGCCAAATTGAATGACAAGGAGAGTTTATCATCAAAAGCACGATGGTTAACCGCTATTGAACCATTGATTGTCTCACGGCTGGTATTGCGGATCATACCGTCGTTCTTCTTATAGTTCAAGGAAGCCCGATAGTTGGTCTTAGCGTTACCTCCTGTAGCCGTCAAGTTGTGTACGTGAGTGAAGTTATTTTTATTAAGTAGGTTATCATAATGATCGTCACGTCCTCCGAAATCTCTGATATTGTCATTGTTTGTCTCTTTACCGTAAGCCACAAACTCGTCACCACTTAATGTTTCCGGACGTTTGTAAATGGCCTCGTGCATGATATATCCTGAGTAATCAACTTGGGTCGTTCCGGCTTGCGGACGTCTCGTAGAAACAATGATCACGCCGTTATTACCACGGGTACCGTAGATAGCCGCGGCGGAACCGTCTTTCAATACGTCGATAGCCTCGATATCTTCGGGTGCGATAGCGTTCAGGGAAGTCATGTTACCCGGCATACCGTCAATAATAACCAGAGGCTCGTTGCTACCTTTCAAAGAAGAGGCACCACGCATCTGTACTTTTACCTCGCCATTCGGGTCGGTGCTACCACGTGATACAGTCAGACCAGCTACACGTCCTTCCACCAATTGCATCGGGTTCACTACCGGTGCCTTGTTAAAGTCGGATGCTTTCACGCTGGTTACGGATGAGGTGATCTCACCTTTCTTTTGGGAACCGTAACCTACGACTACGACCTCGTCTAGTGTCTCAGAGTCTTCAGCTAAGACTATGTTCAATGTTTTTTGCCCGGTATAACGAACTTCTTGGGGTTTGAAGCCGATGAAGGAAAATACCAATGTGCTGTTATCCGGCACATCCAAGGTGAAATTTCCGTCAAAGTCCGAAGCTGTTCCGTTCGTGGTTCCTTTCACAACAATACTAACGCCAATTAACGGTTCCCCTTTTTGGTCTTTTACGACTCCTTTTACGGTAGAACCACTTTGCATGATCTCATGAATCTCTTTTTTGCCCATCTCCGGTACGGATGAATCTCCGGCCGCATACGAGGGCTGAATCATTAAAGATAAACAAAGTAACAAAGAGGCGTGTCCACCAAATAAAGTAAGGCACTTCTTTGTTTTTCCTTCACTCTTTTTTTCCATAAAACATATTAAATTAAAAGTTAATAATGTATTTCCATTAGGAAGAATACACCAAGCGTTTCGCTTTGTTATTCGGCAGCAATATTAATAGGTTTTAACGGTATGGAGAGTGCTCTATATGACCGGAAAGGTGTCATAAAATGCGTATGGCAGATTATGACACTTCTTTGGTGATTCATGACACTCTTTAGAAATCAAGATCTTAATTGCTTTTGGTGCGGTATTCCTTAGGTGTCATGTTATATTTACGGGCAAATTCCCTATAGAAGTATGATTTGTTAGAAATTCCTACATTATAAATAATTTCCTGAACGCTCATGTTGGTATTCACGAGTAATTGCGCCGCATAGTTTAACCTATAATCCTTTATAAAATCACTCGGCGTCATAGTAGATATTTTCTTGAAACGACGATATAAGATGCGAGTGTTTATATTCAATGCGTCCGCTACCAGCTCGGGACCGAGTCCTTCCTTGCTGACATTTTCTTTGATGATAGAGGTTACGGTGTCAAGGAATTCCTTGTCTTCTTGATGTAATAATTGCCCTTCCGTATATTGATAAGCACTTTCCGGAGAATAGAAATACTCTTTTAATTCTCTTTGGTTAGTCATCAATCGATTCACGACGGATAGGAGAACTGTTGGCGAGAAAGGTTTGGTTAGATAGGCATCCGCTCCGATATTAAGTCCTGCCGCTTGCTCTTGGTCTGATATTTTAGCAGAGACGATAATAAGCGGGATATGGCGGGTATATTTATTTTCTTTGATAAGCGAGATCAATTCCAATCCGTCCATATTAGGCATCATGATATCGGTGATGATAAGGGACGGAGTGTATTGTTTGAGGAATTCCAGAGCCTTTTCCGCATTATAAGCTTCTTGAACCTGATATTCGGAAGAGAGGGTTTCCGTGATTAACCAGACGATGTCTTTATGATCGTCGATAACGAGTATCATCGGTTTATCTTCCGTCTCTTTTTGTGCCGTATGTAAGATTTGCGGCTCTTGTATATCCGTGTTTGGGGAAGGAAGCGATACGGGAATCTCTTCGTCTATCGTGTTGTCTGAGGTCTCCTCTACGATGCCAAAAGGTAAGGTAACTGTAAATTCAGCATATTGGCCGACCTCACTCTCTATGTCGATTTTACCGCTTAACGATTGTACGAGGCTGTGGCAGATAAATAAGCCGAGGCCATTCCGTGTCGTATTTTGCCTGTTATCATCGTTATCCATCGTGCCAAGGATACGATATCGGTCGAAAATATTTTGCATGTCTGCCTCCTCGATTCCTTTGCCGGTGTTGTAAACTTTAAGGACGAGGAAGTTCTCCTCCTCATGTAAGGAGATACGAACCGTGCCCCCGTCTTCCGTATACTTAAATGCGTTGGAAATCAGATTTGCTAGGATCTTCTTGAAATAGACGGGATCCGTATTCCAATAAAGCTCTTTGGGAGCATCGATTTTGAATTGGATTTGGTGTTGCTCGGATAGTGGGTAAAACCATTCGAATTGAGTTCGCAAAAGAGAGGATACGGATACTCTCCGGATGTGCGTATGACTGAATCCTGCGTCTTCCGCTTTCCGGAAATCAAGGATCTCTTGGATAAGCCCGTTCAGTTCCTCTACATTTTCCCGGAGGACTGAAGTGTATTTTTCTAATGTCTTGTCTTTTGAGGTGGCGGCATAGGCTTGGATATAATTCTCCACGCCATTGATCAAGGTAAGCGGGGTGCATAGCTCATGCGTAATGTGGGTAAAGAAATTCAACTTGGACTCGTATAACTTCTCTTTTTGCTCCTCCTTGATCTTGTCTGCGATCTGCTTCTGTTTCTTTAGTATTTGGTGATGGATACGATAGGTGGCGATGATGAGCAAAACCGTACCGATAAAAAAATACGTGAAAATGGCTAACGAGCTTAGATAAATAGGAGGTAATACCTTGATAGGTAGAGTGTATTCTTTTGCCGACGAATCAATGACATCGTTGCGATAACGGACTTTCAGCAAATATTCCCCGTACGGTAGGTTCATAAAAGTTACTTTGTTTGTCTTTTGCAATTCTTTCCAAGAGGAGTTATAGTTGAGTAACTGATACGAATACTCGTAATTCTCCCCGTTGATGTAATCCGGAGCGACAAACGCAATCGTTAACGATTGTACATCAGCCGGAACCGTTACACCGTTCCGGCTGATGTCCTTATATAATGGAAGGATTTGTTTATCCATTTGCAACTCAAAGAAACTCAATTCTGGTTGATAGGTATGCTCCGGCTCCGTTTGTTTATTTACCCAGACCAATCCGTTGATACCTCCGAAGAATAAGCGCTCGGAGTATGGGCATTTCCAATAAGCATCATCAGAGAATTCCATGACGCTAAAGTAAGGCTGATGATAATTATGGAAAAAGTTGTTCCGGGGATTATATTTGGTGAGACCTTTGTTGGTACTAAGCCAGATACAGCTATCGTTCCCCTCATGGATACCATGGATCATGTCGTTTACGATCCCGTCGCTTTTATCGAATTGGCGTAAACGCATCTTTCCCCCTCTGAATTTAATTCGGGTGAGACCGGAGCTGGCGCCTGCATAAAACGTGGAATCTTCGGTTTGGCATACGGAAAGCACGTCTCCAATGGCCGGGTTTCTTAAATTGTTGGTTTGCAGGAATTCATATCCTTGATTGAAAATATTGAAACGAATGACTCCGTAACCGCCACGGCTTCCGAGGAACAGGGTCGAGTCGTTGTCATATACCATCGATTGGATTTCTTTACAGATGTTCTCTCCGTTTTTTAACGGGAAGGTTTGTACCTTCCCGATTGTAGGTACGGCTTTATCTATATGTAAGGTAACCTTTTGCAATCCGTTACCCGTTGTCGCTAGCCATAATGTGGAATCATCTACCTCGCAAATAGAGTGGACATAGCGTAGAGGGGTGGTGTCTTCTCGTTGCGGTATCGTTTTTATTCGTTTCTCTGTATACGAATAATAGGTCAGTCCCGGGCCTTCCGTGCCAATCCAGATACATGGATGGTACTTGCTTTTTTGGAAGCAATACACCCGGTTGCTGGATAGGCCGTCGGCGGTGGTGAAATGCGTGATAGCGCTTTGTGGGATCATCTTTTTGTTATGGTAAGTGTCATACGCTTGTATCCGGACAATACCGTCTCCTTTTGTCCCGAGCCAAAGGGATTGATCGTCATCTGTATATAAAGAACGTATGGGATTTTGTATATTAATCGGTAAATCCTTGAGTAAGATAGAGCCGAAAAGATCCGGTTTGTCATAAAACATCCGTATACCTTGTCCGTCTGTTCCCAACCAGAGAATCTCCTGCCTTTTATCGTTCATCAGGCAAAAGATACCGATGCCCATATTTATCGTGTTTTCCGGTTGGCTTAGGTCTAGAATATTGCCGTTACGGAAAACGATATACACATTGGATTGGAAGGTGCATATCTTGATGATGTTACCATATTGGTTTGTCATTTCAGACAGATCGAACAGGAATTCTTTCCCCTTTCCGTCTACATGCTGTCGATATAATTTATTGTCGGTATCTACAATAAAAATATGATTATTCTCGTAAAATGCGGATAAGATCGGTTTATTATGGAATTGGCGCTCTTCCGATAGCAAATTAAAAGTAGTATCGGAGAAATCCGGAGTCAACTTTTCCAGTATGCCCGAGGCTAATAATAAATAAAAATGTCCGTCCGTCCCGGCGAATAAGGTACGTACGGTTTGAGGGCCTACTCCTTCTCTCGGCAGGTCCCGGAACCCATCGCTAGATGGGGTGTAGCAAGAGATCCTGTTTTCCTTACAAATAGCGAGCGTGATGCCGGATGAATCGGACGCTAATAGATCGCATTCCATGTATCCGGGGAAAGACTCGGTGACTTTCCGTTCTTTTAGTGAGAATTTATTGATACCTAAAGAGGTTGATATCCATAAAAAGCCGGGTTCTGCGTCGGATATTTTGTGAATGATATTACTGCAAAGAGAGTTCTTGTTATTTAATTCGAAACGATATACATACGTATCTTTTCCGTTGTATAAGTTAAGTCCGTCGTAAGTCCCGAGCCATAAATAGCCATCTTGATCTTGATGCATGCAGATAATGGCGTTGTTCGAGAGGTCAACCATCGAGGTCTGATGTAGCACGGTTGAGGCAAATAGGTCTGTTTGCGTGATCAATAGTAGGAGACTGGTTATTGACAGAATAAGCCTTGTAAATCCCATGTGTTTAAGATTTAGTGTTTGTTTTCAACGCAAAGATAATATCTTTACGAATGAACAGAAAAGAAATCACTTTTTTGTTTACTTCTGTGCGAAATAGAGTATTCATATAGATTGAGTGTCGAATATCATACATGAATAAAATAAGTGACAGATGGAACAATGTGAAACAACTTCTCCGGAAAATGACGATGAGCTAATTGAAAAAGAAATTTCTGAATTGATAGAAGAACAACGTCTATTTACGGAGAGTATATATGCTTGTCTGCCGGTGGGGATTGAAATTTATGACGCACATGGTGTTTTGCGTAGTATAAACGACCATGCGTTGAAGATGTATGGTGTCGATGACCGGAATTCAGTGGTGAATATAGTCAATGTTTACAAAAGTCCATTTGTCGATGCGGAACTTTTAGCTCGAATACGGTCGGGCGAAGATATAACTCTGGAGCTTGAGTACGATTTTGATCGAGTTAATAAGGACGCTTACTACTCTTCCCATAATAAAGACACGATGATCTATGAGGTTAAGATTATCCCGATATGGAGTAAAAGCAGGCATCTTATTGGACATATATTACTCGCTAATGACATGACTTCCGAGAAAGAGGTGGAATTCCGTACGGAAGAAAGCAAGAAAAACCTGGAGATGGCAATGAAGGCGGCTAATATGGCCTCTTGGGTATATGATGTGAGTAAAAATGTTTTTAATCCTTTATATGGACAAACTGTTGCCCGGCAAGATATGCCAATGGAGGAGATATTGGATATTTTGCATCCTCTAGATCGTACTCCGTTAACTAGACTTTTCTCTCAATTGATAGATAATGAGGTAGAACAAGGACAAATGACTTTGCGTTTCTATAACGAGCAGGAAAAGATGTATCGTTATTATGAGAGTCGAATGCGCCTATCATCGGAACATCGTGGTAAATTGCAGATCATCGGGACTCAAATGGATATAACCGAAAAGTTGCAAATGACCAAGAAAGCGCAAGACCTAACCGCAAAACGTGAGTTGGCCATGAAAGTCAGCAATATTGTCCATTGGGATTTTGATGTAAGGACTCAGACGTTTGAATCTTACAATGATCCGATCAATGATTATCGTTCTGAAAAGACAATCACTCCCGAGGACTATTTGAATGCTACGCATCCGAATGATGTGGATTATGTACGGAGATATATGGAGCATATGTTCCGGGGCATAGATAAAGATTTCAATGTCAAATATCGTTCCAAGACCAAGTGGGATGACGAGTGGCAGACCTTATTGGTTACTGGAATCCAGGTTGAAAGAGATAAAGAAGGCCATGTGACTCGCTATACCGGTATTACGATCAATAATACGAAGTGGGAGAAGATGATTCAACAACTGAAGGAATTAAAGGAGAAAGCGGAACTTTCGGATCGTCTCAAGTCTGCGTTCCTAGCTAATATGAGCCACGAGATACGTACCCCGTTGAACGCTATTGTAGGCTTCTCCGAGTTAATGGTAACTTGTAATGATCCGGGAGAAAAAGAGGAATATATAAATATCATACAGTCCAATAATGAGTTGTTATTGCGATTGATCAACGATATCCTTGATCTTTCCAAGATAGAATCGGGTATTATCGAACGTAGGAAAGAGAATTTCAATCTGACTAAGGTTTGTAGCGAGTTATTCACGACGATTCGGGCGAAAATGACAAATCTGAATGTCGAGTTACGTTTGGATGATTCCAATCCGGACTGTTGGGTTCTTCTGGATAGAAACCGGCTTAAGCAAGTATGGATGAATTTCCTCTCCAATGCGATAAAGTGCACCAAATCCGGATATATCAAAATCGGATATACCATTGAAAGGGGAGGTCTTCGTATCTATGTTGAGGATACGGGAATCGGCATACCGGAGGATTTGCATGACAAAGTATTTACCCGTTTTGAGAAATTGAATGAGTTCTCGCAGGGTACCGGACTTGGCTTGACGATCTCTAGGGCCATAGTAGAAGCGGCAGGAGGAGAAGTAAGTTTCACTTCAACTCATGGTGTCGGGTCTACTTTTTGGGCATGGTTGCCTCTTGACTCGTAGGCTTGACTCCCCATTTGTTGGTAATATCCTTTTAAAATGGTGAAGGATCAGAAGCTTTTTTATCGCAATTTATAGGGATTTTAGAACTGGTGTAGCATATGTGACAGAAATATGACGATAATTCTCCTACCTTTGCGGCGGTAAAAATGTGGTATTAGATAAGATTGTTTATGAAATTTGAGAATGAGTGCTGGGATCACTTTAAGGGTGAGACCTGGAAAAGAGAGATCAATGTAAGAGATTTTATCCAGAGTAACTATACGCCTTATGAAGGGGATGATTCCTTTTTAGTCGCTTCTTCCGAGAAGACTCGTAAGGTCTGGAACAAGCTGACCGAGATGTTTAAGGTCGAGAGGGAAAAGGGAGTTTATGACGCCGAGACAAAATTACCTCAAGGGATCGATGTATATGGCCCGGGCTATATTGATAAGGAGAATGAGGTAATCGTTGGGTTACAAACCGATGCTCCGCTGAAACGTGGTATCTTCCCGAAAGGCGGTATCCGTATGGTTGAGAATAGCTTGGAAGCTTATGGTTATCATTTGGACCCGATGACGAAAGAGATCTTCACGAAGTACCGTAAAACTCATAACGAGGGCGTTTTCTCCGCATATACGGAAGAGATGATTGCCGCACGTCGTTCGGCTATTATCACCGGTCTGCCCGACGCGTATGGTAGAGGACGTATTATTGGTGACTATCGTCGTGTCGCTTTATATGGTACGGCAATCTTGATCGAGGAGAAAAAGCGTTTCTTGAATCGTTTGGATATCCAAGAGATCACGGAAGAGATCATCCAGAGCCGTGAGGAGATTTCCGAACAGATCAAGGCTTTGAAAGCGTTCGAGAAAATGTGCGCTAGCTATGGCTTTGATGTGACTCGTCCGGCACAAAACGCTCGTGAGGCAGTTCAGTTTGTGTACTTAGCTTATCTGGCGGCGGTAAAAGACCAAGATGGCGCGGCGATGTCTATCGGACGTACTTCTACGTTTTTGGATATTTATATCGAGAAAGACATCCGTGAGGGTAAGTTGACCGAAGAGGAGGCGCAAGAATTGGTAGACCAGCTGATCATCAAGTTGCGTATCGTTCGTTTCTTACGTACGCCGGAATACAATGATTTGTTCTCCGGTGATCCGGTTTGGGTAACAGAGTCCTTGGGCGGCCAAGGAGTGGATGGCCGTTCTTTGGTAACAAGAACTTCCTATCGTTATCTCCATACATTATATAATCTAGGTCCGGCACCAGAACCCAATTTGACGGTTCTGTGGTTTAAGAACGCTCCCGAGAACTGGAAACGTTTCTGTGCCAAGGTCTCTATCGATACGTCGGCTATCCAATATGAGAACGACGATTTGATGCGTCCGGATTATGGAGATGATTATGGTATCGCTTGTTGCGTTTCTCCTATGAAGATCGGTAAGCAGATGCAGTTCTTCGGAGCCCGTGCGAATTTGGCGAAATGTTTATTATATGCGATCAACGGAGGACGGGATGAGCGCAGCGGCGTACAGGTAGCCCCGATGTTCGAGCCGGTTCGCGGCGAGTATCTGGAATACGATGAGGTGATGGCTAAGTATGAGCAAATGATGCGCTGGTTGGCGAAAGTGTATGTGAACGCCTTGAAGATAATCCATTATATGCATGATAAATACGCATATGAGGCATTCGAGATGTCGCTTCACGATGGGGATGTAGAGCGTATCCGTGCGACAGGTATCGCCGGTCTTTCTATCGTTGCCGATTCGTTGGCTGCTATCCGTGATACGAAAGTACGTGTGATCCGTGACGAGCGTGGCTTGGCGGTTGATTTCGAACGTGAGGGCGAATATGTTCCTTTCGGTAATAACGACGATCGTACGGATAGTATCGCTGTAGAGATCACCGAGAAGTTCATGGAATATTTGCGTCAGCACGAGACCTATCGCCATGCGAAACCTACGCAGTCCATCCTTACGATCACCTCTAATGTGGTATATGGTAAGAAGACTGGTACGACACCGGATGGCCGTATCGGTGGAACTCCTTTCGCTCCGGGCGCGAACCCTATGAACGGTCGTGATACGAAAGGTGCTATCGCTGCGCTAGCTTCGGTAGCGAAGCTTCCATTCCAGCATGCGCACGACGGTATCTCTTATACTTTCGCTGTTTCTCCGGCTACGTTGGGAAAGGAGCGTGAAGTGCAGATCAATAATCTGGTTAGCTTATTGGATGGCTATTTTACTCCGGATGGAGGTCAGCATCTGAATGTTAACGTATTTGATAAGGATTTGTTGATCGACGCTATGGAACATCCCGAGAAATATCCGCAACTTACGATCCGTGTATCCGGATATGCGGTAAACTTCGTGAAACTGACTCGTGAACAACAGTTGGATGTTATTTCAAGAACCATTAACCATTCACTGTAAGTGATAAAAGGTAAGATACATTCATTAGAGAGTTTCGGGACCGTAGATGGTCCCGGAATTCGCTTTGTCGTTTTTATGCAGGGCTGCCCGTTGCGTTGCCTGTATTGCCATAACCCGGATACTTGGAACCCGAAAGGGAAGGTGAAATATCAGATGACTCCCGGCGAGCTATTGACGGAAGTCTTACGGTATAAGAGTTTTATCGCCCGTGGGGGGGTGACTGTTACCGGTGGGGAACCTTTATTGCAACCTGAGTTTCTGAAAGAGTTTTTCCGTTTGTGCCAAGAGCAAGGTCTTCACACAGCTTTGGACACATCTGGTTTCGTATGTACCTCAAAAGCTTGGGAAGTCTTGGATTATGCGGACTTAGTGTTATTGGACATCAAAACCTTAAACCCGGATTTACATCCGTTACTGGCGGGTGTCAAGCAGGATAATACGCTTCTGTTCTTGGATGAATTGGAGAGACGTGGCATAGATACTTGGATTCGCCATGTTATTGTCCCCGGATATACGGATAATGACGAGTGGCTGGAGGCGTTAGCTCGGTATGTCAGTTCATATAAAGTGGTTCGCAAAGTGGAATTGTTGCCTTATCATACGATGGGAACCTATAAATATGAGCAATTAGGCCTCGATTATCCGTTAAAGGGGGTGGAACCCTTATCAAAAGAACGTTTAGATAATGCGAAAGCGATATTCTCTCGCTACAAACCAGAAAATAACAAGGCCTGATCTCTCGATCAAGCCTTGCGATTATGCAACAGCTAATCAGGGAAAACAATCTAATCCGATTAGCTTTTAAACGATAGTAATAATTTTTTGCCTAGACTAACCTTGACTATTTAATATGTGTTTGTTTTGTTATATGCAACAAATATCTATTTTTGTAAGGAGATAAAAAATGATATAGATCAGAAAATGATGAATAGTATGAAGACACCACAAGAAATAGCCGAAATGATATCCAAACGTTTTTATCCATTACCCGATGCGGATTTGGATTCTCTGGCCTCGATCATAGAATCAAGTAAGGCTGCGAAAGGAGAATTATTGTTGGGTAACGGACAAATATCTAAATATTTATATTATGTGGAATCGGGATTATTACGCCAGTTTTACTATAAGAATAAACGTGATATTACCGAGCATTTCTCCTGTGAGGGAAATATCGTTATTTGTATAGCCAGCACATTCCAAAGAGAACCGACGCGTTTATTAATCGAGGCATTGGAACCGACGGTTTATCACCGGATCTCTTTTTCGGAATTTAGCGATTTATTGAAAACATCTTTAGCTATTAATAGATTGTACCAGAAAATACTGGAGTGGGCTTTGATGCTTTCGCAAGAGAAAGCGGACTCTTGGCGTTTTGAGTCGGCAAGAAAACGTTATCTGCGTTTTCAACAGGAATATCCGGAAGCAGCGAAACGTGCTTCTGTCAATCATATCGCCTCGTATTTATTGATGACACCCGAATCTTTGAGCCGGGTGCGGGCGGGAGTGTTGTAGCCTCTACCTACATTCAGGTATTATTGAGGCGAAAATAGCAATTTGTGGTGATTTCACGGTTCAAGTAATCCATCTATATTTGCGTCAGTTTAAAAAACGTAGAAGCAATGAAAATAGAAAAGATTACAGGACGTGAGATCCTAGATTCAAGAGGTAACCCGACAGTAGAGGTTGATATTTTACTAGAGTCCGGCGTTATGGGCCGTGCGTCTGTGCCTTCCGGTGCGTCCACCGGCGAGAACGAGGCTTTGGAGTTGCGTGATGGCGACAAGAAGCGTTATGGTGGTAAAGGCGTATTGAAAGCGGTTGAGAATATCAATACGATTATCGCTCCGGCATTGAAGGGGATGTCTGCCTTGGATCAGATAGGTATCGATCATGCGATGTTGGCTTTGGACGGTACGAAAACTAAATCGAAACTAGGTGCGAACGCTATCCTTGGCGTTTCTTTAGCTGTAGCGAAAGCTGCCGCAAATTATTTGGATATTCCTTTATATAGATATATTGGTGGAACGAATACCTACGTGATGCCTGTTCCGATGATGAATATAATCAATGGCGGTTCGCATAGCGACGCTCCGATCGCTTTCCAAGAGTTTATGATTCGTCCGGTAGGTGCCGCTTCTTTCAAGGAAGGCTTACGTATGGGCGCTGAGGTATTCCATGCGTTGAAAAAGGTATTGCACGATCGTGGGTTAAGTACCGCTGTTGGTGATGAGGGTGGTTTCGCCCCGAATTTGGAAGGTACGGAAGATGCCTTGAACTCAATTATCGTCGCTATCAAGGCGGCTGGTTATGAACCGGGCAAGGATGTGATGATCGGTATGGATTGCGCTTCTTCTGAGTTTTATAAGGATGGAATCTACGATTACACGAAGTTTGAAGGAGAAAAAGGAGTGAAACGTACTTCCGACGAACAAGTGGATTATCTGGAAAAGCTGATCAACGAATACCCGATCGATTCCATTGAGGATGGTATGAGTGAGAATGATTGGGCTGGTTGGAAGAAACTGACAGATCGTATCGGTAACCATTGCCAATTAGTCGGAGATGATTTGTTCGTGACAAATGTAGAGTTCCTTTCAAGGGGTATTAAAGAAGGTTGTGGTAACTCAATCTTGATCAAGGTAAATCAGATCGGTTCCTTGACGGAGACACTGAACGCTATCGAGATGGCTCACCGTCATGGATACACGACCGTTACTTCACACCGTTCCGGTGAGACGGAAGACGCTACGATCGCCGATATCGCTGTCGCTACCAATAGCGGACAGATCAAGACGGGATCATTAAGCCGTTCGGACCGTATGGCTAAATATAACCAGCTGCTTCGTATCGAGGAGGAATTGGGAGACCGTGCCGTATACGGATACAAAAGAATCAATTAAGTATATAAAGTAAATTATAATCGCTAATTATGTAGTAAGCCAAAACCCAAGATATTGAAGGGCTTCTCCGTGAGGAGAGGCCCTTTTTATTGATTGATAAAGTGTTATCTATAACCTCATAAAATATATCGATTGGAAAAATTGTTTTAATGAAGAAATATGTTATATTTTTGTTCCCAGAAGTTATGAAAAAGGTCTAAGATATTGAAAATGAGCATAGGTTATTCGCTCATT
>ENA-OPWX01001821-OPWX01001821.1-human-gut-metagenome-genome-assembly--contig:-NODE-1821-length-13201-cov-3.225544_pt1 | contig 13201 bp, 10 predicted proteins | sample MGYA00241514_ERZ502020 | MGnify/ENA primary metagenome ERZ502020 (study PRJEB25962, sample SAMEA2042105) | human gut metagenome | biome: human gut; feature: human-associated habitat; material: faeces... | reverse complement strand
TCCGATCTAATGTAGGATATAAAGCCGTCGTTCCCTGTAAAGCATGTGCTCTTGTGATCGCATAGAACGCTTTCGGGGTAGCTTCCGTGAAATCATGTCCGTTGCCGCCGTGTACATGCGTGTCGATACAGCCGGGAGCCACATAATATCCTTTTGCGTCGATGATCTCCGCATGAGGAATCTCCCGGTTTTGCCCGGTGATCTCCACTATTTTCCCATCCGAGATGATGATTTGCCCGTTTGGTAGGAGGCCCGAAGGAGTTAATACTTTTGCGTTTATGATTTTAAGAAATGCGCTTTCCATATATTTTGTTTTTAGTCTTTTGGAATCAGTAATAAGTTATCCTTATAGGACAACGGGGGATTATATTGGATTTCCCGGTTGCCCCTCGGGGTAGCGGATCGTAAGAGTGGTGACTGGCCGGTTATCTCGTAAATAGCTTGTCCTAATAAAGGATCCTTCAAATCTCCGAATTCAGCTAGATCACTCTTGAATTCATCAATAGCTACATCGGGATGAAATCCGTCTTCATAATCAGCTTCCCGATCCTTATTATAAATATGGAAAGTGACGGGAGAAAGTATCCAGCCATATTTTTTAGATTCATTGTAGATCGTCATACCGACGGTCTTGCCAAAAGTCTGCTTACCGATAACCCGAACGTCTAGATAAGATCGTAGCGAGTTAATGATAAGTTCGGAGGCAGAAGCCGTAGTTGAACCTGTCAAAACAAATAGCCGTTGTAGGTTTAAGTTTCCCGCCATGACCTCGGTCGTTTTGAGCAAAGGCAAGGTCTCATTTTTATTGGAGTTTTTATCGTTATACTCCATGATACATAAAGGTTCTCCTAAAACGTTTTCACGGACTAATAGCGAAGCCAGTAATTGGGCGCAATTGACAAGCCCACCCCCATTATAGCGTAAATCAAGTACGAACTCATTGACGTTGCGGCTTTTGAATTTTTCGAAGAGTTGTTGCAAATAAAGATTATAACTAGTGTCGCTATAATCGTATTCATCCGGTCCGGAGGCGAAATGGTTGTACATCAAATAGCCGATTCGCTTATTGCCATATGTGTATACGGAATCTTTTAGGAATGGGGTGTCTTCTACCGTTCGGGATGCGTTCAAGGTAACTCTTCGGGTGGAGACGAATCCCTTGGTGTTTCCTATTTCTTTTCCTAGTTGGAGGGATACGCTGCCTCCGCTTCTCAACACATCATAGTCTTGGATAGAACCCAAGGAGCCGTTTACGCCAAGTATCCAGTCTCCCCGTTTCAATCCGGCTTCTTCGGCGGGTGAATCCTTTAATACATAAAGGACAATGGCTATTTTATAGGTACTGCCTCCGTCTTTAAGGTTGGAAGTCGCGAAATCGAATCCATATGAGTTGTTCGCGTCGTAAATGCTCTTTGTTACGGTCGCTTTCTCTAATTGGGAAAAGTAATGATGGCCTTCAGGAAGATCTTTCCCGTCTTTATCGGATAACAGGCCCTTGAAGAAGCTCTCCGGATCAAGACTAATGTCCAAGGAACTTTTATCCGGTAACTCGGAATACCAAAGATAATTCTCTCGCATTGTTTGCTCGATCCATTGATTCACTTCATTGTCGGTTGCCGGAATGTCAATATCATCTTTCTCGCAAGCGGAGAATGCTAAAAGGCCAAGGATAACGATCGTATAATATTTATAATTCATAGTGGATATATATTAAAAACAGCCCTTCTCTCAATAACGGAAAAGGGCTGTTGATATTGTTAAGGACAAATATACGCTATATTTTCTTCTCGATAACCGCTTGAACAACATTTAATACATAATCGCCCAGCTTTTCACTTTCACTAACCATGTCCATGTAATAAACGCCATCTTGATATTGGTACAGCTTATTGTTGATATCTTCGATATTCCGGCTCTTCAACTGGTTACGATAGTTGTTGATCTCGTTCTCTATGTTATAAGAAGGATTGATATCATCATGTACGAGTTCCGGTTTATGCAAAATTAGGTTCATGCGATTTAACGCCCCGGATACCAGCTCGAACATATGATCCAAGTGCTTGTTTTGCTCCTCCGTGAATTCGGATTTGAACTCGTTTCTGCGTTTGATACTTCGGGCAAGGTTATTACAAGAATCCGCTATACTCTCGATTTCCGAGACGGCACGTAGCATGATACGGATTTCTTCCTTACTTTCAGAACTCAAACGGCCTTCCGATACTTCAGTCAAGTAATTCGCGATCTCGATCTCCATGCGGTCGCTGATATTCTCGTATTTCTCGATGCGGCTATAAGTCTTGAGGAAGGTCTCCTCATTCTTCTCGTAGAATAATTCTTTCACCATATTAAACATCCTAGCCGTACGCTCGGCGAATAATGAGATTTCTTTATGAGCTTGTAGGATGGAAAGCTCGGCGGTGGATAACATACCTCCCGTGATATAGCGAAGGCGGTATTCCTCGTCTTCCACCTTGGGCTTGATAAGCGTACATACGGTCTTTTCGATCAAGCTTACGAACCAGATCATAATGAAAGTATTACTGATATTGAATGCAGTGTGGAACGCTGCCAGTTTAAAGGATACCGCCACAGCCGGATCACTGACCTTCATTACATGGGTAACAAACCATGAGACGGCATTCGTGAAAGGGTAGAAGAGCACCAAAACCCACATGACACCGAAAACGTTGAAAACAAGGTGCGCTAATGCGGCTCGTCGTGCTTGTGTGTTTCCGGTTAATGCGGCTAAGTTGGCCGTAATCGTGGTTCCGATATTCTCGCCTAATACCAAAGCGACTCCCAAATGGTAATCGATCCAGCCGTTGGCGCACATAATCAATGTAATAGCCATCGTGGCGGCGGAGGCTTGTACGATCATGGTTAAGATCGCTCCGATAAATAAGAACAAGATGATGGAGAAAAATCCCATATCCGTATAATTCTGCACGAAAGCCAGCATTTCCGGATTCGCTCCGAGGTCCGGGGCGTTTGCCTTTAAACTTTGAAGACCCATGAACAGGAACGCGAAACCAAAAACAAATTCACCAATTGATTTACGAGAGCTTTTTCCTGAGAAGAAGAGTGGGAGAGCGAAAGCTAAAAGGGGAAGGGCGAATGCGGCGATATCGACCTTGAAACCGAGGGCGGAGATAAGCCATGCCGTTACCGTGGTTCCGATGTTGGCACCCATAATGACTCCGATGGATTGGGTCAATGTCAAGAGTCCGGCATTCACGAAACTCACGACCATAACCGTCGTAGCCGATGATGATTGGATAAGAGCCGTTATTAACACCCCGGTGAGCATACCGGTTACTCTGTTCGTGGTCATTGCGGTTAGTATTCGCCGTAAACTGTCACCCGCAAATTTTTGTAACCCTTCACTCATGATCTTCATTCCGTACAAGAACAGCGCCAAGGAGCCGATCAGCCGGAGAAAATCAAAAAAAGAATAGTCCATTTAAATTACGTTTAAGTGGATTGTATATCCGATTAATATTCCTAACTTTAGGGGGCGAATTTACAAATAATAACTGAGATAGTATGTCTGAGACAATAACAATTTACTGCAAAAATAATAATACCTACAAGGATGTACCCATTGGTTCTTCGTTGTTGGACATTTATACGGCGGTTGGCGCTCCGCTTCGGTACAGGCCGATGAACGCGCAAGTGAATAATAAGACGGAAAGCTTGAACTTCCGTTGCTGGCAACCGAAGGATATCGAATTTATCGACTATACTCAATTATCCGGATTGAGAACCTATGTCCGCTCGCTTTGCCATATATTTTCCAAGGCGGTGTATGATATTTGGCCGACGGCGACCTTAAATCTGGAACATCCGGTGTCGAAAGGTTACTATTGCGTGATCCATAACGGCAAGAACATCGATCTGGAGACGATCGAGAAGATCAAGAAACGTATGTGGGAGTTGATTGATGCGGATCTTCCTTTCCTCCATAAGAGTGTCCGTACGGTGGATGCCGCCGTATTGTTCAGGGAGCGGGGTATGAATGATAAGGCTCGCTTAATAGAGACGGCGGGATTGCCTTATACCTCTTATTATGAGTTGGAAGGTTATATCAACTTCTTTTATGGCTGTTTAACCCCTTCGACCGGCTATATCCAATTGTTTGACTTGGAACCGTATATGGATGGCGTTTTGCTCCGTATCCCGAAGCAGACCGATCCGATGGAATTGCAGCCTGTCATCAAGCAGGATAAGATGTTCGAGGCTTATAAGGAACACCTTACATTGCAGCGGACTGTCGGCTTAGATAATGTGGGGGATTTGAATTTAGCGATAGAGAAAGGCCGCTCTCAGGATATAATCCTTGTCTCTGAGGCGATGCAGGAAAAACAGGTTGCCAAGATCGCCGAAAAGATCGCCGATGGATATAAAGAGGGCATCCGTATCGTCTTGATCTCCGGCCCTTCTTCTTCGGGAAAGACTACGTTTTGCAAGCGTTTGCAAGTACAATTGACGACTAACCTGCTTCATCCGGTAGGAATTTCCTTGGATGATTATTTCTTGAATCGGGAAGATACACCGAAAGATGAGCATGGCGAGTATGATTTTGAATCTTTGTATGCGCTGGATTTACCTTATTTTAATAAGGATTTGAAGAAGTTGTTATCCGGGGAAGAGATCGAGCTGCCTAGTTTCAACTTTGAGTCTGGCCGAAGGATTTTCAAGGGAAAGAAGTTAAAACTTCGTGAGAACTCGATTTTGGTAATAGAAGGTATTCATGCTTTGAATCCGGAACTGACGGAGTTTATCGATGATAAATATAAATATCGGGTATATGTCTCGGTCTTGACCTCTATCTCTTTGGATAACCATAATTGGATACCGACGACGGATAATCGTCTGCTGCGCCGTATTATCCGGGATTATCGCTTTAGGGGATATTCGGCGGAAGATACCATTAACCGTTGGCCGAGCGTGCGCCGAGGTGAGGATAAATGGATCTTTCCGTATCAGGAGAATGCGGACGCTATGTTTAATAGCGCCATGTTGTATGAGTTGGCCGCTTTGCGGAAATATGCGGAACCGATCCTAGCGCAAGTACCCGAGAGCAATAAAGCGAATGCCGAGGCATATCGTTTGCTTCGTTTCCTTCGCTACTTTAATTATATCCCTACGGAAGAGTTGCCGGGAACTTCCTTGCTCCGTGAATTCTTGGGGGGAGGAAGCTTCAAGTACTAGGTAGAATCAGACTCTATAAAGCCTTTAAAAAAAGACGTACGTGTTTTTCCGAAAACATGTACGTCTTTTTTTGAAAACACGTACGTGTTTTTATGTTACCCCTTTTTGACAAAATGTTTCGGGGCCCGGATTTAAGCTGTTTGTTATTTGGAGGCCGGGCAATGATCCGTCGGGCAAAAGATCATGCACCTTGTTTAGAACTATTATAGTTTAATAGCTGTACTGTTAAAACTAAAAACTTATATTTGCATGTTGATAAATAAGAGGGCGGGTGATTGTCCTGCCCTTACAGTGCAATGATTTAGATTATGTTAAAGCAACAGTTACAACAAAAGTTACAGCAAAAGCTATCCCCTCAGCAGATACAGTTGATACGGCTTCTGGAGCTTCCCGCGATCGAGTTGGAAGAACGTGTGAAGCATGAGCTGGAAGATAACCCAGCCTTGGAGGAAGGAAAAGAGCCTGTTGATGATTTTGAACGAACTGAAAGCGAGGAGGGGGGAGAAGAGATCCCTTCTGTTGATACTGAGACCGACCTTTCTTTGGGAGATTATTTAACGGAAGACGATATACCTGATTATAAGCTACGGGAAATGACCGAGCGTGCGGAACGGAAAGAGGATGTCCCCTTCTCCGTAAGCCAATCCTTGAATGAGTTTCTGTTACAGCAGCTCGGGTTAAGGGATTTACCGGATAAGCAAATGAAAATAGCGGAGTATATCATTGGAAATATCGATGATGACGGTTATTTGCGCCGGGACCTTTCGGCGATAGCGGACGATTTGATCTTCCAAGCCGGACAAGAGGTAGATGAGAAGGAGATCGAGTCTATCTTGAATATCATCCAAGATTTTGAGCCTGCCGGGGTAGGTGCCCGTGACTTGAAAGAATGTCTGTTGATCCAGCTGGATAAGAAGGAGAATACTCCGGTTACAAATTTGGCGATTCGTGTTTTGACCGAATATTTCGAGGAGTTCACCCGCAAACATTACGATAAGATCTTACGAGGTCTCGATATCGATGAGGAAACGTTAAAGAAGGTCATTCACGAGATTACTATGTTAAATCCGAAACCCGGAAGTAGTTGGGGTGGTTCTATGGAAGTGGCGATGAGCCAGATCATCCCGGATTTCGTGGTGGAAGCGCATAATGGAGAGCTTATCTTGAGCATGAATAACCGGGGGGTACCGGATATGCGTATCAACCGGGAGTATGCCGAGATGTTTCAGGATTATACGGCGAATAAGGCGAACCAAACCGCTGAGAGGCGGGATGCCGTACAGTTCGTGAAACAAAAGTTGGATTCCGCCCAGTGGTTCATCGACGCTATCAAGCAACGTAATGAGACCTTGCAGCGTACCATGGAGGCGATTATCTATTTACAACGGGACTTTTTCCTGACAGGCGATGAGGCTACCCTCCATCCCATGATCTTGAAAGACGTAGCGGAGCGTGCGGGATATGATATCTCCACTATTTCCCGGGTAAGTAACAGTAAATATGTGCAAACGAATTTCGGTATTTATCCGTTGAAATACTTTTTCTCCGAGTCTATGCAGACCGATACCGGCGAGGAGATCTCGACCCGTGAGGTGAAAAAGATCATGAAAGAACATGTAGATGCCGAAGACAAACGAAAACCGTTGACCGATGAGGAGTTGGCTACGATCCTGAAAGAAAAAGGGTATGTCATCGCCCGGCGTACGGTAGCGAAATACAGGGAGCAACTGGGGATTCCGGTAGCTCGTCTGAGAAAAGAAATATAAAAGCGTATGAAACTATTCTCGAATATAATATCCTTCGTGTTCCATCCGTTGCTTATGGTGACCTATGGGATCGTGTTGGCGTTGATGTTTACATTTCTCGCCATTTACCCGTTACCTGTGAAGCTGCTGATTGCCGGAGGTACCTTTATTTCGACAGCGATAGTTCCCGGGCTTTTCATCTTCTTATTGGTGAAAAATGGCGCGGCCGGCGATATAGAGCTTTCCGACCGGAAGGAGCGGGTGGTTCCTTATCTGATTTTTATTACTTCCATCTTGGTATGTATCTTTTTCCTGTATAAGATGCTGATGCCGTTTTGGTTGTTAGCGATGCTGATCGGGGCTTGCGTAGCCTTGGTAATCGCCTTATGCATCAATTTTGCTTGGAAGATTAGCGCGCATGCCATTGGTATCGGCGGGTTACTGGGCGGTATTATGGGAGTGGCGCGTATCCATATGATAAATCCCTACTGGGCTTTTATAGTCGTGTTGATCGTGGCTGGTTTATTAGGTACCTCGCGTATCTTTTTAAAAAGGCATACACCAATGCAGGTATATGCGGGGTTTTGTCTGGGATTTATATGTACCTTTGTAGCCTCATTAATGAGTTATATCTATTTATTCATCTAATAAAAACACTAAAATTATGAATTTTCCTGCAGATTTAAAGTACACAAAAGACCATGAGTGGATTCGTGTAGAAGGTGACGTAGCTTATGTTGGTATTACTGATTACGCTCAAGGCGAGCTAGGTGAGATCGTTTATGTAGACATTACGACAGAGGGGGAGACCGTCGCTCAAGAAGAGGTGTTCGGTACGATTGAAGCTGTTAAGACTGTTTCCGATCTTTTCATGCCGGTTAGCGGAGAGGTTTTGGAAGTAAACGCTGAATTGGAAGACGCTCCTGAATTGGTTAATGAAGACGCTTATGGTAAAGGTTGGTTAATCAAGATTTCTCTTACGGACGCTTCTGAGTTGGAGGAACTATTATCCGCTGAAGACTATCAAAAATTAATCGCTAAATAAGAATGACACCTGTTGTAAGTATTATCATGGGTAGTACCTCGGATCTACCCGTTATGGAGAAGGCGGCTAAGTTCTTGGATGAGATGGAGATCCCGTTCGAGATGCATGCTCTATCCGCACACCGTACTCCCGCTGAGGTGGAGGCTTTCGCCAAAGGAGCTAAAGGACGTGGAATCAAGGTTATCATCGCCGCTGCCGGAATGGCCGCTCATCTTTGCGGTGTGATCGCTTCCATGACGACGGTTCCCGTGATCGGCGTGCCTATTAACTCTACGCTGGACGGTATGGATGCCTTGTTGGCTATCGTACAGATGCCTCCGGGAATCCCTGTGGCTACTGTCGGCATCAATGGCGCTTTGAACGCTGGTATCCTTGCGGTGCAGATGCTTGCCGTCGGCGACGAGCAACTTCAGGAGAAGCTATCCGCTTATAAGGAGGATTTGAAGAAGAAAATCGTGAAGGCTAACGAGGAGTTGGCTAAGGTTTCTTTTAAATACAAAACTAATTAATTGAAAGTTGAAAGTTGAGAATTGAAAATTAAGGAGAAAGTCTCTCTTTAGGTTTTCAGTTCTCAACACTCATTCTCAATTTTCAATTCTCAATTTTCAATTAACAATGGCTTACTTTAATTACAACCGCCGTAAATCATCCGTTGCCCAAATCGGTGACACACCCATGGGAGGTGAGAATCCTATCCGTATTCAATCCATGGCTAATGTATCAACGATGGATACGGAGGCGGCGGTAGCTCAAGCGATCCGTATGATCGAGGCGGGAGCTGAGTATGTGCGTTTTACGGCACAGGGGGAACGGGAAGCCCGAAACTTGGGCGAGATTCGTAAACAATTGAATGAACAAGGGTATACGACTCCTTTGGTCGCTGATATCCATTTTAATCCTAGAGCGGCTGATGCCGCCGCCGGTGAGGTGGAAAAGGTACGTATCAATCCGGGAAACTATGTAGATAAGGTAAAGACATTCAGCTATCTTGAATATACGGATGAGGAATATGCCGCCGAGATCGAGAAGATCCGTGAGCGGTTCGTCCCTTTCTTGAATATTTGTAAGGCACATGGCACCGCTATTCGTATCGGTGTGAATCATGGCTCGCTCTCCGATCGTATCATGAGCCGTTATGGTGATACGCCCGAGGGGATGGTAGCGAGTTGTATGGAGTTTCTTCGCATTTGCCGGGAGGAGAATTTCCCGGATGTGGTTATTTCGATTAAGGCTTCCAATACCGTTGTCATGGTAAGGACCGTGCGGTTGTTGGTTCGTACGATGGAGGCCGAGAATATGCATTACCCCTTGCACCTTGGGGTAACGGAGGCGGGTGACGGTGAGGACGGGCGTATCAAGAGCGCTGTCGGAATCGGTACGCTTCTATGTGACGGTATCGGTGATACGATCCGGGTTTCCTTGAGTGAGGACCCCGAGGCGGAAATGCCGGTAGCGCGTAAATTGGTGGATTATATTAGGGAACGGGAAAATCATCGTCCTATCGAGGCTTCGATGGCTCCCGGTTTCGATACGGTGGCGACATGCCGTCGTATAAGCCGTGTGGTGGAGGGTATCGGAGGTACTTTCCCGCCAGTCGTGATCTCCGATCGTAGTAACGGGGATTTTGAGTTTGATCATTTGTCCTTGCCGGACTATATATATATAGGAAAGGAAGATCCGGATAATTTGCCGGATAATTTCCGTTTATTGGTAGACGCTCATTTTTGGAAAGAGCGTCCGAATGCTTTTCCTTGCTTCATCGCCTCGGAAGCGGAGGAGTTAAAGGATTACGATTGTCCGCTTAAGTTTATCCGTCTGACGTATATGGATCTTACGGATCGTATGTTGGAGATCTTGAAAGCGGATAAGACCGTGGTGGTTTTATTAAGTACACATCATCGGAATGGGGTTGGCTCGCAACGTGCGGCTATGCATAAATTGCTGATGGCGGGTTGTGACGTGCCGGTTGTCTTGCATCGTGATTTCCGGGAGACGGATGTGGAGTTGTTGCAACTGAAATCCGCCGCCGATTTCGGTACGCTTTTGCTGGATGGTTTTGGGGATGGCTTGATGCTGCACAATGAGGGATGCGAGGCGGTTGTCTCGGATCGCTGTATGTTCGGGATCTTGCAGGCTACAAGAACCCGTATCAGTAAGACGGAATATATCTCTTGTCCGAGTTGCGGACGTACCTTGTACGACCTGCAAACAACGATCGCTCGTATCAAGGAGGCTACTTCCCATTTAAAAGGCTTGAAGATCGGTATCATGGGCTGTATCGTAAACGGCCCCGGCGAGATGGCCGATGCCGACTATGGTTATGTGGGTGCCGGACGTGGACAAATCAGCCTGTATAAAGGTAAGGAATGTGTCCTCAAGAATATCCCCGAGGAAGACGCTGTAGAACGTTTAGTTCAGTTAATAAAAGAGAACGGGGATTGGGTTAATTGATTGACTATTGACAATTTGTTTATCTTTGCAAGTATGAAAGTAAGAATTATCAATAAATCGCATCACCCGCTGCCGGGTTATGCGACTCCTTTATCTGCCGGGATGGATATCCGGGCGAATTTGTCGGAATCGGTTGTGTTGAAACCGTTGGAACGTAAATTAATCCCGACCGGACTTTATATCTCGCTGCCGGAAGGCTATGAGGCCCAGATGCGTCCTCGTAGCGGGCTGGCTTTAAAGCATGGGATAACCCTGCTGAATACGCCGGGTACGATCGATGCAGATTATCGGGGGGAGATCGGTATCATTCTCGTGAATCTATCTTCCGAACCATTTACGGTGAATGATGGTGAGCGTATCTGCCAAATGGTTATAGCCGCTCATAGCCATGTGGATTGGGAGTCCGTGGAGACGTTGGATGATACGGAGCGGGGAGCCGGGGGATTCGGTCATACCGGAAAAGAATAAGAATAATAAGGTTAACAAGAATAATAGGATGTTTAAGCAACTGATATATCTCATCTCTTTCCTCTCGTTGGTCGCTGTGCTCCCGGCTGGTGCTACAGAAACGGAGAAGGATCAACGTAAATTCGATTACTTCTTTTATGAGGGCTTGAACTTGAAGAACGCCGGGAAATTCGACGCCGCTTATGATGCCTTCAACCATTGTTTGGCGATTGACTCGACGGCGGCTCCAGTCTTGTATGAGCTTTCTTCTTTTTATGTGCAGCTGAACCGTCCGGAGAAAGCGGTCGAGATGTTGAAAAGAGCCGTAGCCAACAGCAAGGATAATTTCACGTATAAAATGGCATTGGCGTCTATCACCCGGAATCTGGGTATGTATGGCGAAGCCGCCGAGGAGTACGAGGAACTGGTTCGTGATTATCCGGAGAAGGAGGAGTTGAATTATTATCTGGCCGATGCCTTGACGCAAGCCGGCGAGATCGGGAAGGCGATCGAGGCTTATGATGCGTTGGAGTCGGTTATGGGTATGAACGAGGCGATCTCCATGCAGAAATACAAGCTGTACGTCCAGTTGGAGAAACCGGAAGAGGCTTTCAAGGAGATCGAGAAGCTAGCGGCTAAATATCCTATGGAGGCCCGTTACCAGATCGTATTGGGCGATCTTCATTTGGAAAACGGGGAGATGGACAAGGCTTTGGCTTGCTATCAAAAAGCGAATGAGATTGATCCGACTGACCCTTATTATATCGTCTCTATGGCCAATTACTACGAGGCGAAAGGAGATAAGGAGGCCGCCGAGCAACAAATCCGTAGCGCTTTGGTAAACGAGAAGCTGGACGTGGAGACGAAAGTGAACATCCTTTCCCGGTATATCTTGAAACTGCAACAAACGAAGCAGGGAACCGAGAACGCAAACCATTTATTCCAAACTCTTTTGGAGCAACATCCGGAGGATATTGACTTAAAGCTGATGTATGGCGGTCTCTTGATGGCCCAAGGAAAGACAGAGGAGGCGAAATTCCAGTTCCAGTTGGTAACCGAGATGGAACCGAGTAACGCCGGGGCTTGGCAGCAATTGCTGAATTTGGCTTTGAAAGGGGAGGATATCCCGGAGGTCATCCGTATCTGTACGGCTTGTATGGAGCTTTTCCCCGAGTCGCCGGAATATTACTTCTATCTGGGTATCGCTTACTACCAACAACAGAAATATCAAGAAGCCTTGAATACCTATTATGCGGGCTTGAATATCATTCCGAAGGAGAACCTGCCGCTGAAATCGGATTTCTACGGCCAGATCGGTGATATTTATTACCAGATGGGGCAATTGGATCAAGCGTATAAAGCGTACGATGAGGCATTGAAGTACAATGACAAGAACGTGGTCGTACTGAACAACTACAGTTACTTCCTTTCCTTGGAGAAGAAAGACTTGAAGAAGGCGGAGCGTATGAGCGCCCAATGTATCAAGCTGGAACCGGACAACGCCACGTATCTGGATACCTACGCTTGGATCTTCTTCGTACAAGGAAACTATACCTTGGCGAAAATCTATATCGAGAGCGCTTTGGAGAAAGATAAGACAAAGAGCGCCGAACTCGTGGATCATTATGGGGACATCCTTTTCATGAACGGTGATAAGGAAAAAGCGGTGGAGCAATGGAAAAAGGCGAAAGAGATGGGGAAGGATTCCGAGATCTTGAACCGTAAGATCGCCGAGCAACAATATATAGAAGACGAGAACGCGAAATGAAAAGAGACTATTTCTTGACCTTCCTGTTATGTGGAGGTCTTTTACTTTCGATGTTGACAGGCTGTAAATCGTCCAAGAAAGTCGGGACGGTGGAATCCGCTAGCGTGAAGGCTCATAATGAGTTCTTCCAGTCGGTGGAGGATCAATCCTTCCAGTTCCGTACCTTGACGGCCCGGCTGAACGTGGATCTGGATATCCCCGGTAAGCAAATGAGCTCTCGGGTGGATATGAAGATGGTCAAGGATAGCGCTTTCCAGCTGTCGGTACAGCCATTTCTCGGGATCGAGATCTTCCGTATCGAGTTGAGCCGGGATACGATCAAGGTGGTAGACCGCATGAATAAACGCTATATGATCGAGAATTATTCCAATTTGCAAGGACAGACTCCGATCGAGTTCAACTTCTATAATTTGCAGGCTCTTTTCACGAATCATCTGTTTATCCCGGGGGAGCAAGGCGTTTCCCGTAAGCATTATAATCGGTTTAAGCTGAATCAAGAAGGTCCGGTCGCCGAGATCAAGACGAAGGATGCCA
>ENA-OPWX01001815-OPWX01001815.1-human-gut-metagenome-genome-assembly--contig:-NODE-1815-length-13241-cov-14.943425_pt1 | contig 13241 bp, 9 predicted proteins | sample MGYA00241514_ERZ502020 | MGnify/ENA primary metagenome ERZ502020 (study PRJEB25962, sample SAMEA2042105) | human gut metagenome | biome: human gut; feature: human-associated habitat; material: faeces... | reverse complement strand
TGAAAGAATTAGTGGAAGTAATTGCAAAATCTCTTGTTGAAAATCCGGATGAAGTGGTTGTTACTGAGACAGAAAAGGAAGACGCAATTATCGTTGAGCTGAAGGTCGGACCTGCTGATATGGGTAAGGTTATCGGACGTCAGGGAAGAATTGCGAAAGCGATCCGCACTGTAGTCAAAGCGGCTTCTTCAAAAAGCAGCAAAAAAGTGATTGTAGATATTCTGCAATGAAAATAGGGTCAGGAGCTGTGGAACATCCCATGGCTCCTGATTTGGGTTTATTATGAAAAAATGGGAGAGCAGATGGAAGATTTATTAAAAGTTGGTGTGATCACTACGACACACGGAGTACGCGGAGAAGTAAAGGTATATCCAACCACAGATGCAGACAGATTTCTGGATCTGGAATATGTTCTGCTTGACACTGGCAGAGAGAAAAGAAAGCTTGAAATTGAGAATGTTAAGTATTTCAAGAACCTTGTAATTCTGAAATTCAAGGGAATTGACAATATTAATGATATAGAGATGTATAAGAAAAGAGAACTCTGGGTTCCGAGAGAAGAAGCACAGGAGCTGGAAGATGATGAGTATTATATTGCAGACCTGATCGGAATGGATGTTGTTCTCGAAGATGGAAGCAAATTCGGAACTTTGAAAGATGTAATGGAGACTGGTGCCAATGATGTCTATGTAGTAGAGGACACGAAAGGTGCGGAGGTTCTTCTTCCAGCGATCAAGGAGTGTATTCTTGATGTGGATGTGGAGAAGAATGTAATGACCATTCATCTGATGAAAGGATTAATATAAATGAATTTTCATGTTTTGACCCTGTTTCCGGAGATGATTGAAAATGGTATGAACACGAGTATTACCGGACGTGCCATTACAAAAGGTCTCCTGACACTGGAAGCAGTGAATATCCGCGATTATGCGTTTAATAAACATCAGAAAGTGGATGACTATACTTATGGCGGCGGCGCCGGGATGCTGATGCAGGCAGAACCGGTTTATCTCGCATATGAGGCGATTGCCAAACGCACAGCAAAGCGGCCGAGGGTTGTATATCTGACTCCTCAGGGACAGGTATTTAATCAGGCAATGGCACGCGAGATGGCGCAGGAGGAAGATCTGGTATTCCTCTGTGGACACTATGAAGGAATCGACGAACGTGTTCTGGAGGAAATCGTGACAGATTATGTATCTATCGGAGATTATGTGCTTACAGGCGGGGAACTTCCGGCTATGGTCATGATGGATTCTATTTCCAGAATGGTTCCGGGAGTGCTGAATAATCAGGAATCCGGTGAGACAGAATCTTTTGCGGGAAATCTTCTGGAATATCCGCAGTACAGCCGCCCGGAAGAATGGCATGGGAAAAAGGTGCCGGAGGTTCTGATGTCCGGTCATCATGCAAATATAGAGAAATGGCGCAGGGAGCAGTCTGTTTACCGTACGGCAAAGAGACGCCCGGATCTTTTAAAGAAGGCGGATCTGACCAATAAAGAATGGAATTATGTGCGCCAGTTAAGGAAACAGTGGAAGGAAGAAGAGGAGCAGACAAAATGAAAACAGCAGATTTTTATTATGATCTTCCTCAGGAACTGATTGCTCAGGATCCTCTGGAGGACAGAAGTTCATCCAGACTGATGCATCTGTCTTTACAGGATGGAAGCATTGAACACCGTCATTTTACAGATGTATTGGATTATCTGGAAGAGGGCGACTGCCTGGTTATCAATGATACAAAGGTAATCCCTGCCCGTTTATACGGACATAAAGAAGAGACAGGAGCACTGATTGAGATCCTGCTTCTGAAGAGAAAAGAAAACGATATCTGGGAATGTCTGGTAAAACCTGGAAAGAAAGCACGTCCGGGAGCGAAGATCACATTTGGAAATGGAATTTTAAAGGGTGAGATCATTGATGTTGTGGAAGAGGGAAACCGCCTGATTCAGTTCCATTATGAAGGAATCTTTGAGGAGATTCTGGATCAGCTTGGAGAAATGCCTCTGCCACCATATATTACTCATAAACTGAAAGACAAGAACCGTTATCAGACTGTTTACGCAAAGAATGAAGGATCCGCAGCAGCACCGACCGCAGGTTTGCATTTTACAAAGGAATTGCTGGAAAAGGTGAAAGAAAAAGGCGTGAATATCGCTCATGTGACTCTCCATGTAGGCCTTGGAACTTTCCGCCCTGTAAAGGTTGATGATGTGGAAAGCCACCATATGCATTCTGAATTCTATATTGTAGAAGAAGATCAGGCGAAGCTGATCAACGATACAAAGAAAGCAGGAAAACGTGTTATTTCCGTAGGAACCACGAGCTGCAGAACTCTGGAATCCGCAACAGGAGAAGATGGAATCCTGAGATCAGGAAGCGGCTGGACAGAGATTTTCATTTATCCGGGATATAAATTCAAAATGATCGATGGATTGATCACAAACTTCCATCTGCCGGAGTCCACACTTCTGATGCTGGTATCCGCACTGGCTGGTAAGGAAAATATCATGCGCGCCTATGAGACGGCAGTACAGGAAAGATATAGATTTTTCTCTTTTGGAGATGCGATGATAATAATATAATATCAACATAAAAATATTTTATATTATATAATGGATAATATGAAATACATAAAGAAAGCCGAGAAATCTGAAAAGACTTCCCGGCTTTTTGCGCCTAATTCATATCAACTGTGTTATTATCAGAAGAATTAGCACTATCTGTATTATTTCCTGTTGTGCTGCTATTATATTTTGCAGTAAAGGTAGTACCTTCCTCAGTAGAAATCCATGAGCTTCGTTCATTGATCTTATTCAAAATTCGTGTAGCTTCGTCGCCCTCGGCAGGAGTTGGCTGATAGTTATTGTAACCTTCATACGCTGCGGAAGAAATAGAGCATGGAATAATATTAGTCACATTATCATCTTTGACGCCGTCAGAATCAATGGTAAAAGTCTGCTGATAGATCATGGTGTCCATATCGCTTGGAGAACTGTTTCCACCGAAGCAGAAGTTTCCAAGACTGTACACGATATTTTTACCCTTATAGGTTTCAATGCCCTGAAGAACATGAGGGTGATGTCCGCATACAAGATCGGCACCTTCATCAATTGCCAGGCGTCCAAGGGTTGTCTGGTTGCTGTCCGGGACGGTTTCGGTCTCATTTCCCCAGTGGAAAATAACTACGATTAGCTGTGCACCATCAGCTTTTACCTTCGCAATATTATCTTTTAACTGCTGTTCTCTGCCAAGGTGGTCATTCAGTTCATAGATGCCGACTAATCCGACCTTAACGCCTTTTATATCCATTACGGCGGTTTCATCATATCCGAAATGTACGATTCCTGCATTATCCAATGCAGTGAGTGTGTCTTCGAAACTCTGATCTCCGTAGTCATGGCTGTGGTTATTGGCAGTATTTACCGCTTCGACAGAACCATTTGTCAAAATAGAAGCATAAGAGGCAGGTGCTTTGAAAGCAAATGTTTTATCTTCGCGTTCGGTTGAGTCAGTAAGTGTTCCTTCGAAATTCGCAATCGTCAGATCATCTGCAGAGAAAATGCTTTTTACATTCTGCATGAAATAATCGGCACCATAATTTTCATAGTAAGCGTTTAAACTGGTGTCATAATCAAATGTCTCATCTGTCCCAAGGGTACAGTCACCTACAACACTGAGAGTCAGAGATACAGGCGAATCTACGGTAGAATCTGACGCTGTATCAGATTCAGAAGGATCAGAAGCCGAAGAAGCGGATTTGCTGCTGTCCGAAGAGACATTCATTGATACAGCATTTTTGGAAGCGGTTTTCCGTGAATGTATATAGTTGCTGCATCCGCGGATTCCTGCCAGAAGCAGTATAAAAACCAGAACAAAAATGCCGATTCCGGCTGCAATCAGTAGTTTCTGCCGTCTTTCCTGATAATATTTTGATTTTCTGTAGATATTTTTTCTGCGGGATGTCGAGGTTTTGCCCTGTGGTTTTTTAGATTTAGGATTCATATGTATTCTCGCTTTCTTATGAGTGATAAGGACATTCAGATTACTGAAAAATGAAAAAACAGTGGTCTCTATTCAGTATCCGTACAGTTAAGGAAGTCAATCGGATATTCGCAATCCGCTTTCGCTACTTGCTCATAACCAAATAACTGCTTCGCAGTTTATCAGAAGGGGCTTGTACCCCTTCTGATACAAGCAAGTCCCCACCCACTGCTTATTGCTCTTCGCAATTGAAGCAGGGGACTTACTTGATTTGGTCAAATCATTGGAAAACTCTGTGAGGTGAAATAAGAATCTGAATTTATATTTCACAAAAACAGATATATTCATATGAAAATTTTGTGTGAATAATGGATTACTGAATAGTTAAATTATATAAGAAGTATATAGAGAATTCACAGAATCGTCAACAAATAAGTCTTTTCATAAAACCACATTTTTGTTATAATACTATGACAAAAGGTTACATAAATATTACAGACAGAGGAATGGGATATGTTATATATAGGAAATCACACAAGCTCATCCAAAGGATATCTGGCGATGGGAAAACAGATGCTTGCAAATGGCGGTAACACTTTTGCATTTTTTACAAGAAATCCAAGAGGGGGAAAGGCAAAAGAGATTAATCCGCAAGATGTACAGGCATTTTTACAGTTGGAGCAGGAAAATCATTTCGGCAAGCTGGTAGCACATGCGCCATATGTGATGAACTGCTGTGCTGCGAAGGAGAATCTGAGAGAGTTCGCCAGAGAGACAATGGCGGATGATCTGAAACGTCTGGAACTGACACCGGGAAATTATTACAATTTTCATCCGGGCAGCCATGTAGGTCAGGGAGCGGAAACAGGAATTGCCAAAATCGCGGAAATCCTGAATGAAGTTCTTACAAAAGAACAGAGCACGACAGTCCTTCTCGAGACAATGTCAGGAAAGGGCAGCGAGGTAGGAAGAAACTTTCAGGAACTGCGCCAGATTATTGACCAGGTGGAACTGAAAGAGAAACTGGGCGTCTGTCTGGATACCTGCCATGTCTGGGATGGAGGATATGATATTGTCAATGATCTTGACGGGGTATTTGCTGAGTTTGACCAGATTATCGGTCTTGACAGACTGAAAGCGATTCATTTAAATGACAGTATGAATGGTCTTGGCAGTCACAAAGACCGTCATGCCAGACTCGGGGAAGGCGAGATTGGACTGGAAGCACTTGTGCGTGTGATCAATCACCCTGCGACAAAAGGCATTCCGTTTATTCTGGAAACTCCGAACGATGATGAGGGATGGGCACGTGAGATCGCGCTTCTCAGGAAAGAATATGAGGAAAAACAGGGATGAAAACATTGATTTTTAATGGTTCACCGAGGAAAAATGGTGAAACAGCATATATGATCCATACATTACAGGAAAATCTCGGTGGAGAGTACAAAGTGGTTGATGCATACAGGGCACAGATTCGTCCGTGTATAGATTGCAGATGGTGTTTTGACCATGCGGGATGTGCGGTTAAAGATGAGTGGCAGGAGATTCTTTCCTATATTGAGGAATGCGACCACATTATTATTGCCTCTCCTGTATATTTTGAAGAAGTTACGGGCATGCTTCTTGCAGTGATGAGCAGGCTGCAGACCTATTTCAGTGCCAGATATATCCGTAAAGAAGAACCGGTTCCGAAGAAAAAAACAGGAGCTGTTCTTCTGGCTGCAGGAAGTATCGGACCAAGAGAGAAAGCAGAGAGCACAGCAGAAATGCTGCTTCGCCAGATGAGCTGTGAGAGTCTGGGAACGGTGTATGTAAACCGTACAGATAAAGTGCCGGTCAGAGACAGGGATGATATGATACAGGAGATAAAAGATCTGGCAGTTAAATTAAAGATGAAAGGATGAATAGAATGAAGAAATTTAGATACATGATAATTACAGGTATGCTTCTTGCATCTATCGGCCTGGCCGGTTGTGGAAAAAAGTCAGAAGATGATATTACGAACAAAGAAATCTATCAGGACGACCTTCAGCCGCTGACAGAAGAAGAGCTCAATGAAATGGATGCGGACACTTCTGATGAAGATATGAAGCAGATTGACGAACCTGAGGATGAAAATGCAGATAGCGCAGAGACAGCAGATGCTGCGAAAACAGAAAATACAACAGAAAATACAGCAAAAGATGCTGCATCCTCAGATACAACAAAAACTTCAAAATAGTCAGGAATACTACATCATTTTCCGCTTATAATAGGCAAGCAGCGGAAGTGGATTGTGAATATCCGATTGACGGTTTATGAAAAAAGCACTCGTGGGAGTGCTTTTTTCGTTAGAAGAAGTAAATATTTAACCGAATCAAGTAAGTCCCCTGCTTCAATTGCAGATACCTGCCTGATTTCTGTTGAAGAAAACTCCGTCAAATTAAGAAAAAACTTCGTTTTTCAGTTCTTCCCCATTCATAAATGCCTTTGCATTTTCCAGAGTGGTTTCTGCGATGTTATCCAGTGCTTCGCGTGTAAAGAAGCCCTGATGAGAAGTCATGACTACATTCGGGAAGGAAAGAAGACGCTGAGTGATAGAACTCTGCAGGATACGCTCGGACATATCCTCAAATACAAAATCAGTTTCTTCCTCATAAACATCAAGACCAACTGCAAAGAATTTATGATCGCGGATTCCGGAAATCAAATCCTCTGTTTTGATCAGACCACCACGGGAAGTATTTACAAGAATCACGCCATCTTTCATCTTAGAAATAGTTTCTTCATTAATGAGATGCTTGGTTTCCTTAGTAAGAGGGCAGTGAAGACTGATCAGATCACTGGTTGCAAGAAGCTCATCCAGAGATACATATTCCAGATAATCAAGGTTTTTATTCGGATAAAGATCGTAAGCGATAACTCTCATGCCAAAGCCCTTGCAGATTTTTGCCATTGCCTGTCCGATTTTACCTGTACCGATGATACCGGCTGTTTTCTGATAGAAGTTTACGCCCATCAGACCGCTTAATGCGAAGTTGTTTTCGCGGCATTTGATGTATGCTTTATGTGTGTGGCGGTTTGCTGTGAGAGCAAGTGCCATTGCATGTTCGGCAACAGCTTCCGGAGAATATCCCGGAACACGCAGAACTTTTATACCGTATTTGTGAGCAGTTTCCAGATCTACATTATTGTATCCGGCGCAGCGCATAAGAATCAGTTTTACGCCCTGTACGTTAAGCTCTTCAATTACCTGAGTGCCCAGATCTGCGTTTACGAAAGCACAGATGGCTTCATAGCCGTGAGCAAGGGATGCGGTTTCTTCGTGAATATTTGCTTCTGTAAATTTAATTTCAATACCTGGATAGGAAGGAAGAAGCTTTTCGAAAAATTCCTCGTCGTAATTTTTGGTGCCGTAAAATAAAATTTTCATAAATAGTTAGCTCCTCTCTGTTCGGGTATATATCAGATACAGTATTTTAACTGAATCAAGTAAGTCTCCTGCTTCAATTGCGAAGAGCAATAAGCAGTGGGTGGGACTTGCTTGCATCTGAATATAATTACCATAAAAATATTATGTTGTTAAAATAATAACAATGCTACGAGACACATTATAAATGATTTTCTGAAAAAAGAAAAGGGTATTTTGGATAAAAAATCTCAAGTATTAATAAAAATACAAAATTTCATTTTAATAATTTGTTTACAAGATGCAAAATAACAAATTTTGGAAATGACAGTATTGTTTATCTAATGATAAGTATGTACTAAAAAGAAAAAAGTATTCCCGTTTTATACAATAAAAACTCCCAACAATGTTTGAACAAAAACATTCGTTGGGAGTTATGGTATAAAATTACTTATAAATTATTTCCCAAGAGAATACAAATCCTCATAAAATTCCGGATAGGAAATTTTAACACAGTCTCCATCCTTAATTGTGAGTGTGCCATCACAGATTGTTCCTGCCACAGCAAAGGACATAGCAATTCGGTGATCGAGATAAGAGTTGATCTCTGCACCGTGGAGTGGTTTGCCACCATGAATGATCATTCCGTCATCAGTCGGCTGAATGTCAGCACCCATACGTTTCAGTCCTTCTGTTACAACTGCGATACGGTCAGATTCTTTAACCTTCAGTTCCTGCGCATCCTTAATGACGGTAGTCCCCTCTGCAAAAGCGGCCATAACGGCAATCATTGGAATCTCATCGATCAATGTCGGAATAATTTCTCCCTCAACAGTGGTTCCGTGAAGGCTGCTGGTGCGGATCAGAAGGTCTGCAGTAGGTTCACCTTCGGTACTTGCATTTAATAATGTAATGTCAGCTCCCATAGCTTTGCATACACGCAACATACCATCTCTGGTAGGGTTGATTCCTACATTTTTAAGAAGAATCTCGCTTCCTGGTGTGAGAAGTCCTGCCGCAATAAAATACGCAGCGGAAGAGATATCTCCAGGCACTTTAATTTCACGTCCGTTTAACACTGGTTCCGGTTCGATGGAAGCGGTTGTTCCCGCAGAAGATACCTTTGCTCCGAAATAATTCAGCATAATCTCAGTATGATTTCTTGACAGCACCGGTTCGGTAACGCTGGTAATGCCGTCTGCATACATTCCTGCAAGAAGTACGCAGGATTTTACCTGTGCGGAAGCAACCGGAGACTGATAATGAGTGGTATGCAAAGGGTTACCTGTAATACGTAAAGGTGCGCAGCCATTGTCTTTGAGACTTACGATATCAGCTCCCATAGAAAGAAGAGGAGTCATGATACGCTTCATTGGACGGGACTGGATAGAAGCATCTCCGTTTAATTCACTGGTAAAAGCCTGTCCGGCCAGAATTCCGGAGATAAGTCTTGTGGTAGTTCCACTGTTTCCTACGTCCAGAATTTCAAATGGCGCGCTCAGCCCATGAAGGCCTTTTCCATGCACCAGAATTTCTGAAGCATTTCGCTCAATATCAATTCCCATCTTCTGGAAACAGGAGATAGTAGAAAGACAGTCTGCTCCTTCCAGAAAATGTGTGATTTTTGTCGTACCCTGTGCAAGAGAACCGAACATAACCGCACGGTGGGAGATAGATTTATCACCTGGTACAGTCAGCTCTCCTGAGAGGTGTGTCTGTTTTTTGATTTCCATGTTTGACTCCTGCCTGTTTTATAATATTTTGCCTGAATATCAAGCGGCCAGTACACTGTTTGAAATAACTACACTATTTATCTGTTTGTACATTCAAATCTGTATCCTGTTCAATTGATGTAGTTACTTAATATTCGCTGTACTAGCGTTCGTATACGATATAATTTCGTTTCTTAAGAAGTGCAGCACCCTTTTCCATAGCTGTTCCGTCATAGAATTCGATTTTAAGAACACCTTCCTCAAATTCACGGTTATGGATAATTCCGATATTCTTGATACTGATCTTCTCCATAGCCAGAATAGTTGCGATAGTGGCAATTCCTCCGGCTTCATCAGCAATGTCCAGATACAGGACATATGCTTTCTTGAGCAGTCCATTGTCCACAACATCGATGGAGTCACGATAATCTCTGGAGTGTGCAAACATCTGATACAGACTCTTGGAGTCTTTATTATCTACAAAACAACGGATCTGCACCAGCAGACGGATATAGTCGTCCAGAACATTGGAAATATTCTGGTTGTTTTCCACGCAGATCTGTTCCCACATAATCGGAGAGGAGGAGGCGATACGTGTGATGTCGCGGAAACCTCCGGCTGCGATCGTTTTCATATATTCCTGGTCGCTGTCCAGCATGCTGACAAGATTTACCAGTGCAGAAGCGATGATATGAGGAAGATGGCTGACTCCGGCAGTGATAAAATCATGTTCTTCACTTGTAAGAACCATAGGGATTGCTCCAAGGGAAGAAATCATTTCTGTAAAGTCAGTCAGTTTCTCTAATGGCACTTCGCCGCCGGGAGTGATGATATAATAAGCATTCTCAATCAGGCGGTCACTGGAAGCCTCGAATCCGGTTTTCTCCGAACCTGCCATTGGATGGCCGCCGATAAAACGGGATTCCATGCCAAGGCGCTCAACTTCTTTATGGATAATGCCCTTGACACTTCCGACATCTGTGATGATGGTGTCAGGACCGATATTCTCTTTAAAATATTCCAGATACTTTACATTATATTCTACAGGTGTACACAGGAAAATATAATCACAGCCTTTGAAACGCTCGTCGTGTTCTTCACAGACGGCATCAATCATATTACTGCTGACTGCTGTGGCAAGTGTTTCCCGATCCTGGTCATAGGCGAGGATACGGTAATCTTCGTGGTATTTCCGGATGGCCTTGGCGATTGAACCGCCAATCAGTCCGAGACCGATAAAACCGATGGTTTTCATAGTGGTTTCTTGCATCCTTTCAAATAGCTTTTTTTGTTACTGTTCATACGCTGCTATTTTGCGAGGCGTTTTGACATATTCATACCAAAAACCAGAGACATACAGCGTGAATTCATACGATTTGCATATCATATTTTTCTATTTTAAAGGATATAATTTGAAAAGTCAATTCGTTGAGAGACTTTTATACATAAATAATTTAAAGTGACAGAGTAAACGGGATTATGAGAGTGTCAGATATTTACTATTACTGTGCACGAAGTGAACAATATCCATTTACTTTTTGCCAGAGATAAATAGTACATAAAAAGCTTGTATACGTCTGATATTACATTTGTGCCAAATTACACAGTTAAAATCTGCAAAAATTACTGAAAATATATAAAATGCTTATGAAAATACAAAGAGTTCACAAAAAAAGATGTTAAAATTTCATAAAATACTTGAAAAATACAAAAAAATTTAGTAATATATAGCCATATCGTTGCTGCGGGCGTTATAAGCAGCGACAACATAACAGACAAACAGGGAGGTACGCAACATGGATGTATTTAGAACTGACCGAATTAGAAATGTAGTCCTTTTAGGTCATGGGGGCGCTGGCAAGACTACACTGGCCGAAGCAATGGCTTACTTAGCAGGAATGACAAACCGTCTCGGAAGAGTAGAGGACGGAAATACTGTCAGCGATTATGACAAAGAAGAGATTAAGAGACATTTTTCCATTTCTACCACATTGATTCCGGTACCATGGGATAAGGTAAAGATCAATGTGCTGGATACTCCCGGATATTTCGATTTCGTAGGCGAAGTAGAAGAAGCAGTAAGCGCAGCAGATGCAGCGATCATTGTAGTTTCCGGTAAAGCAGGCGTTCAGGTTGGAACACAGAAGGCATGGAACTTATGTGAGAAATATAAACTTCCGAGAATGATCTTTGTTACAGATATGGACGTAGATGATGTCAGCTACCGTAAAGTAGTAGAACAGCTCACTGAACTCTACGGCAAGAAGATCGCACCGCTTCACTTCCCGATTCGTGAAGACGGCAAATTTGTAGGATATGTAAATGTTGTAAAACAGGCAGGACGTAAGTACATAGATAAAGGTAAGAAAGAGGAATGCCCGATTCCTGAATACCTGGATGAATATCTGGAGAAATATCACGATATCCTTATGGAATCTGTTGCAGAGACCAGCGAGGAATTCATGGACCGTTATTTTGAAGGTGATACATTCTCAGTAACAGAGGTTTCCGCAGCACTTGCAATGAACGTACAGGAAGCATCTATCGTACCTGTATGCATGGGCTCACCAATCAATCTTCGCGGTGTATCCAATCTTCTGGATGACATCTGCGGATATTTCCCAAGCCCGGACAAACGTTCCTGCAACGGAATCGCTCAGAAGACAAATGAGATCTTTGAAGCAAACTACGACTTCACGAAAGTGAAATCCGCATATGTATGGAAAACAATTGCAGACCCGTTCCTTGGCAAATATTCTCTTATTAAAGTATGCTCCGGTGTTATCAAATCCGATGACACTTTATTAAACGTAGAGAAAGGCGAAGAAGAACGTCTGAATAAATTATATGTACTTGAAGGATCCAAACCGATCGAGGTTCCGGAACTTCATGCCGGTGATATTGGTGCAATTGCCAAATTAAACAGCGTACAGACTGGTGACAGCCTTGCGACAAAAGCAAATCCGATTCTTTATCCGAAGGCACTCCTTTCCACACCATATACCTGCAAGAGATTTAAAGCAGTGAAGAAAGGTGATGAGGATAAGATTTCCCAGGCACTTGCGAAGATGATGAGTGAAGACAAAACACTTCGTGTAGTAAATGACAGTGCAAACCGTCAGAGCCTTATCTATGGTATCGGTGATCAGCATCTCGATATCGTTATGAATAAATTAAAAGAACGCTACAAAGTAGATGTTGAGCTGAGCAAACCGAAGGTTCCGTTCCGTGAGACGATCCGTAAGAATGCAGATGTAGAAGGCAAACATAAGAAACAGTCCGGTGGACATGGACAGTATGGACATGTTAAGATGCGTTTCGAGCCATCAGGCGATCTGGAGACACCTTATGAATTTGAACAGGTTGTAGTTGGTGGTGCAGTTCCGAAGAACTACTTCCCGGCAGTTGAGAAAGGGCTTCAGGAATGCGTATTAAAAGGACCTCTGGCTGCATATCCTGTAGTTGGTGTGAAAGCTACCTTATATGATGGATCTTATCATCCGGTAGACTCCTCAGAAATGGCATTCAAGATGGCAACGATTCTTGCATTTAAGAAAGGCTTTATGGATGCATCACCTATACTCTTAGAGCCAATCGTATCTATGAAAGTAACTGTTCCGGATAAATTTACCGGTGATGTTATGGGTGACCTGAACAAACGTCGTGGCCGTGTTCTTGGTATGACTCCTGATCATCAGGGCAATACCATTATTGAGGCAGATGTTCCACAGCTTGAGATTTATGGATATTCCACAGATCTTCGTTCTATGACAGGTGGAAGCGGAGAATTCTCCTATGAATTTGCACGCTACGAGCAGGCTCCTGGAGATATTCAGGCAAAAGAAATTGAAGCCAGAGCAAGCAAGGTAGATAAAGCGGAAGAATAAAAAAGGGTAATTACTGACAGAGCAGTAATTTGTGTCAGCGCAGGAATTAAAATATAGTTAAGAAATAAAAACGGCAGGACATTTTGCAGAGATGCGGAATGTCCTGCTTTTTACGTTTTGTTGACAGAACTCGTAGTGTATTACTCGAAAATGCGAAATAAGTGCCATTTTTAACAAATGTAGCAAGAATTCTCCCACCTCTTCAGGGACGCCACTGAAAAAGTGGTCGTAAAATCATATATCTGATATAATTAAGGTATCATAATTG
>ENA-OPWX01001798-OPWX01001798.1-human-gut-metagenome-genome-assembly--contig:-NODE-1798-length-13335-cov-4.752636_pt1 | contig 13335 bp, 10 predicted proteins | sample MGYA00241514_ERZ502020 | MGnify/ENA primary metagenome ERZ502020 (study PRJEB25962, sample SAMEA2042105) | human gut metagenome | biome: human gut; feature: human-associated habitat; material: faeces... | reverse complement strand
TCCGGCCTCAGCCAGAAGGCAGGACAGCTGGAACCAATTCCCAGAAAAGAAACAGAAAACGGCCATGGCTGCGGTCACTGTCTTCTGGGAACAGCTGCAGCCGGAGCTGCTCTGATGGCAAAAGATTATCTGATTCAAACCGGCAGAGAAGGTACTGTTGTGCTGATTGGATGCCCGGCGGAAGAAGGAGGTTCAGGAAAAGCTTACCTTGCCAGGGCTGGCGTGTTTGATGATCTGGACGCAGCGCTCACCTGGCATCCAGCTGGAGGAAACGCTGTTTTGACAGGTTCTCTGCAGGCAAACTGCCAGGCCTATTTTCGTTTTCACGGCGTTTCCTCCCACGCGGCAGGATCTCCTCATCTAGGCCGAAGCGCCCTGGATGCCGTAGAGCTGATGGATGTAGGCGTAAACTACATGAGAGAACACATGGAGCCCACTGACCGGATTCACTATGCTATTACTGATACAGGCGGCAGTTCTCCCAATGTGGTACAGAATCATGCGGAGGTTCTTTATTTGATCCGTTCCACCGATAACAATAAAGTGAAACGATTGTATGAAAGGGTAAAAAATATTGCCAGAGGCGCTGCTCTGATGACAGAAACAAATGTAGAAGCAGTATTTGACAAAGCCTGTTCCAATATTCTTTCCAACAGCATCCTGGAACAGCTTCTTTATGACTGCATGAAAACGATTCCTCTTCCATCCTACACGGAAGAGGAACTGGCCTATGCAGAACAAATGAAGAAAACGATCACTGACGCTGATATAGCCAGTGATATATCCCTGATGATGGTTCATGGAGCAGAAAAGAGAAGACTGGCTTCCCTCTACCGCGAGCTTCCTATGGCCAATTTTGTAGTGGAACATCAGCACCAGGATCTGTTCCTTCCGGGCTCTTCCGATGTGGGAGACTGCAGCCATGCAACACCCACAGCCCAGTTTGTGGGAGCATGCTTTGTGCCTGGAACGCCAGCCCACTCCTGGCAGATGACAGCTCAGGGAAAGGAAAAGACTGCAGTAAAGGGAATGTTCTATGCAGCCCAGGTACTTTCTGAAGCTTGCCGTCGTCTGTTTGAAAAACCAGAAATTGTAAAACAGGCCCGAGAAGTATTTGAGAACGATACCGAGGGAAAACCATACGAGTGCCCCATCCCAACAGAAATCCTGCCTAACGCAAACGGAAAAAGGAAAAAGCACTCATATGCCAGCGGACAAGAAGGATAAAAAATAGACAAAAACAGGAGGTGATGAAAAATGACAATTGCTGAATCGGCAAAGTCCATAGAGGAACATTTAAGACAGCTTCGAAGAGAGTTTCACAGACATCCAGAAATATCAGGAAATGAGAAAAAGACAGCTGCCAGAATTGTGAGAGAGCTTTCCGAAATCGGCGGATTTGAGATCCGCGAAGGCGTAGGAGGACATGGGGTAATCGCCGAACTTTCAGGAGCTCTGCCGGGCCCTGTAATAGCTCTCAGAGCAGATATGGATGCGCTGCAGATTGAGGAAGAAACAGGTCTTTCTTTCTGCTCAGAAAACTGCGGAGTCATGCATGCCTGTGGGCACGATAATCATATTACCATGGTTCTGGGGGCAGCCCGTCTTCTGGCTCAAAGAAAAGATGAGCTTAAAGGAAAGGTGCGGCTGATTTTTCAGCCATCAGAAGAACTGTCTCCGCAGGGCGGATCTAGAAAAATGATTGAAGCAGGTGCCCTGAAAGGAGTTGACGCTGTATTTGGAATACATGTCTGGCCAGATCTTCCACTCGGGAAAGTGGGAATAAAGGCTGGCCCGCTGATGGCTGCCTCTGATCACTTCACAGTCACCATTAAGGGAAAGCCCAGCCATGCCGCAAGACCTGACGAAGGAATCGATGCTCTGGTGGCAGGAGCCCAGTTTGTGATGGCAGCCCAGACTATCGTCAGCAGAAATGCAGATCCCATGAAGTCCGTCGTTATAACCATCGGAAGACTGAATGCTGGAACCCGTTATAATATTATAGCGGGAGAGTGTGTGCTGGAAGGAACCTGCCGTACGTTCGATCCAGCTGTCCGGGATCTGGCAGAACGCAGACTGGATGAGATATTGTCCGGAGTCTGTACCGCTTCAGGCTGTACAGGAGAACTCCACTATGAAAGAGGCTATATGGCAGTGGTAAACGACACGAAAATGGCAGACTATGTCAGGGAGTCAGCCGACAAAATTCTGGGAAACGGCACAGCTGTATCTGTAGAACCGGCCATGACCTCTGAGGATTTTTCCTTTTATCTGGACGAAAAGCCAGGGGTTTTTGCCTGGATTGGCACAACGCCGCCAGGGGATATCGTATGGCCGCTGCATAGCAGCCACTATAGCCCCGATGAAGGAGTTCTTTGGAGGGGATCCGCCCTGCTTGCAGGACTTGCACTGGGACTGTGGGAAAAACAGCAGGTTATGTTATTAGAAAAAAGTTGAAAAACAGGCAGTCTCGTTAAAACAGTATGTTTTAACGGGGCGGCCTTTTTCCATAGAGCCCTCTGTGTGTATCTGCGTCAAAAGACCAGTTAGGCAGAGCTTCTGGATAATGCGGTTGCAGCTTCTCGGAGTGATGTTGAGCCACTCTGCCAGGAGAGAAGAGGTAAGCACCTGCCTGGGATTTTTCAGGAAAAGGCCGATAATCTTCTGTAGATTGCCCTCGTTGATCCCGTTATCTTTGGAAAATTTCATAATTTTTTCATTGTCATACGAAACATGGAGAGGATCCTGAACGGACAGAGGTCCCATCAGGCGAAGCTGTTCATTGATCAGAAAGCCGTCATTTTTTCCATAGTGGACTGACTCGTTCAAGGCTTGCTCTGCCTGCTCCAGACTATTGGAAAGAGAGGTGGCAAGGCCTGCGCCCAAACGAAAAGGGATTTCACTGTGGGTGTCCAAATACAGGATCAGGGAGCGCAAAAGCGCAGGAAGATGGCTGCTGTCCTCAAGCTCCCAGGTAATTTGAAAATAAGTGATAAAAGTCTGAACAGAAAAGCTGGCTCCATATTCCTTTCTAAAATCTACCAGAGCCTTTAAAAACGTAATATTCTGATATTCCAGCTCCGTACCCAAAAGATTATCAGGACAGACAAGCCGGATGAGAATACTCGCTTTATGTACTACAGAACTAAGGAGAAGCTTTGCCGTAGATACTGCACTTCGAATAGAATCGGCAATCGTATTATCATCTGGGAAAATATAAAGATATGGGATATTCTCGTCCTCATACCGTTTCAGGCTATTCGTTGAGCGCACAAAAGCAATGTCTATTTTCTTCTCATTCCACAATTCCCTAGCTGTGTGGAATAATGTTTCATAGCTAAGAACTGGATCTGTGCAGCAGTGGGGCATCAACTCAGGGCGGAGGTAACGGTGCAGATCCAAATAATTATTGCTGGGTATCAAAAAGTCACAGTAAATCCGATTGAGCGGGATATCCGGGTGAGTCTGGACAAAGTCCAGGGCAATTGCCAGAAAATGTTTTGTCTCATAGGATACAAAAGCGCAGGGCTTTTCGATATTAGGGATATTCATAAGCTGATAGTAGCCAAACTCACCGCTGCAGAAGATAATATCGCAGTGATCCTTACATTTATAATAGATATCCTGGATTTCCTCCAGAGTGTGATAAACATATTTATGAAAAATACAGCCGAAATCATTCTGCTCAATGACACGGTTAATGGCCTGAAGAGATACCTTTGGGCTGATAATGCTGACAGTAATCATATGTGACTCTCCGTTTCCAATAGTTGTCAGTGGAACATAAGAACTGATATTTCGTACAAAAACATCCGTCCTTCTCCATTCCCTGTATAATAATTTACTATAGCCGCTCCGGGAAAGTCAATATATTCCTGAGAGGCATGAACAGCAAATATATGAATGGCAGCTTTTTTGATAAAGCCTGGAAAAGCTTGTAGATTTTGTCTAAACAGCCTGACCTTCTTATTAATATTCCCTGTCGAATCATTTCGCATTTATTATAGAAGCATTCCATTCAGCATTAACGGCCTTCTTAAAAAACTATGCTGGCATCTCTAGTATTTGTGTGGTAAAATGGCTGAAATTATACTAACTGCAAAACAGCCGGTATTTTCGGCAGCCGCCAAATAGACATAACTGTTCACTTGTCTCATTGCTTTATGATATAATATATCCCATCAGCAGGAAAACAAGCGGCTGCGAAGCAGGCATTTGTTTTCACCTGATGGGATAACGAGTAAACTGTCTGCGCAACAGACAATAAGCACGAAGTGCCCGTTTACGAGTCTTTTTAATCAGCAGGAAAACAAGCGGCTGCCCCCATTAATTTTTTATAAGGTGACTACTGTGAAAGAAAGTAGAGGACAGCCAACAAATGGCGTACTTTAAATAAGCTGTCTTATGGCAGCCTTTGAAAAATTATTATTTTGAGGAGCTAAGAAGCTAATTACGATTCGGAAAGAATCCCTTCTCTGATGAGCAGTTTCTTGGCTTGTTTGATAGCCTTTTCCTTCTGTTTTTCTTTCAAAGGTTCAGGCATATCAGTTTTATATAAATCGGTCGGATTCCACGCTTCACCAGTAGACAACATCTGATAGATAGCAGTGAGAATCATCCGATCGATAGCAATAATGGCTCGTTTTTTACCGCGGCGCTTCATAATACGTTCATATTTCTGCTTATAGTAAGGAGACTTATCGGATTTCACGGCTGCATGAGCGACTTGCACCAATGCAGGTTTGAGGTAGACACCGGCACGTGTTATCCTGACAGATTTCTTCTTACCAGCAGATTCATTGCTGCCGGGAGTCAGTCCTGCCCAACAACAGAGGCGCTTGGAATTAGAAAACGGAGTCATATCGGTACCAATCTCGGAGATAACCGTAATTGCACTGTTGCGGTCAACACCCGGAATGGTACACAGTAACTGGACAGCATTTTCATAAGGGGCAATCAAAGAATCAAGCATAGTGTCTATATCATTGATGGTAGATGTGATATAATCCAGATGTGCGCGGACGAGACGCATACGGTATTTTTGGGGAGCAGTCATCTGATACCCTTCGATGGATTCAATGACACTGTCAGACTTCTTCTTTAGAGAACGGAGGAGTCTGGAAGCTATTTCTTCGTGGTTGATGGAATTGCCGGATTGTTCGATCAGGTAGTCAATAACAGATGTAGCTGATTTCCCAAAGATATCGGAAACAACCGAATCTAATGCGACATTACAGACAGTAAGCGCATTCTGATATCTATTCTTTTCGCTGGTACGACAAGAAGTCAGCTTGTAACGATATCTTGTAAATTCACGCAGGATACGGATCGGTTTACAAGGGATATAGCTGCCTTGAACCAGACCTAATCGAAACAAATCCCCAATCCACTTGGAATCTTTCGTATCATCCTTATTGCCTTTGACTGCTTTTACCCATTTGGGATTAGCAATGGTGACGTTCATTTCGTCCTCTAAAAGGTTGAATACAGGACCCCAGTATTTACCGGTAGATTCCATACAGACATCACGGCATTGATTTTCAATTAGCCAATTTTTAAATTGCAGGATAGAATTGTTGAAGGTGGAGAAACGTTTCTTTTGGTAAGAAGGGTCTACTCCGGAAGTGGTTTTAATGATAGTGGCAACAAGAAAAGATTTGTGAACATCGATGCCACAGCAAGTTTGATAAACAACTTTTATGGTCAACACTCCTTTCAAAGTGAGATAAAGAAGCCATTGACTGTTCCACCACACATTTAACAGAGAAGTTAAAACAATTCTTACTGTACGGTCTAAAAGAGCCACGTATTTGTGCTTGAAAGATGGAACTCACACTGATTATTATGCTGTCTAAAACAGAAGAAAGTCTTTACGACTCACCTCACCGTGCTTTGTAGTATAACTTCTTTAACAATTATTTTATCAGTAACGTGGGGGATTAAAAAGACTTTCATTCCTATTTGTGCCGCCGACTTGGCGGCGGAATGGAGATTATTATGAATCAAAAAGCATTAAAAACATTGGAATACTATAAAATCATTGACACTCTGACGGAATATGCCTCCACGGAGCCGGGAAAACGGCTCTGCCGGGAGCTTCTGCCCTCCTGCGACTATCAGGAAATTCTGCAGAACCAGCAGGAGACCTCCGACGCGGTGACGCGGGTGCGCCAGAAGGGCAGCATTTCCTTCGGAGGCGTAAAGGACATTACTGACTCCTTAAAGCGTCTGGAGATTGGAAGCTCTTTAAATATTACGGAACTTCTGGCCGTCAGTTCCGTGCTCACCGTGTCCGCCAGGGCGAAATCCTACGGCCGCAGGGAGGAATCTGAACTTCCGGACGACTCCTTAGACGAAATGTTCCGTCTGCTGGAGCCGCTGACTCCCGTCAATACGGAAATTAAGCGGTGCATTCTCTCGGAAGACGAGATCAGCGACGACGCCAGCCCTGGGCTCAGACAGGTCCGCCGCCAGATGAAAATCATTAACGACCGCATCCACACCCAGCTGAACTCTGTTTTAAACTCCAGCCGCACCTATCTCCAAGACGCGGTCATTACCATGCGGGACGGCCGCTACTGTCTGCCTGTCAAGGCAGAGCACAAGAGCCAGGTTCCCGGTATGGTCCACGACCAGTCTGCCACCGGCTCCACCGTATTTATCGAGCCTATGGCGGTCATCCGTCTGAACAATGAAATGCGGGAGCTGGAAATCCAGGAGAAGCGGGAAATTGAATTTGTGCTCATGGCTTTAAGCTCCCAGCTGGTTCCATACACGGACACGCTGACTGAAAATCTGGCCATTCTTGCAAAGCTGGATTTCATCTTTGCCAAGGCGGCTCTGTCCCGCCACTACAACTGTACAGAACCGAAATTTAACAATAAACGCTACATTAATATCAAGGACGGCCGCCACCCGCTGCTGGATCCGAAGAAGGTAGTTCCCATCAACATCCACCTGGGAGACAGCTTTGATCTTCTCATTGTCACAGGCCCCAACACAGGCGGCAAGACGGTATCCTTAAAAACTGTGGGCCTGTTTACTCTCATGGGACAGGCGGGCCTCCACATTCCGGCCTTTGACGGCTCTGAACTGGCTGTCTTTGACAATGTATTTGCCGACATTGGAGACGAGCAGAGCATTGAGCAGAGTCTCAGTACCTTCTCTGCCCACATGACGAACATTGTGTCCATTCTGGGGCAGGCAGATTCCCGCTCCCTGTGCCTGTTTGACGAGCTGGGAGCCGGAACAGATCCGACGGAGGGAGCCGCTCTGGCAGTGGCTGTTCTGTCCTTCCTCCACCACATGGAGTGCCGCACCATGGCCACCACCCACTACAGCGAGCTGAAGGTATTTGCCCTGACAGAGCCTGGCGTGGAGAACGCCTGCTGCGAGTTCAGCGTGGAGACGCTGCGCCCCACCTACCGGCTTCTCATCGGAATCCCCGGTAAGAGCAACGCCTTTGCCATTTCCAAAAAATTGGGACTTCCCGACTACATTATCGAGGACGCCAAACGCCACATCGAGAAGGAGGACGCGGCCTTTGAGGACCTGCTGGCCAATCTGGAGGAAAGCCGGGTGACCATTGAGAAGGAGCGGGAGGAGTTAAACGCCTACAAGGCGGAGATCGCGGATCTGAAAAAGCGGCTGGAGCAGAAGGAGGAGCGGTTCCAGGATCAGAAGGAACGCCTTTTAGAAAAGGCCAGAACCGAGGCCCAGCAGATTCTCCAGGACGCCAAGGACACAGCCGATTCTACGATCCGGAATATCAACAAGCTGGCCAGCCAGTCCGGTGTGGGAAAGGAGCTGGAGGAGCAGAGAAGCCGCCTGAGAAACAAGATCAAGGACGTGGACAAAAAGCTGGCCTCCAAAAAGCCTCAGACCCCGCAGAAGACCATTTCCCCCAAGTCCCTGAAAATCGGCGACGGCGTAAAGGTCATTTCCATGAATTTAAAGGGAACCGTCAGCTCCCTGCCTAACGCCAGGGGCGATCTGTACGTGCAGATGGGCATTCTCCGGTCTCTGGTTAACATAAAGTATCTGGCCCTCTTAAACGAGTCCTCTATCTCCGGCCCAGGCCTGGATAACAGCGCGGGAAGCGCAGGCGGCCGCGGCGCAGGAAGAAACAGCGCCAAGACGCCGGGGGCTTTCGGCAAGGGCAAATCCTCTCAGAGCGGAATCAAGATGTCCAAGTCCTTCTCTGTATCTCCTGAGATCAATCTCATCGGTCTGACAGTGGACGAGGCGGTTCCGGAGCTGGACAAATATCTGGACGACGCCTATCTGGCCCACCTGCCCCAGGTCCGCGTAGTCCACGGGCGCGGCACAGGCGCTCTCAGGGCCGGCGTGCACAAGCACCTGAAACGCTTAAACTACGTGAAGGAATTCCATTTAGGCGAATTCGGCGAAGGAGATACCGGCGTTACTATCGTTACATTTAAATAAATAAGTCAATGCGCGCAGACAGACGCGCAGCGCAGGGAACTGTACTGCCTTCACAGCAGGGCGCAGTCCCGCGTCAGGGGGAAAGGAGTAGCAGCGTCATGGCTGAAAAACAGAAAATACTGATTGTGGACGACGATGAAAACATTGCAGAGCTTATCTCTCTGTATCTGACAAAAGAATGCTACGAAACAAAAATCGTGGGGGACGGGGAAGAGGCTCTGGCCGTTTTCCCTGTCTTTAAACCGAATCTGGTGCTCTTGGATCTGATGCTTCCTGGCATCGACGGCTACCAGGTCTGCCGGGAGCTCAGGACTTCCTCCCAGGTTCCGATTATCATGCTCTCCGCCAAGGGAGAGATTTTCGACAAGGTGCTGGGGCTGGAGCTGGGAGCTGACGATTACATGATTAAGCCCTTTGACTCCAAGGAGCTGGTGGCCAGAGTCAAGGCGGTGCTCCGCCGCTACCAGGCCGCTCCCCAGACGCCGGAACCGGCTGGTTCCGACCAGAAGGGACAGTATGTGGAATTTCCGGATTTAATTGTGAACCTGACCAATTACTCTGTCATCTACAACGGCCATTCCATTGAGATGCCGCCCAAGGAGCTGGAGCTGTTGTATTTTCTGGCCTCCTCTCCCAACCAGGTATTTACCAGGGAGCAGCTGCTGGACCATATCTGGGGATATGAGTACATTGGAGACACCAGAACGGTGGACGTTCACATTAAACGTCTCCGCGAAAAAATCAAGGATCATGAAAAGTGGGCTCTGACTACCGTCTGGGGCATCGGCTACAAGTTTGAGGTGAAGAGGTAACGCCATGATCCACTCTCTCTACTACAAATTCATTCTGGGCTATCTCCTGTTCGGGCTTCTGGGCTTCGCCGCCATCGCCACTCTCTCCTCCGATATGACCTACGATTATCTGGTGGAGCATAGGGCGGAAGCCCTCTATGACGAGGCCAATCTGATTGCTGAAAACTGCAGCGATATTTACCAGGGAAAACGGCTGGATCCCGACATGGTAAGGCCGCAGATTGACGCCATGGCTTCCTACCTCCAGTCTTCTATCTGGGTTGTCAACCACGACGGCCAGGTGACGGTAGACAGCCAGAACCGCCTGACCGGAAAAACCATCGACAGCTTCGATCCCACGGCAGGAGGCAGCAAACCCTATTCCATCGGAACCTATTACGGGCAGTTTTCCTCTGACGTGCTGTCCGTCTCAGCCCCCATTACGGGAAATTTCAATACCTATGGCTACATTGTGATCCACCTTCCCATGAAGCTGATCACAGAGGAGCAGAACAGCATTTTAAATATTATGTATATCACGGCGGCCATCCTGTTCGGGCTGTCCCTGATTATCCTGCTGTTTTTTACGAAAACCGTGTACGTTCCGCTGAAAAAGATCACTTACGCGGCCACGGAGTACGCGGCAGGCAACCTGTCCTACAGCATCAGCCTTCACACCCAGGACGAGATGGGATATCTGGCCAACACTCTGAACTACATGGCCATGGAGCTCAACAAAATGGAGGAATACCAGCACAAATTTATTGCCAACGTGTCCCATGACTTCCGCTCTCCCCTCACCTCCATCAAGGGATATCTGGAAGCCATTATCGACGGCACGATCCCGCCGGAGCTCTATGAAAAATACTTGAATATCGTCATTGCCGAGACGGAGCGGCTCAACAAGCTGACTCAGGGAATGCTGACCTTAAACTCCTTAGACAGCAAGGGCTTCCTCACCAGGACGAACTTTGACATCAACCGGGTGATCAAGGATACGGCGGCGGCCTTCGAGGGGGCCTGCAGCGCCAGAGGCATTACCTTTGATCTGACGTTCAACGATTCCATCCAGATGGTGTACGCGGATCTTGGGAAAATTCAGCAGGTTCTCTACAACCTGATTGACAATGCCATCAAATTCAGCTACGAAAACTCTGTGATCTACCTGCAGGCGTCAGAAAAGCATGAGAAAATTTTTGTCTCTGTGAAGGATACCGGAGCAGGCATCCCAAAAGACAGCATTAAAAAAATCTGGGAGCGGTTCTATAAAAGCGATCCCTCCCGCGGGAAGGACAAGAAGGGAACCGGCCTGGGACTTGCCATTGTAAAAGAGATCATCCAGGCCCACGATGAAAATATCGACGTGGTAAGCACAGAAGGCGTGGGAACCGAGTTTATTTTCAGCCTTCCGAAAGCCAGCAGCTTTTAGAGAAGGAGGGAAAAGGGCTGAAAACGAAGAAGGGAAAGTTTTACGCGCTCCACTGTAAGTCGCTGTAAAACTTTCCCTCTTCTGTCTGTCAACATTTTTCTCGAAAAAGGAAATCTTTAGTGTCAGTGTACACTGACGCCATGAACCGTTTTGAGCTTTCCTGATATCATCTGCTGCTCAGCCCGACTCGTTCCGCCAGATATCCTCTCCCCGCAGGGAGAAAAGAAATTTTCCAGTGACTTTAATTGGAACAGGGAAAATTTCTTTTCTTCTTCCATAGCCTCTTCTGCATATCGCGCGGGGAAAATTTTTCGGTGACTTTAATTGGAACAAGAAAAATTTTCCCCGCGCGTATATCCTGCCTATCTTACGCCTCTTCCTCCGGAAGCTCGTAGCTCTTTTCCACCTTCACTTTTCCGCTTCTGAAACGGACGCTTCCAAATACAAAGGCAAATACTACGACAGCCAGATTCGCCGCCAGCAGCTTAACCGGAAGCTCTAAGGAGGAGGTAACTCCTGAAATTACAACTACAATCAGATCCAGCACTCCGATTGCCATCAGCATGCTGTCCTTCACATGGAAATTGGACTGCTTCCACGCGTCCGGCAGCACCTTAGGCATCCGAAGCAGACTTAAAATGATCATGGCTTTCGTGATAGAGCCTACGGTAATCGTAATATCGCTGATAATGCCGATATCGAAGTTAAACATAATCGGCACAAATCCAATCACATAGTAAATTCCCAGCAGAATAATGGGCGTTCTGAACTTGGGATGAAGTCTTGCCAGAGAGGACGGATACCAGCCGTCGTTGCAGGCCTGCATTAACGGTTTCGTACAGGAAGCGATGGAGCTGTTCAGCGTGGTGAGCAGGGCCATCCATGCGCCTCCGATCATGAACAGATAATATAACGGCTTGGAAAGCACGGCCTCAGCTACCACGTTTAAAGGCTGGCCGGCAACCTGGTCTACGGGAAGCACGCCCGCTGCCACTACGCCCATCAGGCCGTAAAAGGCTGCGATTCCCAGCGTGGAAAACAGCATAACCCGTGGAATATCCCTGGTAGGATTCTTTGCCTCCGCGCTCATCTGAGTCACGTACTGGGCGCCGTCGCAGGTATAGCTCATAAGCACCGCCGCGCTCCACAGTCCGGAAAGTCCGTTGGGCATAAAAGTAGCAGGATCAAAATAATTCGGATCCAGGTTGGCGAGACCTACACCTGTAAATACCGTCAGCGCGATTACCAGCAGGATTACCGCCGCTCCCTAAATCTTGGCAAAAGCGTTGACGCCAAACACGTTGGTTACAAAGAGAATCGTCAGCACGCTGAGAGCAATGGCCTTTCTTGTCAGCCACGGCAGAAACGGCATGGCATAGTCGGCAAATGACAGGGCGTACATAGCCAGCGTCACGCTGGTGAGAAGGGAAATCATAGAATAGGTTCCTGTCCATCTGGGTCCTAAAAAGGTTCCCACCATAGAATAGTCTCCGCCTCTGTATCTGGCCACAGAATTCAGGAAAATCTGCGGCGATCGGGACAGCAGTGCAATAAATCCTCCTATCATAAACGCAATAAAAATGGAACGTCCTGTTCTCTCAATTCCGATTCCTGTCAGAGACATAATTCCAGAGCCGATAATGGATCCGACTCCGATTGCCATCAGATCCCAGAACACGCTTCAGATCCTTTGTGGATGTTAACTGCTTTGACATAGTCTGACTCTCCTTTCCCCCTGTTCAGGGCCTCCCCTACTCTTTAAAATGGCTGGCAAATTCTGACTGAATCAGCTCCAGTTCCTCCTTATTTCCCCCAATCCGAAGTCCCGTCAGGGCCATCAGCTCTCCGGCCAGAATACTCTGGTCAATCGGATACTCGTTTCCCGTGATACAGGCCGTCTCGTCGGCATGGCCTACCGGTGCAGGCTCTCCGTCCGGCACAATGGGGAAGGTAATCTCCACCGCTGGAATTTTGTAGGCCACACAGCCCAGATCCGAGGAAGCTTTGGGCAGGTTTCCGAAGGTGAAGCGGGAGCTGTCGATTCCCAGATCCGCGGCATACAGGGCCGCTCTGCGGTACAGGGTGGGAACCGGCGTCGCGCAGTACCAGGGAGCGTCCCAGCGGTACACAGGCGTCGTGTCTGTCATCAGCGCCGTGCCCTTTATCACATTGTCCACCCGCTTCATAAGGGAATTCAGCTCTGCCGAATCGTTGGTGCGCAGCTCCACATTCAGGGTAGCCAGGTCGGGAACCGAGTTGGCCGCTGTGCCTCCCTTTGAAATAATGTAGTGAATCCGGTTGGTTTCCGGCATGTGCTCTCTTAAAAATTCCAGTTCCATGGTGGTTAAAATCACTGCGTCCAGGGCGCTTCTGCCCTTTTCCGGCGAGGAGGAGGCATGGAAGGCCCTCCCTTAAAGGTCACCCAGTTGTCGTGGGTCGGCCACACAATGGCCTTGCCTGTCACCTCAGATCCCCAGTCCGATCCATAGTGGCTGGCCAGCATTAAATCCACCTCGTCCATGTAGCCGCCCTCTAAAATATAGTGTTTCGATCCTTCCAGTTCCTCCGCAGGGGTGCCGTATACAACCACGGTTCCCTTTTCCTGGAACGCCTCCTTAAGCCCCAGAGCCGCCGCAAAGCCGGCGGAGGAAATCAGGTTGTGGCCGCAGG
>ENA-OPWX01001792-OPWX01001792.1-human-gut-metagenome-genome-assembly--contig:-NODE-1792-length-13387-cov-3.121362_pt1 | contig 13387 bp, 7 predicted proteins | sample MGYA00241514_ERZ502020 | MGnify/ENA primary metagenome ERZ502020 (study PRJEB25962, sample SAMEA2042105) | human gut metagenome | biome: human gut; feature: human-associated habitat; material: faeces... | reverse complement strand
CGAGGCACAGAAATCGTGTGCGGACCGCAGCCGTATGTGGCTTCCAAATGTTCAGCGTGCATCAGGAGCGCGATGAGATCGTAGCGATACAAATTAAGTCCGAAGAGAACGCCGAGACCCACGTCGTCAATGCCGGCCTGCATGGCACGGTCATGCGCTTCCGTGTGGTAGCAGTAGTCCGACTTCGGTCCCTTCGGATGCAACTCTTCGTAAGTCGGCTTGTGATACGTTTCCTGGAAGAGCTGATAGGTACCGATCTGAGCGTCATGCAACTTCTTGTAGTTTTCAACAGTCGTTGCCGCGATGTTAACGTTGACGCGACGAATGGCGCCGTTCTTGTGCTTGATCGAATAAATCGTCTTGATGGCGTCAAGGATGTACTCGATCGGGTTGTACTTCGGGTGTTCGCCCGCTTCAAGAAGCAGGCGCTTGTGGCCAAGGTCCTGCAGCGCAATCACTTCACGCTCGATTTCCTCCATCGTGAGCTTCTTGCGCACGATGTGCTTGTTCTTGGCATGATATGGGCAGTAAGTGCAGCCGTTGATGCAGTAGTTGGAAAGATACAGCGGCGCAAAAAGAACGATTCGCTTGCCGTAAATATGTTCCTTCACCTTGATGGCAGCATCGAAAATGCGCTTGGTGACTTCCGGATCGTCATTGGCGAGCAACACCGCTGCTTCGCGGTGCGTCAGCCCCTTAAAGGTCACCACTTTGTCGAGCAGCTGATCGATCAAGGCTGCGTTATTCTTGTTTTCTTCACCGTAGGCCAGAGAAGCAAGAACTTCCTCGTCGTTGATGAACTCTTCTGCGCGCGTCGAACGCGGATCGTAAGGGATGCTCACGGCTGTGACTCCTGAAAAGCGTGTGCAGTTTCTTCTTATCATCGACAACAGACTTACGGTCTTCCGCAAAAATCAGGGCCGATCAGTTGCCCGACCGGCCCTACCTTCTCTATACAGGAGATCCGCCGTCCGAGTCTTTCGCAAGCCGTCTCTTGCTTGAGTGAAAGACCGGCGTCGTGTCTGTGTTGACGAGCATTGTGAACGATTTTTACACTTTCGTAAAGTGCAAATATTGCAGCGTTGATTGTTATTTTTGCATTGTAGCTTTGTTTTATCTTGTTTCTTTAAGGAAGAATCTACTTGATCTACTTAACCTCCTTGACTTCTACGTGATTCACTGCAAAATACAAGTCGTGGCATTTTATTGTTCACTCAAGTTCGTAAAACATTTTACGATAAAACCATCTTAATTGGCGTTCCTTTTACTTAAATAAAAATACTGCTTCGTACCATTTTGCTCACCCATTTCGATATTTATATTAAATGACACTTACAACAACATAAAGCACACCAAGGTCGCGTTCTTATTCAGGAAATGTTCTGGATTATTTACTAAAAATATAAAATTCAATGGAAAAATCTCCACAGGTGTGGGGGTCTGTCTTAAGCTCATTTCCTAACGATATAAAATTCGAAAAAAAGGAATGATCCCCGCACACGCGGTTCTGGCTTAAGCTCGTTTCCTAACGATATAAAATCAAGAAATCTCCCGGTTGGAAGCCTTGCAAGTTCTGGCTTAAGCTCGTTTCCTAACGATATAAAATGGAACCGGATGCTCCGCAAGTCCTGCCATTGTTCTGGCTTAAGCTCGTTTCCTAACGATATAAAATGCAGTGAACCTGTACCAAGCCGCGCGCAAGGTTCTGGCTTAAGCTCGTTTCCTAACGATATAAAATGTGCAATGCTGTCCGGTGCGCTGCACCCAAGTTCTGGCTTAAGCTCGTTTCTTAACGATATAAAATGAACTTCATGGCTCTTGTGCAAAGCAACTGGTTCTGGCTTAAGCTCGTTTCCTAACGATATAAAATTGCGCGTGCAGTGCGTGCGGCTCGCATCTTGTTCTGGCTTAAGCTCGTTTCCTAACGATATAAAATTAACTGAGAACCATCAAAACTACGCTTATAGTTCTGGCTTAAGCTCGTTTCCTAACGATATAAAATGGTTAAAAGTATCACCGGGGAGAACCTCATGTTCTGGCTTAAGCTCGTTTCCTAACGATATAAAATGACCGACACCGTGTCCGGTGCCGGCATTGCGTTCTGGCTTAAGCTCGTTTCCTAACGATATAAAATTTAACGGATTCAAGCTAGACGATCCATGTAGTTCTGGCTTAAGCTCGTTTCCTAACGATATAAAATCATATACTCAGGCGCGATGAGCTGTTCCTTGTTCTGGCTTAAGCTCGTTTCCTAACGATATAAAATCGTCGGCGGCGCACCGTTGGATGAACTGCCGTTCTGGCTTAAGCTCGTTTCCTAACGATATAAAATTTGCCCGAAAGATTGCCATCAAACGTTGTAGTTCTGGCTTAAGCTCGTTTCCTAACGATATAAAATGAAGATGGCTATGAGGGTGAATCTAAGGAGGTTCTGGCTTAAGCTCGTTTCCTAACGATATAAAATTACTGCTAACACAACAGCCCTGCACTTGCAGTTCTGGCTTAAGCTCGTTTCCTAACGATATAAAATAAGTAGCCATTGTTGTAGATGTTTTTCTTTGTTCTGGCTTAAGCTCGTTTCCTAACGATATAAAATTGCGGGCGTGATCGATGAAGGTATCTCTTTGTTCTGGCTTAAGCTCGTTTCCTAACGATATAAAATTCCGCCTCGTCCTTCAAGCGCTGGCAAACAGTTCTGGCTTAAGCTCGTTTCCTAACGATATAAAATCTTTGGCGTGAAGTCTCCCGAGGCGCTTCTGTTCTGGCTTAAGCTCGTTTCCTAACGATATAAAATACGCGCGTTTGACTCTCTCAAAATTGCTAAGTTCTGGCTTAAGCTCGTTTCCTAACGATATAAAATCCGATAGTCTGACGCCGTAAGAAACTGAGAGTTCTGGCTTAAGCTCGTTTCCTAACGATATAAAATTAAAGGTATCACCAGGAAGAACCTCGTCCAGTTCTGGCTTAAGCTCGTTTCCTAACGATATAAAATACGAGCACACCACCCCGTTGATTTATAAGGATTTTTAGAAGCTTTCGCATTAAAATTTTGCCACTTCTGCTAAAACAGTTCCAGCTGTTTCGGTTGTTTTGCCGTCAGCGCATTTTTTCGGCTGTCATACGTCCGGATCTTCTTGAACTGACTGTCAGTAATGGTCAAGATGCTTACCTGCCCCTTAGGCGGCAACAGGTTCTTAATGTATCGAAAGATGGTTTTTGTTCTCTCTGTTCCGACGCAAAACTTGACATAGATGCTGAATTGACAACGCAAAAATCCGAGGTCAAGCAAATCATTTCGGAATTTACTGGCTAATTTCCGGTCTTTTTTTGTCTGTACCGGCAAATCAAACATCACCATCAACCACATTAAACGATACCCAGAAATCATCTTTAAAACAAGCCTTTTATTGTTTCTTCATATATAAATTTATCTGGTAAAATCAACTCGGCTTCCTTGTCTATAAATTTTTGAGCAATCGAAACAGATAAACTTTGGATCGCCACTACTGCAGGAGTAGCTGTTCCATCTTTGAGCAAAACTGGCGTATGCAACACGCCTACTAAAGCCGCCTTCTCATCTGCGGTCACGCCATTTTCCAGTTCCACATAAGGCGAATAACCGTCACATAACGTTTTTACTTTAACGTCAACCAGAACACGAAACGGCTCAATCAAGTCATCAACCAATCTAAATGAGTTGAACTCATTTTTATGGTGTAAACCGACACTTGGATGCAAACCAGAAGCTAAGACTGCCTGTGTTACTGCAGTTCTAAGTATTGTATATCCATAATTCAGTCTTGCATTGATACCTAACTCTTTGCGATCTCGAACAAATTGGTTTCCAAACAATTCTCTGAAATAATATTTAGCAGCTACAGCCTCGCGATTCGTTGTATCACCACTGGTTACATCTTTGATTAACCGGATGAGATAGTTTGATTTCTTTCCAAAATATTCAAGACCTTGAGCTTGAGAACGTATTTTTGCCCTAACAATTTCTGCCCAGATATTTTTCTTCAAAGGCAAAGATGCTTGAATCTGAGCTTCAATTCTTTTCGATTGCGTTGAATTAGAAGAAACAGACCACAAAACACCAACAGGTTCATGATCATCTGACGTCAAAACAAATGGAATACCTCTTCTAGCCAATTCAACCATAATGTTGTTTGTGTAGGTAATTCCATGTGCATTTGAGACTACCGCTACGATGTCGTCTAATGGAATTCTTCCTATTTCCTTCCAATGATCCCCTTTTGCTTCAATTCTAAGAAAACCTCTAAATAGAGAGAGGTGTCTTCCATCGGTTTGTATTTCCACAATTCTTCCGATCATAGTGCACCTCTCTTGTTTGATTTATGCCGTTAAAATTATGATCGATCCCCAAGAGGACTCAACATTACTTGTCTAGCTTTTGCTCTTTGCAATGAACCAGCAGTTTTTGAAACATACTTAAAACTTCCTTCAGTAACTCTTGCACTAACATTACTTTCGTTTATTGGAGCAAAAGATAACACGCCATTTGTACTAAATTTATGCAACAAATACAACCTTCTGCACCCATCGACATCCTCCATTGCCACTACATCCTTCTTCATCAGTCGCATGACTAACTTATGCCCGCTTTGACTTTCCTTTCCATATAACTTATCTTTGCCGAATTTTCTGGCAATCTGGTAAGCATCGTAAGTCGTCACAAACTCTGCCTGCCATTTTCCTTTCTCATTAACAGTAATTTCAATGCAGAAATTACTGTTTCCAGAATATCCCTTATAAGGTCTCAAAGTACCATCCGACAAGTAGCCATGACGTTGAGCAGCCTTTTGGGAGACAATCGGAATAACAGAAATTTTCTTCCATTCAGTTTGCCCGTTGGACTTGACTTCCTTTTTCCAACCCTGGCCATTTTTGTCAATTGGGTAGGCCGTCTGATCATGCATCTGACCTTCGTAAGAGTGCTCGGGACGATGGCTGACATTAATCCGTTCAACTGCGCGACACACGCTCTCACGGAAGCCTCTCCATGGCTCTTCAACCGATCTTTGAAACTTCCTATCGTTCTGTTCCTCACCTCTTGCGCTCAATGCAGCAATCTTGTTCAGCAGTGATCTGTCTGTTATGCCAATGACACATGCATCCACAGCATGATGGCGATGATCGTTTCGATTCTTTTTGTCATCATCACTGAGAATCGTGTTAAGCCCCAAACAATGTCTGAGCATCGCCGTCATTCGTCCGGGAATCACATACGTGTTCTTCGGGCAAACAAAAGAAACATATTCTCTAGCAATACGACTGATATATTGAGTATCCGTTAGTTCTCGAGCTAAAAAATCGGAGTCCTCTCTCAGCCACGTTTTGTATCCATCCGCACCAAAACGATAACGCTTATTTGGAGGAAGATTTTCTGCTCGCTTTAATATATCTTCATAATTCCACCCGTGGGCCTCAAAAATCTCCCGAGCCTCCCAAGGCGTCAGGTTTGACTTCAAGCGATTAGCCTCCCAATAAGATACCGTTTTATTGGCCCTGGAATCATCAAGCGTCCGCGATCTTGGCAGAATATGTTCGATCTCGAAAGCTTTTGAGAGAAGATCCACTGCGCTTATTTGTCTACCCGTATAGGGACAACGACGATCTAAAGCATTTCCTGGGTTAAGCTCTTCCCAAAGTAACCACTTTTCAATATCCTCACTCGTAACCAGAGTTTCATCGCACTCAAGAATAGCTGCTATCTCTTTTCTAACCTGTTCTCTTTTTTCTTGATTTTTCTTTTGCTTTCTTACAATCTCGTTTTTCTTTTCTCGAGAAAGTTTTAGATCTCGGGCAACCTCGATCACAACTCCATCCGGATTTCCGTAACGCTTGATAATTAAATTTACAACAAGGCGAAGCTGATTCAAGCAAATATGAACCGTCGGATTAGCAATTTTTCCAAAACGCACCTCCGGCGCATCTTCAGGATTTCCAGTGCCAAACCCAACGTGACGTTGCAGAACTTCGCCATAGTAGGGAAGTTGATCCATCAATTCATCACTCTTCACCTGCCATGTCAAATCGCTGTGCGAAGGAATATCTGCAGCCGCAACCGCTTTATCGTAAGTCATACCCTGCTCAAGGAAGGGCAGTATCAAATCTATTGCCTTACGGGAAAGGGATCCGTACCCGTTAACCAATGGGGCCCCAGATAATTTCTTCGCTACAGCTTCCGACAAGTCGAATTCTTCTTGAAGCTTGCCGATAAGCTCGGATTCAGATTCAATATTGAGTAGCATCAGTACCAGCTTATCTTGTTCTGATAGCGAATATTTCAGCCAATCCTTCCCAATGATCTTCCCGATGACGACAGCTGTTTCATTTCCTTTAAGATCCGCCCTACCTGCACCTGCCTCTTCAAGATTAAATTGACCTTCATAACCAATGACCTTTCGGAGTTGCTCGAATGTTTTCTTTCGGGCTCCGCTCAAAGCCTGTACCAGCTTTGCTTTTTCTGTCTGGGTGAGTTCGATCGAACACAAATGCTCATCGATTTTGCGCAGATTATTTACCTCCTGGCAGATCCGGAATCTTTGCTGAGAGGGTAAAGCCAGAGGTGCTCGCTCTTCCTCAGGGAACAAAGTACAGCGCCCCGGCTTCACAGGGCGCAGATCTCGTTGATGGAAAATGGTATCCCTTAAGGCCTCACGTTTTTCCTGCGTAAAAAGCTCTGGAGCAAAACGACTCTGAACATCCCAAAGTGCATCAAATTCCGTCTCTACCTGGCTTCTTTCCAGATACAGGTCGTATGACTTCGTCGCACCTCCTTTCACCTTGGGCTTGTCTCGAAGACGCGCCCTTGTTCCTAACCCGGCCTGCAATCGCTTGTAGAGGTACTCGCCGATTGTGCGACAACCCAGGGTTTCAATTTCTTGTTTGGTTTCTACAATCGCTGTTTTCATAACACCGGACTCAGCATCGCCTCTGTCCGTTTTTCGATTAGATTTAAATCCACGACGCTGTGCCAGGTGAAACAAAGCTCTGGCAAATTCTTCCGGCTTGAGTTGATGCTCCAGCCCCTTTGCTCTCAATTCATACGGATTCAGTCTCTCAAGCGATTTCCGCTCTGCCAGATTTTCAGGAAAAAAGCCAAACCGAACCAACATATTGATCAGTTTGTTCTTGCGCCTAAGACTGCGATCACGCGTCCGGCGTTGCTGCCGCGCCAAGCGTCGTTGTACTGCCAGAGCCTCCCCCGTCTTCGGAACTCTTCCATCATTAAAAATTCGCACACCAGCCCTGATAACAGCGCACGGCCGGTCTTGTTGGTCAAGCCTGAGCATGGCCCAACCAATCGACGTTGTTCCTAAATCCAGTGCAAGGCGATAACGCATCTTTGAAGACATATCAAACTCCGCTTGTTGCTACTCTGATCATTGACGTGACGCTAGGAGCAGGCTAAACTTGCCGGGCAATATCGTTAGGAAACGAGCTTTTGCCACTAACAAGCATTGCAAAATGCAACAGATCCGAGGGGTGCTATATGCGCCCCTTTCTTCTTTCTGAAGGCTTGCCAACCTCAAGTCAACCGTCCCAGGGTATTATCTTCGACAATCGTAGACGATCCCCTATTATCGGATGATAGTTTTATCGTGTGTCGCCTAATTGCACACGACTCGTTTTCGGTCGCCCTGAAAGCAGCTTAGACCCGCTCCTTTTTTCATATCGCCCACATGGAACTCAAATCGAAATCCGTCCGCCTCTTCTGCGCCGTCGTCGAATCGGGAAGTTTGCTTGCAGCCGCCGACAAAATCGCACTGTCGGCCTCAGCCGCAAGCCGCGTTATTTCTCAACTTGAAGAACGGCTCGGGTTTACGCTTTTTGATCGATCAGGCAAGGCATTGACCCTTACCGAAGAAGGTGCCGATTTTTACAGAGTTGCCATGGAGTCAATGCGAGCTTGGCAACGATTGGAAGAGTATTCCAGACAGCGTGATCGAAAAAAGATACTTCGCATTGCGGTACTCGCTCGCCACTGCTCCGACGTGATCATTCCGGCCGTGGTCACCATCATGAAGCGCCATGAGGAAACCTTGCGAGTGACGATGGACGTACATGCCAGCCGCGACATCCACTACTCCAAATACTCACACCCGTTTGACGTCGGTTTCGGCACGCTTCTGAGCAGTCACGACGATCTGGAAAAAACGGCGCTTGCTCACCTTCCTTTTTGTCTGGTGGCAAGCCGTCAACACCCGATCGCGCAGCTCGACACCGTCGGTCAGGAAGATTGCCGAGATGCCGAATTCGTGATTCTTTCCAAAGACACACTCGAACAGGAACACGCCAGACGTCTCATGCCAACTCAAGCTCGCATTGCTGCCGAAGTATCGTCCACGCAGGTGGCCCTTCGTTTCGTCAAGCGCAACGTCGGAGTGCATTTCACTGACCGACTGGCAGCAAAAAGCGTATCCAACGACTGCAAACTGATCGATCTCAAAGAGCCGCTGACCATTCCCTTCTATGTCTTCTGGCCCAAGGCTGCCGGACGAATCGATCCTGCTGTTTTCGAATGTACGCGAGAGATCGCTGCGAGCATCAAGGCCGCCGGCATTGAGCTCACGCCTGAAGGCGAAGGTTTTCTACGCGAACAGCGATAGAAAAAAGCAGCGCCTACTACCGATGAGTTGACGCTGCCTTCTGGTTGAGCCAGATTTTAGAGCGGATTACTTCTTGATTCCGGCCTTTGCCAGATCACCCGAAAGAATCCAGGTCACATTTTCCGGCACCACCATGCGGCGCAAAGCGGCATTGACGGAGTCGACCGTCACGGCGGCGATTCGTTCTTCAAACTGCTTGCTGAAAGCAAACGTCTTGCCCGCTTCCATAAACTGTAGCCAGCTCTGAGCAAGGTAGTCGTCCTGTGCACGGTTGACAGCACGAGAATCCAAAATGCCCTTGATGGCTTCCTTCACTTCCTGGTCAGTGAAGCCTTCCTTGACCGCACGCTCGATTTCTTCCTTAGCGCAGGCTTCTGCCTTGAGCAAATTCTGCGGCGCGACGATTGCGGACATCATCCAGCTCGAGCGGTTGCCGAACTGCGGCAGCTTCACGTGCGAGCCGACGCCGTATGACAAACCTTCTTTCTGACGCAGACGATCAACGAGGCGATTGGAAAGCCCCGTACCGCCGCCCAGAATCCAGTCAGCCACGACAAGCGCAGCTGCATCCTCATCGTTGACACTTGCTGCAAAATCAACGCGTGCCACAATCACTGCGTTTTCCTTGCTCGGAGCGTCGATCACGATGCGTTCGGCAGCCACAGGCTTATATTCGCCGAAGTAACGCTCATAGGCATACTTCGCGTCAACCTTCTTAGCGTTGCCGTAGAGCTTTTCAAGAGCGGCCTTGACGGCGGCCGGATCGAATTCACCGACGATGGCAATTGCACCGTGTTCAGCACTCACAGCCGTCTTGTACCAGTCGTAGAGTTCTTCACGAGTAAGCGACTTGAGTCCCTTAATCAGGTCTTCATTGAGCACCGTGTTGCGCGGATCACCCGCCGGGTAAGTCTGGAAGTGCTTCTTCAACGCTTCACGAGCCATATAGACCGGATCATCACTCTTGGCTTCCATCATGGTTGTCATTTGCTTGACGAGCTGATTGACTTCCTTGGTCGGGAACGTGCTCTTTTCAAAAAGCTTGCCGAAGAGTTCAATGGTCGCCACAAGGTTGTCGGCCGTCGTGGTGTATCCCATTACGTCGCCCTGAACTTTGAGTTCGGTACAGGCGTCGGCAATGGCCTTACGATCCATTCCTTCGGCACCGCGAGAGAGCATCGGCAGAACCATCGAATTAAGTGCCGCCTTACCGCGATTGCTTTCAAGATTACCCCACTGGAAATTCGAGAGAACGGTCACGGTGCGGCCGCGCGTTTTTTTGGGCAGCAGCGCCACTTCAACGCCGCCGATGCGCAAACGTTCTGTACGAGCGTCAATGTTGTCTTGACTCGCGTCAAAGGCTTCGGCCTGATCTCCCTCTTCCTTGAAAGTTGCCTTGGCGATCACGTCTTTGACGTCGGGCGTGGTCATATAGGGCGCACGCTTGGGATGATCATCCGGAATAAAGAGACCGACCACGCGGTTGTCTCGAACAAAATAGGTAGCCGCAGCCGTGTTGACGGCATCAGGCGTCACCTTGGCAGTCGCATCGCGATCGGCAAAAAACAAACGCCAGTCACCCAAGGCGATATAGTCCGAGAGATCCACGGCAAAGCCTTCAGGATCAGAAAGCGCACGATCGTAATCCACAGCAGCTTCCGCAAGACTCGTGCCGACTTCTTCGTCGGTAGCAGGCTTCTTGGCAAAGGAAAGCTCGATGGTTTCGATGAGCTTGTTCTTCACGGACTCAATGTCGTCACCCTTCTTAACCATCGCGCCAAACATCACGAAGCCCGGATCGCGCGTGGACATAGGCCAGCCGAAAACCTGCGTGGCCATGCCAGTTTCCACAAGCGCCTTATAAAGACGTCCGCGCGGAGAGTCGGCCAGAATGTCGGTGGCGGTTTCCACCGCATTGGTGTCTTCGGCCAAAGCCGAGGGCACGCGGTATCCCACTGCGACAAGCTGCGTTTCGCCCGGTCGGCGGATTTCGAAGGTACGCGGACCGTCGGCGACGGGCTCAATCGTCCAAGCCTTGGGCAATACGCGCTCCGGACGCTTGATCTTGCCGAACGTTTCCTGAATCCATTCAAGCACCTTGGCTTCGTCGAACTTGCCCGAGACGGTCAGCACGGCATTGTCGGGCTGATACCACTTGCGGTAAAAGGCCTGCAGATTTTCGATGGGCACGTTTTCAATGTCGCTACGTGCACCGATTGTGCTGCGCCCGTATGCGTGCCAATCATAGAGCACCGACTGCATGCGTTTGAGCATCACGGAAATAGGCTTGTTTTCCCCCATTTCATACTCGTTACGCACAACGGTCATTTCGGTATCAAGATCCTTCTTGGCAATGAAGGAATTGGTCATCGCGTCGGCACTCCAGCCCAGCGCCCATTTCATATTGTCGTCGCTTGCGGTAAAGCTCACGAAGTAATTCGTGCGATCAAGCCACGTTGTGCCGTTCATGCGAAAGCCGCGGCGTGTGAACTCCTTGGTGGGATCGGGGTAGTTCTTGCTGCCCTTGAACATCAGATGTTCAAGCAAATGCGCCATACCTGTTTCGCCGTAGTTTTCCATACGGCTGCCCACGAGATAAGTCGTGTTGACCGTAGCCGTGGGTTTGCTTTGATCTGCAAAAAGAACAATTTGCAAACCATTGTCGAGTTCATAGCTTTTGATGCCTTCGACCGTGTGCACGGGCTTTAATGCCGCGGCAGAAGCCGACATGGCGGTGACTGCTGCTGAAGTCATAAGTACGTATTTAAGTCCTTGATTCATATACAGGAAATCCCATCTGAGCACTCAAACAAGCGTGCGGTAGTCCGCAGATTCGGGCCATATGGCAAACCGAATCCTGCACAATAGCCGTAAATCTATAACGCCCCGCATCACATGGAAGCCTGTCAGAGTGCCGCAAGAGTTCGGAAATGTAACGCAATCCGTCCCGAGATGTCCACGGTACGAAGCTGCCTTCTATCGACTTTATAATGGCCGCCGAATCAAAACGCGGCAAGCTCAAGCCCTGTCGCTTCTTTTACGACTCAAGAAAAACATCGCCGTGAAATTATTTTTCGACCTATTTCCCATCATTCTCTTTTTCGGTGCGTTCAAATTCGGAGAATCCGACCCGCAGACTGCCGCCGATATTCTCACCCTGATCACCGGAGGCACCGGTCCGGAACACGCTCCAGTGATGCTCGCCACGCTGGTGGCCATCGTATCGACCTTCGTGCAAATCGCCATCGTTTTTGCCCGCGGCAAAAAGCCGGAACCGATGCTATGGATCTCACTTGCCGTGATCGTTGTCTTCGGTTCGCTCACCATCTGGCTGCAAAACGAAATGTTCATCAAGTGGAAGCCGAGCATTCTTTATTGGATCTTCGGCGGCATTCTTCTTTTTGCCCAGTGCACCGGGCGCAACTACATCCGAAAGCTACTTTCCAACGCCGAAATCAAAATGCCGGATACGGCCTGGAACACACTTCAAAAGGCTTGGATTGCCTTTTTCGCGACCGTCGGCGTCATCAACCTCGTCGTGGCCTACACCTGTTCGACGGACACATGGGTCAACTTCAAGCTTTTCGGGCTGATGGGCTTGACACTGATTTTTACAATTGGCATGGGTTTCTGGATCGCAAAGCACGTTCCCTCGATGCCAGAATGACCGAAACTTTTTTGCTCATCGAATCTAACTCCGTGAAGGAAAATTCTTTTATGGCTCTCAAACACATTGCCTTCGGATGCGCCGCCGTCATGGCTGCCGCCGGCGCCGCCACATCCAGCTTCACTGTCAACGGCCAGACGATCACTAAGGCTCAGCAGGAAGAACTCATCCGTGTCTATACCTCCCGCGGTCAGGAACGCACGCCTCAGCTCGAGACGCAAGTGCGTCATCTGCTCACCCGCGATATGCTGCTTTTGCAGGAAGCCCGTAAGGCCAAGATTTCCGAGCGTGATGACGTTCGCCGCATGATTGACAACGCCACCAAAAACATTCTGATGAGCACGGTCATCAACGACTGGCTCGCCAAGAATCCTGTCAAGGAAGAAGAAGTCAAAGCTCTCTTTGAAAAGGAACAGAAGCGCTGGGGCAAAACTGAAGTATCGGTGCGTCACATCCTCGTTGAAGACGAAACGACCGCCAAGGATCTGTTGGCGCGCGTTAAGAAGGGCGGCGACTTTGACCGCATCGCCCGAGAAAACTCCAAGGATACGGCTCAGAACCGCGCCATGGGCGGCCTGATTGACTGGACTTCGCCCAACATGTTTGACAAGGAATTTGCCGAAAGCTTCAAAAATCTCAAGCCCGGACAAATCGCCAAAAAGCCCATCAAGACGCAGCTGGGCTGGCATATTGTCAAGCTCGAAGGCGTTCGTCCTGCCCAGCGCTTCGTCAACTATCAAGCCGAAAGCCACGCGCTTCGTCAACTTCTCAATCAGCAGCGCGTGCAGACTTATATCGATGATCTGATCAAAAACGCCAAGATCAGCGATCTTTCGGACACGAAAGCAAAAGGAAAATAATTTCTTCTTAAGGAATCTTTCCTCAGGCGCCTGTCTTTTTCGGATGCGGGCGCCTTTTTTACAGTAGAGGCCGTAAAGCCCCTGACTTCAGCCAGGGGATACAAGGCCGATCGTGCACCGCACGATAACAAACGGGCAATACTGGCGCGTATACAAAATTTCAGACATGATTCTCTGATCATGAAAATCATCTGCGGTTTCCAGTACGAACTCTATACGACAGA
>ENA-OPWX01001784-OPWX01001784.1-human-gut-metagenome-genome-assembly--contig:-NODE-1784-length-13437-cov-3.626588_pt1 | contig 13437 bp, 6 predicted proteins | sample MGYA00241514_ERZ502020 | MGnify/ENA primary metagenome ERZ502020 (study PRJEB25962, sample SAMEA2042105) | human gut metagenome | biome: human gut; feature: human-associated habitat; material: faeces... | reverse complement strand
GGCTGGAAAACTGAAAACATTGAAGTATGAGCATAATGAAGTCCTTGAAGAAGCAGATATAGAAGATAACATCGTGAAAATCCCGATGGAAGCGTGCAGAATCCACCGATGGACGGGAATCGGCACAATGGGAATTGTACCAGTTACCGTAACCTGTAGTGTAGGACCGGTTCACATGCCGGAAAGCACTGCATTATTATGTTTTTGGGTATAAATGAGAAATGAGAAAAATTATCATTTACACGCAACATGTAACAAAATAGTAAATAATTTCAATAAAACGCCGTCATTGATAAAACACTATCAATAACGGCGCTTTTACGTCTGTTGTTGCCTGAATAACAACAAAAACGAAAAGAAAAACGGTGATTTTGTTGCAATTCAGACAACAAAAACATGAGAAAATAGCGTTGACATTGAATGGCAAATTATGGTATCTTTTGGACAAGAAGTTAGACGTGGGTAACCGGAATGATTCTCACGGAACTCTAAGTATCATAACTAAAAATTTATTAGCAAAAAAGCTAATGCCAAAAAACGAAAAGGAGGATTACAGTTATGAGAAAGATCAAGAAATTAGTTGCTGTGCTTTTAGCGGCAACAATGATGCTGGCAATGGGAGTTACAGCATTTGCGGCAGATGGTACATCTGATACAAAAACAGTTTCGGCAAAATATGAAGCAAATGTAACTTTGTATAAAGATGCGGCGTGCTCATCTACATCTATGGGAAACAAAGGAATTGATAATCCAGCTAAAGTTGTAGTTTATACGGATGGAACTGCTGATTTTACATTATACACACATCAGTTTAGGTATATTGGAATCAAAGGTGCTTTATCTGGCGTAACTTTAGATGGAATTGAGAGCACGCCTTTGGGTGATTATGATTATCTTGTTTCTGGATTGGATGCTTCAAAAATCGCAGAAGGTAGTGTGATCGAAGGAACGTTTACAGTTTCAGTACTTGCTTCACATAGTGCGAAGACAGGATATCTTAAAATTAACTCTTTGACAGCAACAAAATAATGGAAGGGAAAAAGGAAGCGAGGCATTATGCCTCACCTCCTTTTTATTAGTGAGATATGAAAAAAGTTTACAAAATAATATTAAGCATGTTGACACTTCTGTGTGTTGTGAGTGCAGGAGCAGGAATAGCCTATGCACAACGAAGCGAAACGTATGACATGAAAACAGGTCATAGTTATGTAGTACCTATCAAAAATTATAGTGAAGATGGTACTGAAACGAAGGCAAATTTACAGACGGCATTACATTATGGTAGTAACTGTGCGATTGTCACACCTGAAGAATCTGGAAAATATAAGGTGATGATTCAGGCAAATAATTATGATAAAATGGTTACATTTCAAATATATAAGCAAGGAACATTCAAAGATGATACAGCTCTTGCGGATATTAAATGTGCATCTTATGGATTGGATGAGTATCCTTATCGTGATAAGATGATTGAAACTGGCTGGCTGGATACAGCAAATGATGAAAAATGTTATTCGCCAGATGAAATTACTGTTAGTGGAAATGATTATTCTGATAATAAGTATCTGACGTTTGAAGTTGATAATTTGAAAGATTTTTTATATACGGCTCAAATAGAGTATACAGAAGGTTCGTTTGCAAGTGATTGGAGAACGGATCGTTCTTCATCTGATCTGATTAGCAGTAAGCTGGGTTTCGATACGTCTGATATAATTGAATTACCAGAAAGCATTGAAAACTATAAAGATGGTGGGGTGAAATTTGATTTTGTTTCGCATAGAAAATATGACAACTATAATTTTGAAGGTGATGGACAAAAATTAAGTGGTCTTTTAGATGGAGAAGTAACAGCAAGCGACGGAACAGCTACTGTTAAATTGAAAACAAATGGCGATGTTAATATTCAGAAAATCTATATTAATGGGATTTCTGAAATAAAAGGCGCTGGTGGCTTCTGCGAAAGATACCGGGGAATTTCAAAGTGGAATGAACTTGAAGTAAAAGATGGTACAGTTGAAATTCCTTATAATAGTGTAAAAGAAGCAGTATTTGGTAGAGAAATACATATAGTATTTTCTGATGACTCAGAATATTATGCTACTCTGAGATTAGATACAAATCAAAAGGAAACAGTTACCCTTTCAAGTAATGGAGTAACACTGACTTCTGATTCTTATAATTTAAAAAAAGCAACAAAGTTTGAAGCAACACCTGTTACAAAAGGAACTGATTACGATAATGCGATGTCAACAGTAGGCGGTGTAAGTTCAGCAGCAAAATTATATAGTTTATCGTTTAAAGCAAATGATATAGCGTATACACCAAATAACAGAGTGACACTTTCTTTTGATATTCCGGATGAATGGGATGCGGACAAAACTCAACTATATGTATTTTTTGCTGACGAAAAATCATCAATGAATATTAATTCGGAATATGGTGAAGTTAATGTTGAAAATGGAAAACTGAATTATACAACAACAAAACTGGATGGATATCAGTATATTTTATTCCAGAAAAGTGATGTGACAGATGTAAGCACATTATCGGATGGTGTGTATTCAGTAGGAGTTAATATCTGGAACTATGAACAGCCAGAATCCCCTTCGATGGCTAATAATGCTGTAAAGGGTGGAAAAGCAACTCTCCATGTTTACAATAATGGAGCTAATAAGGATCTCTATTTTGACATGCAGGGAATCACAATTCCGCTTGGTGGAGAAGATTATTTTGGATATATGTATCGTATGTTCTATTATCCGACTAAGGATAGTACGGAAACGGATAAGCAAGAAGTAAATATTACTAAATATATGGTTGACGAAAATAACAGCCCTGATATTGACGATTATCATCTTAATTATCCAGAGAGCGTTGCAATACCGGTTCCGGAAACTTATGATTTTACTAGAAATAATATTACTTTAAAAAATGTATTCAAAATCAATGTAATTGTTCCGATTATGGATGGGTTGGCAGGTGGAGAACCAGGAGAAGGAGCTTCAGCCAGAGATGCACTTGTTCAGCTTTTTGATGCAAAAAAAATTGATGGTGAAGAACCGCATACATTGACACCAAGCCTGAAAAATGTCAATAAAGATGAATTGAAAAAATATATTGATCAGGCTGAAAAATATGATAGTAGTAATTATAATCAAGATGCTTTTTCGGAATTCACAAAAACTCTGAAAAAGTCGAAAGAAGTTTATAATGACATTAATTCAACACAGACAACAGTGGATACGCAAACTGATAAGTTAATTAATGCGATCGAAGAATTGACGGGCGAAGCAATTAAGAGTTATGGCGAGGGCGTATATACTGCTGATAGTCGTATTTTAGAGACGGATGGAACCCTTGGATATCATCGGGGAATTGCAGGAGAGACACGAATTGCGGTAGACGAAAAAGGAAATGCAACAGTCTACATGAATCTGGAAAAGGCAAAAACAGTGATGGATGGACAAGAACTGGCTTCTTATTACATTGACGGTTTCCTTTATAAAGACGGTGACAAATATAAAGAAGCTACCGTTTTAGAAACTAAAGAAGAAGATGGAACAACATATCCGACCAAAATTAGTTTCCCAGTATCCAGACTGAAAAAGAACATTGCTGTGGGATTTTATTCTGACGGAGATACAGATTGGGTAAATGAAATTTCCCTTGAGTTAACAAAGATTACGTTACAGAAGTCTGATAAGAAGGAATTAAATTCTTTGGTAAAAGAGTTAAGTGAACTGGAGAATAATGATGGAGCTTATACAGCAGATAGTTTTGCGGCAGTAACAGAAGCACTGAAAAATGCTAAAGCAGTAACAGAAAATCCAGTTGCAATCCAGAGCGAGATTGATGAGCAGGTAACAGCTTTGAAAGCAGCGAAAGAAGGATTAAAAGAAACAAATCCATCACTGAATCTGGAAGAAGGTATTTATACAGTAGACAGCCGGATTGTAGAGACAGACGGAACACTTGGATATCATCAGGGAATTGCCGGAGAAACACGAATTGCAGTAGACGAAAAAGGAAATGCAACAGTCTACATGAATCTGGAAAAGGCAAAAACAGTGATGGATGGACAAGAACTGGCTTCTTATTATATTGATGGATTCCTCTATAAAGATGGAAAAGAATTTAAAGATGCAACAGTTCTTGAAACAATCGAAGAGGATGGAACTACATATCCAACAAAAGTATCTTTCCCGATCGGAGATGCAAAACAGCTGACACAGGTAGGCTATTATTCAGATGGAGATACAAGCTGGGTAAATGAAGTTGGTCTTGAATTGTCTAATGCACAAAAAGTTGAAGTGACTAAAGATACATTGAAAGCGACTCTTAAAAAAGCTGAAAATGAATTATCAGGAAGTTATACAACAGAATCGCTCGCAAATTTACATGATGCAATTGCAAAAGCAAGTGAAGTGCTGAATGATCCGGTCGCAATTCAAAGCGAAGTGGATGAGCAGGTTACAGCTCTTGAAAATGCAATTAATGGATTAGAGAGAAAAATTGATTATGAAAAATTAAATGAAGCGATCCAGAATGCAGAGACAAAGAAAGAAGATGACTATACACCAAATTCTTATAAAGAATTTAAGACAGCACTTGAGGCAGCAAAGAAATTAGTTTCAGGTGAAACAGCAACTCAGGAACAGGTTGATCAAGCAGTTCTGGAACTTAATTCCAAGATGGAGGGATTGATTGAAAGAGCTGACAAAACAAAGTTACAGGCTCTTTATGAAGAAGCTTGCAAGATAGAAAATCTAAATTATCCAAATTGGGAAGCGTTTGTAACTGTAAGAGATAAGGCAAAAGAAGCTATTGAGGACGCTAACGTTTCACAAGCAGAAGTAGATGCAAGAACATCTGCCCTTCAGTTAGCAATGGAGGCCCTTAATGCGAATGCAGACAAGAGTGCTTTGCAGAATCTTGTTAATAGAGCCGAGAAAATCGATACAACAAATTGCCTGCCAAAAGGAGCAGAAGCGTTTGGAAAAGCAATTGAATCAGCTAAAGCGGTATTAGCAAATGCAAATGCAACACAGCAGGAAGTTGATAAACAAATTCAACTTTTGGAGAAAACTTCAGCTATGCTGATACAGAAGCCGGATGATAATGTTGTATTTAATGGAACATATACAATGAATGGAATCATGAAAATGGCATCTTCTGACAGAGATTCTATGGGAAATCCAGCAGTTGTAAAACCAATGACATTAACTGTTGATGGCAATAATGTTACATTAAAAATGGAATTTGTTCCTTTAACAACCAAATTAGGAAGTAAAGATTTAACAGGATATTTAGCAAAATTAAATTATTTCCCAGAGTGGACTGGTGGAGAATCAGGTGTAGATGCACCAACAGGAATCGAGCCAGTACCGGCCAATGTTGATTCTTATTATGAGGATGTGTATGATGCTTATAATAATCCAGACAGTGGATTGGATGCAAATGTAAAAGGAAAATTATATCCTCATTATATGAGTATGCCGATTAGTTTAGGAGAAGAGACGGTTTGGATTCAGGTATATGTACCGGTGATGGAATCTATTCAGAGTGGAAATGGATTACAATATGCGAGATTGAATCTTGATTGGTCTACGCTTAAACAGGTGACTGGAACAGACTCAGATAAAACAAAATTGAATGCAGCAATTAAAAAAGCAAATAGTTTGTTGGAAACATTGCAAGAAGATGATTACGGATATAGTTCTGAAAATATTGAAATGTTGAAAGCTGTAATTGCGGCGGGAGAAGAGATATCCGATAATCTGAATGTGGATCAGACAGCAGTTGATTCAGCTACAGATTCACTGAATGCTGCAATGAGTGTATTTAATAAAGAAGCAGTCAAAGTTGATAAGAGCGAATTGAAAAAGGCAATCGAAGCAGCAGACAGTTATTTGAACAATGGGGATGTAACATATACAGAGACAACAAAAGAATCTTTGAAAAAAGCAAGAGATAATGCTAAGAGTGTATATGAATCAGATGATGTTACACAGACTCAGGTAAACAGTGCAGTAGACGCAATCAATAAAGCGATTGATGCACTTCAGATAGAAGGTGTGGATAAATCAGAATTGAAGAAAGCACTGTCTACTACAAAAGAATATCTGTCAGATACGGAAAATTATACAGCCGCTTCACTGGAAGCATTAAAATCTCTTTATGACACAGCAAAAGAAGTGTATGCAGATAAAAACGCAACACAGGAAGAGGTCGATGCACAGGTAAGAATTCTGAATTATGCAGTGAAAAATCTAAAAAAAGTAGGAGAAGTAACTGTAGACAAGAGCGGATTACATACAATGCTTCTGACAGCTTCTAACATGGCTGGAAGAGGGAACTTATATACTGCAGAATCAATCAAGAACCTGAAAGCAGCGATCAAAACAGCCGAAGCAGTATATGAGGACAAAAATGCAACGCAGGAAGAAGTTAATGCACAGGCATCTAAACTTGCACTTGCTATGGTGAATCTGGAAGAAAAATCTTCTTCTGACAAGGGCAACAACAATAATAATGGCAACAACAATAACAATAACGGAAACAATAATAACAATGGTAACAATAGCGGATTGAATATCAACAATCTCGCAGATGGAGTTTACTCTATCACAGGCAACATGGTAAAGGTTGACAAGACAACTGCATCCATGTCCGATGGAGCAATCGGTCATACAGTAAAACTGACTGTTAAGAATGGCAAGTATTACATTACGCTTGACTTTAATGGTCTGACTGTAGGACAGAAGCTTGGATATTTAAGCCAGTTGAAATACTTCACAACAGGTTATACGCTTGATAAGTATGGCAATCCGCAGGGAACACTTGCAGATGTAACAGTAGACAGCTACCAGAAAAATGCAGATGGATCTTTGGTATCTGATACATACGGAACAAACTATCCGGATCAGGTAACATTCGAACTGATTCCAGAAGCATTAAAAGATGGTTATGTACCGCTTCAGGTATTCGTACCGATCATGGATGCTATTTCTACAGGAACAGGCACACAGCCAGTATTCTTAAAACTTGAATCAAAGCTACCACAGCTGATGATCCGTCATTTGATAACAACAATAATAATAACAATGGCAACAACGGAAACAATGGCAACGGTGGAAATAGTAGCACTAACGGAAACGGACTGATCGGTAATGGTGGTCTTGGGAACAATAAACTTGGAACAAATTCCCTTACAGGTGGTTCTTCACTGAAAAGTGGATCTTCTCTTTCAAGTGGAAACAGCTTAAAGAGTGGAACATCAGGACTTAGCAGTTCAGGTTCTAGCCTCAAGGGTGGTTCCAGCCTTAAGGGCGCATCCAGCGTTAAGACAGATGATGTCGTAGCAAACAATACTCTTTGGGCAACACTCCTTCTGCTCGGTGGAGTAGCACTTCTTGCCGGACTGATGGAGTACAAAAAAAGAAAAGTGACAAAGTAAAAGCTATAAAGAAAAAGCTTAAGAATGGCTTCCTGATCTGACAGGCAGTTCGTAAGCAGACAGGTAATTGTTCAGAGCCGGGCAGACTGGCTTTGGACAGTTATACAAAAAGGAAATGGAAGTCTCTGCTACATAAGTGGCAGGGACTTCTTAAGTATAACAGGAGAAAAAAGATGAGATTAGCAAAGATAAAGAATAGAATCAAATCTGTGGTGATGGCTTCGGTACTTGGTCTTGCCATGCTGGCTGGTTTCCCGGCAGTGGAGGCACAGGCAGCAACAGGTAGTGTCTATACCTGTACCATCAACCGGTGCTATGCACATCCGGTGACCGGAGTGGTGGAAGATTCCGGTGGGGCAGGCTCTTACGCCACAGGACAGGGAATGGTAGAAGGATGTGTGTATCCGACTGGTATTTTAGAAGTGGCAGATGATGGAAATTATTATCTGACGATCCGTCTGAGTCTGATGGATTATACCAGTGGACATGATTTTCAGGTACAGAGTGTCGGTGACTCCGGCTGGTCAAGTACCGGGTATGCACAGACAGGTACAGGTTCTGACAGTAACGGAACGACAGCCGATGTCGTAATTCAGGTGCCAAGTGAAAATTGTATCGTGCGTGGAACGATGTATGTAGAACCAATGGGAAGAAATGTTGTATTCTATCTCTACCCAAGTGATTACAAGGAAGGTAATAACACTGATATGAATGCAACGATGGTAACTGGAAGTGCAGCAAGTGACGGAACAGCAGCAGAGAGTTCTTCCGATGGAGGGTCGGCAGTATCTGGTTCTTCAGGCAGCTTAAGCTCTGGAAATTCTTCTCTTCAGAGTTCAGGAAGTACTTCGTCCGACAGTTCCACAGGCAGTGCGTCATCCGGTAAGAAATTACAGAGCAGTATATCAGAAGCAGCAAAGCCAAGCAGTGAATCGAAAACTCCGAGTACGGACAGCAGTACACCGGACAGTGCAGAAGGATTAAGTCTTTCTACCGCAAAGGATGCAGATGCAGCAGACAGTGACAGTACTTCCACATCGACTTCAGGAAACAAGGTATTTCAGATCGCAATTGCGGTTCTGGTGGTCGGTCTGATCCTGATCGGTGTTGTGGCTGCTGTGGTATTCTATTTCCGTAAGAACTGGAGACGCTGGGGAGGTGGACAGGACGATGATGAATAGAAGATTAAAGAAAGCATCCGCAGTCCTGCTTGCGATGACCATGCTCTTTTCCCTTGCCGGATGTGTCGATCAGAGTCAGGGAAAGAAAAGCAGTGACTCCGGGACAAAGACCGAGAGCAGTGCGGATACTTCTTCGGAATCCGCAGAGTCGTTATTGAAGATCACCGATCCGAAGGAAAAGGCTGCGGTGGAAGCAGCGAAGAAGAAGGTGCAGGAGCTGGATGGAGAGCCGAGGATCATTGCGACCTCTCCGGCAACCGCAGATATCTGTGACAAGCTGGAACTGGATCTGGTGGGTGTATGCAGCAGTACCGTATCCACCATCCCGGACAGATACAAGGATGTAGAGACGGTCGGAACAGCCATGAGTCCTGACACAGAGATCCTTTCATCCTTAAAACCGGACTGGATCTTAAGCCCGGTATCCTTACAGAATGACCTGCAGCCGAAGTATGAAGCCATCGGTTCTGACTGGGCATTCTTAAATCTCAGAAGTGTACCGGGTATGTACCGTTCCATTCAGGAGTTGGGCGAGATCTTCGACCGGCAGGATCAGGCAGACAAGCTGGTGAAGGAATTTACCGAGTTTTATGATGACTATAAGAAGAAAAACGAAGGCAAGGACCATCCGAAGGTGATGATCCTGATGGGACTTCCGGGAAGTTATATCATTGCCACACCGAACTCCTATGTGGGAAGTCTGGTGGAACTGGCAGGTGGTGAGAATGTGTATTCTGACACCGATCAGGAATTTCTGACCGTCAACACGGAAGATATGAAGACCAAAGAGCCGGACATCATCCTGCGTGCAGCCCATGCACTGCCGGATCAGGTCGTGGAGATGTTCAACAAGGATTTTGCTGAGAATGATATCTGGCAGCATTTTGATGCAGTGAAGAATGGCAGAGTCTATGACCTGACGTATGAATACTTTGGCATGAGTGCAACGTTTAAATATCCACAGGCACTGGAAGAGTTGCAGCCGATCCTGTACCCGGAGAGTGATGAAGATACACAGAAAGCAAAAGAAGCCAGTGACAATGCACAGAAGAAAGCCAAGGATTCTGACGCAACTGAGAAATACAACGAACAGCAGAGCAAGTAGAAAGGAGAGGACAGATGAAAGAGACAGAAATACAGAATACTTCTGGGACTTCTAAAGCCGAAGTCCAGAACCTCTCCACACAGGATAAAGCAAGGAAACATCGAAAAACAGCAAAAGCGGCCATTTCTTTTATCGTGATGATCTTGCTGCTTGTGGCATTATTCTTTGCGGCGGTGAACATCGGAAGCCTGAAGGTCAGCTTCCCGGAACTGCTGAAAGGTTTGTTTGTAGAATACAATGAAGATGTGGCAACGATCTATGACCTGCGGTTCCCGCGAATCGTCATCTCCATGTTAGCCGGAGCTGCGATTGCGGTATCGGGCGTATTATTTCAGGCAGTATTAAAGAACCCGCTTGCCGATCCGGGGATCATCGGCATCTCCAGTGGGGCGAGCTTTGCGGCAGTACTGATCACCGCATTTGCACCGACGTTATTTTTCTTCACTCCGCTGTTCGCTTTTCTTGGCGGTGTGATCGCCTTTGTGCTGGTCTACAGCCTGTCATGGAAAGGGGGATTAAGTCCTCTGAGAATCATCCTTGTCGGTGTGGCGGTGGATGCGATGTTTACGGGACTTTCCAGTGCATTAAACTCCATGAACGGTGGGAATATGTCCGGTGTGGCAGCCATCGTCAATGGAAATATCACCATGAAGACATGGGATGACGTGAAGACCTTAGTACCATATGTTGTGATCGGACTGGTACTGGCACTGGTCATGACAAAGATGTGTAATCTGCTGGCGCTGGAAGATAAGACAGCCAGGAGCCTTGGAATCAATGTCAATGCCATGCGTATTGTGATCTCCCTGATCGCTGTACTGCTTGCAAGTATTTCCACAGCAGTAGCCGGAGTGATCAGCTTTTTAGGACTGATTGTGCCGCATATCGGAAGAATCCTGGTGGGAAGTGACCATAAGGCACTGGTGCCATTTTCTGCTTTGTTCGGTGCCTTTACCTTTTTGCTTGCCGATACCATCGGAAGGACCATTGCTGCTCCGAATGAGGTATCTGCATCGATCATCATGAGTGTGGTCGGAGGCCCGTTCTTCATTATTCTGTTAAGGAGGTCTAAGAAGTATGCAAAGTAAAGAAAAGAATATGGATTTGACTTCCACAGAGAATGAAGCAGCAAAGAAAGCGAAAAAAGCGGATAAGTGGGCAGATAAGCCTGCGATGGAAGTCAGAGATCTGCATTTTTCCTATGGAAAAAATAAAGTGTTAAAAGGTGTATCCTTAAAGATCGAGGAAGGCAAGATCACAACCATCATGGGAGCGAACGGATGTGGAAAATCCACTCTGTTCTCCCTGATGACGAAGAACTTATATCCGGGGAAAGGAAATATCTTCCTCAAGGGAAAGAATATCCAGAACCTGAACTTAAAAGAATTTGCCCGAAAGGTAGCCATCGTCCAGCAGTATAACAGTGCATCGGATGATATCACTGTTGAGAATCTGGTAGCATTCGGGAGAACCCCACATAAAAAGATGATGCGGGGGGACAGTGCCGAGGATGAGCGTATGATCGAGTGGGCACTGGAAGTCACGAACCTGATGGAGTACCGGGACAGAGAAGTATCAAGACTTTCCGGAGGACAGCGCCAGAGGGTATGGATCGCAATGGCACTTTGTCAGGGAACAAAGACGCTGTTCCTTGATGAGCCGACCACTTATCTGGATATCCGGTATCAGATCGAGATTCTGCAGCTTGTAAAAAAACTCAATCAGGAATTTGGCATTACCATTATTATGGTACTGCATGACATCAATCAGGCAATCACTTATTCAGACAACATCATCGGAATGAAAGACGGAGTGGTACTGGTGGAAGGTGATCCGGAGGAAGTAATCACCGAAGAAAGCATCCGGGAACTGTATGGTATCGAGCTTGGTGTGACGAGAGTAGACGGACGGAAGTTTGTGCTGGCGGTGTAGGAAAATAGAATCAGAATCACAAATAAAAAAGGGAGAGAACTCCCACAGGAGAAAAGAAAGAAGATGAAAAATCCATTAAAAATAGTCTGGATCGTGCTTGGATTTCTTTGTCTGGGACTTGGTACGATAGGAATTGTACTTCCTATCCTGCCAACTGTTCCGTTTTACATGGCAACGCTGTTCTGCTTTGCCAAGAGTTCAAAGAAACTGCATGATTGGTTCATAGGAACGAATTTATATAAGAAACACCTGGACAGTTTTGTCCAGAAAAGAGCCATGACGATGGGAACAAAGTGTAAGATCGTAGGAACTGTGACTGTAGTTATGGCGATCGGATTTATCTGCATGAAGAATGTGCCGGTTGGAAGAATCTGTCTGGCAGTGGTGTGGGTGTGCCACATCCTGTATTTCTTCTTGAGGGTAAAGACAGTAAAAACGGGAGAAATGGAAGTGGAATAAACAGCTTTGATATGAATAAAAAGAATAAAGTAGAAAAAAAGCGGCAGAAAGAACAGTATGTCGTGGAAGAGATGATCCGGCTGTACTGCCGGAAGAATCATAAGGAATATGACAAAGAGACAGGAAGGATGTGTCCTTCCTGTCAGGAACTTTCAGATTATGCCAGACTCAGAAGCCAGAAATGTCCCTTTATGGAAGAGAAAACATTCTGTGCGAACTGTAAGGTGCATTGCTATAAGCCTAAGATGAGGAAGAAGATCCGGGAGGTGATGCGGTTTTCCGGACCGAGGATGCTTTTCTATCATCCGGTGCTTGCAGTGTGGCATCTGGTCTGTAGTTTGAAAGAGAAACAGTGTAAAAAGTGAAGTGAGTTGGTAAAAGCAAATGATTAAAACAAGACTGGTGGGACTTTTATCCCACGCAAAAAAGTACATTGTCTACACCATCCTGTGGCAGTGGGCGGCATTGCTCTCGCAGGTACTGGCAGTATTTACGATTGCTGAACTGTTGGAGCGCGTGGTCTATCGTGCGGTGACAGTGCCGGTGATTGAGAGGACAATCCTGATCCTCGTTCTGGTGGTGATCATACGATTTGTATGTGAACGGATGGGGGCAAGGTCTTCGTATCTTGCATGTGTAGACGTCAAGAGAATTTTAAGAGAAAAGATTTATGACAAGATGTTGAAGCTGGGGGCATCCTACAGTGAGCAGGTGTCTTCTTCTGAGGTGGTACAGGTTTCGACAGAGGGTGTTGAGCAGTTGGAAACGTATTTTGGAAAATACCTTCCGCAGTTGTTCTACAGCCTGATCGCACCACTGACCTTATTTCTCATTCTTTGCAGAGTGAGCCTGAAAGCAAGTGTCATCCTGCTGATCTGTGTACCGCTGATTCCGATTTCTATTGTAGTGGTACAGAAGATTGCAAAGAAATTACTGAATAAGTATTGGAGTATCTATACCGGACTGGGAGATTCGTTCCTTGAGAATTTACAGGGACTTACCACATTGAAGATTTATCAGGCAGACCAGCAGAAAGCAGACGAGATGGATGTGGAATCCCAGAACTTCCGCAGGATTACCATGAAGGTACTGACCATGCAGCTCAATTCCACAAGTGTGATGGATATTGTGGCGTATGGTGGTGCGGCGATTGGTATGGCAGTTGCGGTATCTGAGTTTTTAAAAGGAAATATTTCAGTAAGCGGAACGCTTTGCATCGTCCTGCTTGCCAGCGAGTTTTTCCTGCCGCTTCGTCTGCTCGGTTCCTTTTTCCATATCGCAATGAATGGTATGGCAGCGAGTGA
>ENA-OPWX01001781-OPWX01001781.1-human-gut-metagenome-genome-assembly--contig:-NODE-1781-length-13461-cov-18.929360_pt1 | contig 13461 bp, 9 predicted proteins | sample MGYA00241514_ERZ502020 | MGnify/ENA primary metagenome ERZ502020 (study PRJEB25962, sample SAMEA2042105) | human gut metagenome | biome: human gut; feature: human-associated habitat; material: faeces... | reverse complement strand
CTGATCTTTTCACCATTGTAATAAATTTCTGATACATTAACTGCCACTGTCTGCAGATATCCTGCACAATCCGGCTCCTGTAGACTATATTCCTGAAACATCCAGACGGAACCATCAGGAAAATAAAACACATTACTATCTTTGCTCAATCTGCAAAGACCTTCCGATTCAGGTTCCCCATTCATTGCTTTCCTTAATGCCTCATAATCCTGCAGGTAAGAACCTGTCATGATTCTGCTCAGTTCCTGCATCTTGGTATTACACAAAACAATCCTTCCAAGAGGATCCGAAAAACAGACCCCACATGGAACATCATTCACCGCTTCATTCACGGACCAGTAAGACAGGGAATGATGATATCTGCGTCTCTCTCTCCGGATTGCCCTGCAAAGATAAAGCGCCAATCCCATAACTACTGCCATTAAAACACTAATCGGATAACCCTGAAGCATTGGCTGATAGGAACTTTCTCCCAGGCAATATTTGTGATCATTCATCAGAACGCCCATAAACACAAAAGAAACAGCAAAGACAGCCACTGCCGTTACGATTTTCTTTTTCCCGGAAAAGCAAGTGATTCTTACCAACAGGAGAATTAATTCCAGAATCATACAAATTTCAAGAAGAATCATCAGAAAATCCTGCATTGCCATACTGCATTCCACAAAACTGATCATCTTCCGCCTCTCTTTCTGAAGACGATATATCTGATAAACCATTCGTTTTCATCTTCCTGCTGCACTTTTAATTCCGGCCTTTCCGACATGAATCCACTCAGATCCGCCTCTGATACAATATGAACTGAAATCCGCAGAGCATCATCAATCTGCGACACACGATAAAAAACAGACTGCATGATATCAACCAATTGTTCCACAAGCCATTCAAAGGTATCATAACATTTTAGTATATCATCTGCATTCAGCTGCACATCCACATTTTCCACGTAGTAAGCAGCCCGGATCCTGCATAATTTTAAGCTGTCACAAGATTCCGCCAGACTTTGTCTGAGATCTTCCATTGTAAGCAGATTTCCATCTGATGCATATTGTGTCAGAACCAGATTCTTTCTCCGCTTCAAATACGTACCAACAACTACAATTTTACCGAGAATCCGATCATATTGTTCCTTCGATTCTGTCCGCTCCAGCTCATTCATAAACTGTGACAGCAATTCTAGCTGACCGGCGGTCTGATTCTGTATCATATTTAACAGACGGTTCTGTTCTTCCGTCTTTCTACGCTCAGCCTCTTTCTGATAAGCTTTCTGTAACAGACGGTTTCTGGCCGTCAGTTCCTCCTGCTGTTCCCGAATATCCTGATACTGATCCAGCAGTACCGAAATATCCTCTGACCAAAACAAATGTCCTCCCCTTATAGGAATATGGTTGATCCGGATTCCCTGTTCCTGTACTGATGATCTGTCTATTATGATTCTACGCAGTTCAGGCGACAGCTCAGGAAAATCACCGGAATGATAATAGCGCTGAAAAGAATGATCCGTAATCTCTGCATCCAGTCCTCCGGAAGTCTGGAATAATTCAAAATATCGATTATTGGTCTGTATCAATCCACATAATATACAACCCTGAAAAATTGCTGCCATTAAAAGGCAGCACACTGCCGTCATATCCCCTGCAATGATTTTGATGAAAGGCAGGCGGAGTATATTTCCGATATTCCATCCCAGAAGAAATATTCCCGGAATCACCGGCAGCCAGAACTGTTTCTTTCCCGGAATTCTGCTTTTTCTGATCAGAATAATTTCCATCCCTGTCAGACAGATCAAGATCCATCCCTGAATCACCATAAAAACAATACCATAACTGTAATCTTTATCCGAAAATGGGGGCTGTTTGGAAAAACGAAATACCAGCTGATGCAAATCATTTGTAAAAACACTTACGATCAATATCGCTGCCACGGTCAATAAAATTATAACCTTTCTGACCGTTTTCTCTTCCTCCTTTTCGCCCAAAAACATTGCTGCTGCCAAACCCAGAACCGGAATCAGAATCATGGGAATATAATATAGATACCAGCAGATATGTTCTCCAAGAGGATCATGAAAAATATGAAATTTTACTGTCCGCACAAAGAACCAGAATACCATCAGACAGCCAATTGCAGTCAGACATCTGCGCGTTTTTTTATGTACTACATGCTTTCCCAGATAAATCACCCAGGCACAGTACATTCCCAGATAAATACAGCTACGACACTGATCTGCCAGATTTCTCATAAAAACATTTTCCGTTCTCACCTGCCTGCAGAAATAAGCCAGCAACACACTTATCAGAATCACTCCATATGACAGAGTCCTCTTTTTACTGTATGTCATGAAAGTTCCTCTCTTGCCGGAGCGGGTTTGAAAAATGCTTTACGCAAGATGTGCGTCACAATTTGCAGGAATGATTTTTCAAATACGCCCTAATCCATTTTTGTAATAATTATACTATAAAGCACCATTTTGTCATATAGTTTTTAGAAGAATCATCTATTTTCAGAGTTTTTATCACAAACAGAGTGAACAATCCTGTCCACTCTGTTTCCCATTGCTTAAAACGGTCTTGGCTGACCACAGTATTCACAAAACTTTCCGGTATTCTCTGCACCGCACTGGCATTTCCACGAACTGTTATTCTGTTGCATTCCTCCGGTCATGTTCATTCCGGACATTCCGGGCTGCATTCCTCCGTTCATGTTCATTCCCGGCATCCCAGACTGCATCCCTCCGTTCATATTCATTCCGGGCATCCCGGGCTGCATTCCCACATTCATGTTCATCCCGGGCATCCCAGACTGCATCCCTCCGTTCATGTTCATCCCGGTCATTCCAGGCTGCATTCCCGCATTCATGTTCATTCCTGACATCCCGTGCTGCATTCCCGCATTCATATTCATCCCGGGCATCCCAGACTGCATCCCTCCGGTCATGTTCATTCCGGGCATCCCAGGCTGCATTCCTCCGTTCATGTTCATTCCCGGCATTCCGGGCTGCATCCCTCCATTCATGTTCATTCCTGGCATTCCGGGCTGCATTCCCGCTGCATTTGGTGTCAGTGCCGCAATAATCTGATAAGCGGTCTGCTCCACTTCCATCAGTTCTCGTCTTTTGTCACTGCTTATGGAGAAAGTATTCAGGCGAAAATCCATATCATCAAACCACTGGGTTCTCACTTTAATACGCATGGTATAATCAAATTCATATTTATATACCGGTGGCTGATAACTTACAGTTTCTCCATCCTTTGTATATGTTTCCTCTTGCTGCTGTTGGTCTACATCAACTCTGCACTGCACAATGGCTGATAAAGGAACTATGTCCGGGTTTTCATTGACATCCAGTTTCCGTGCAACAGTAAAATTCCCCTTATTATCATCAATAAAAACATTGTAATTTCTGGTATTGATCTGTCGGGTTATACAAAAATCCATTACCGCTTTTTTGTTTTTTTCACGATATTCCAGCTGGCGTTTGATATCCTCTACCGTACTGTGCCGCCGCTCCTCAAACCATGGTGACAATTTTTTCGCACAATCCTTACACAGATTTCCGTCATCCAGTTTTCGATTTCCCAATAAACCAATTTTCTCTCCGCAGATGTCACAGATTTTCTTATCAAATAATCCCATACCCTATCCTCCTTTTTTATCTGAAAACCCATACTGTCGCACCGGAATGGTGCGGCAGTACTTTACCTTATTCTGTAACAACTATTTTTTCAAAATATGTCTTTACGGAAAAATCATCTTCACCTGTTTCAGAATCGTCTGCTTCTTCGCCGTCATCAGATTCCTCTGTATCGTCTTCTGCTATGAAACACAGTTTTCCATCATCCAGTAAATTGAACTTCATATTATCAAGACTGAAAAACATAGTTCCTGCCTCATCCTCTGTTACAGCCTTTAATACCAGTGCGTTTCCTTCCACCTCGCTCTGAAGTTCTACTTTTGTCTCTTCTCCGCTCTCTATTAAGATAATTTCAGCCTTTCCGTCTTCCACAGACATACTCATTTCAAATCCTGTAAAGTCAGCATTAACCGGCATCTGCATTCCAAATGCTTCCATCAGAGTACAGCTCCATTCTCCTTCAAAATCCTTCATAGTTGGATTTTCTACCGGTTTACCCGGTACATAAGGCTCATACTCTTCCTTTTCCTGACTCAGGATCATTGTCGTTCCATCTGCTGTTAAGGTTATCTTACCGTCCTTGTACTCGCATTCCCCTGTCTGATCATTATAAGTCATCAGGATTTTATCATTTTCTATTTTCCACTCTGATTCATCTACCTCAGGCTCTTCCCCATAAACAGAACTTGTTGTTTCCATTTTACCGTCTTCTTTAATGTCCACGGTCACTTCCATTCCCATTGCCCCAGGATGAAAGGATACCCCTTCGCCCATAGAAAGCTCATTTACATACCAGGTTCCAATAACATCCTTTTCTTCAAGGGCATAAACACTTACGCTCATAAAGCCTGCCATTAAGACTCCTACTGTTCCTGCCATCCACAATCTCATTTTTTTACTCATACAAACATCTCCTTTCTATTTTATAATCGAGTTTTTGTTTATCTACATTATACGTGAACACTCAGGCATTTACACTAGCACTTCTGACAGTAACATGTTCTTTTCACATATTCTCATTCATAAATCAACTCTGATAGTTATTGACATTCACTAAAGCAGTTCTCACTCAATAGAATTTTGTACTCTACTCTAAGAGAAAAGTTTACCTTTAGATGATGGGTAGTTGACTGTTCTTTCTGATAACTGTATCTTTACGATTGATTCTGTCTTCTGCTGCCTGTTTTCTTGATTCGCTTACCCATAATACAAGCTCCTTCCGCTCTTTTTAACAATAGTATTGTCTGATAAAAGAATATTGATTTTGTTCAGAAATCTTATTTACGCCATAAAAATTTCACAGGTATTTTCTTATAATAATAAAGAAACCGTCTTCTCAACTGTCAGTTTCTATCTGACTTTAAGAAGCCGGTCTCTAATGTTTTTGATCTTATGCAGTAATATTCTTTCTCATATGAATCCTCTCTGCAATCTTATCCACCACTTTATTGCAGATCACCGTATAAGCCGCGCCAAACACATTCGCGCCAATACGAAGTGCCACTGCCGCAGGCATTCCGAAAAGTCCTGCTGCGATAGAGAGTGCTCCGAAAGTGTTAAATGCAGTCTGCCATGCATATCCTGCGGAATATCCGACTCCGATTCCACCAATCATTCCGATATACGGATACATGGATTCCGGAAGTGCCAGATACAGGACAATAAAGAGCAGGCATCCTACAATGTTGAACAGCCCTCTGTTTCCGGCTCTGGACGCACAGTCTTCTGTAAATGGCAGGCATACGGACATGCAGGCGATTCCTGCCCACATGGCTCTCGGCAGTCCCAGAAGATTCATAAATAACATAGCACTGGACACAATCAGTGTCAGTTTCAGATACCATCTGCTTCTTGCTGAGCGGATGTCAAACTCACGAAACAGGTCAAGGAAAGTTCTTCTATATGGTCTGTTCTTCTGATTTTTGTAAAAAATCACCATGCAGATCAGCATTCCTATGAAAAGTCCTGCGATGCGTAACGCATATTCCTGCCCGGTCACATCATATCCCAGAAGGAGTAAATAGCCCAGTACAAATGTAGAATGATTATACATAATCACGTTGTGGCATCCAAGAATCATCAGAAGCAGAATGCAGACCACATTGACAAGAAATGCGGCAAATGGATGTGGTGCTGCCATATTTGCCAGTCTTGGCCCCGCCATAAGAATTCCAAAGATTCCTGCAATGGAAATCAACCCATGTGTTGTCCTGATTCCGAAGTCCGCCTGTCGCAATACGAGAACCGCCAGCAGAACTGTAACCCCAACTACACTGTTATTGCTTCCTGTGAGTTTACTGTACAGGCTCACCACCGCAACACAGAACGCCATGACCAGATATACTTTGAAGTTATAAATTAATATGTGACGTCTTTTTTCTTTCGGATCCGTTGTGTTCTTAATAAGCTGCTTAGAACCAACGGAACTCAACTGTAGTTCCTGATAAAATGTCATTTCCAAGTCGTCTCCTTTTTTGTAAAATTACGTAAAAATCCAGCGTTTTCACAGAATAACAAAACGCCAAATGATTACGTACCTACTATGAATTTTGAAATAGTAACGAGCACTATACCGCAATTTTCCAAAAACGTCAAGAAAAAAATAAGAAAGAATTCCTTCAGACAAAACTTCTTATATGTTAACAAATTCCAATAAATTTTCTTATCGCGTAAATAAAATTATCTGGATAAAAAGAGACATTATCTCCTATATATGAAATAATGCCTCTTTCTCCGAATTGTATATTTATATCACCGCTTAATACTGTCCTATGCCTGTCGGTAATTCGGTAACAAATCCCATGTTATGCCATGTTATAAAGAATCATTACCATCGTCAGCACAACATCTTCCTGCATCCAGTCAGTTATTCTTCATCCGCATGATAAATCCTCACATAACCTTGCGTCTCCACTCTGACAATCTGTTCTACCTCCTCGGTTTTCTCCGGAAAAGTATCTTCTGTCTGGAATCTGACACAAGTTCCGCACGAAGAACTTAAATCTCTCGGAACCGGCATCACTTCTGCTTTAAGATTCATAGCTTCACAATTTCTGCGAAACTGAATGGCTCCATAGTGGGAATAAAATGTGGCTATGTATGTAATCATTTTGTGATCTTCAGCAGGATGTCATCCCCCTGCTCTTCTACCTTTACCTGATAACCCTGATGTGTGGCAAATCTGGATACATTCTCTTTTGCGACTACATTGTCGACCAGAACTTCATATTCTTTATCGCCGGATTCCATTGCATTCTTTGCACGAATCACTGGTTCCGGACAGGATAAGCCTCTTGCATCTACTTTCTTCATCCGTCTCGTTTCCTTTCTATTGCTTAATGCCATATTTATGACTATTCAGCATCGTCTCAATTGCGAGCCTGAATCCATTCATAAATCACAACTATTTTTATAACAGTTCCTATGCTTCTTCTTTTCTCATGGAGTTCACTGCTGCGATTACAGCAACTACCACAATCCCAATAATAACTGCAATCTTTCCGTTTGCTGTAGGACCTTCACCGGAAGATGCCAGTCCGAAGTTATGGGCAAAAGCAGCACCTGCCATCAGACCGAGAACAGTCACAGCAGAGTCTGTATTTCCCTCGCCTGCAAGGATCAGCTGACGAAGCGGGCATCCACCAAGGAGAATACATCCAAAGCCTGCCAGATACATTCCCAGTGCGTTCCACAGTCCGTCTGTGTGTGCAATCGGCTGTCCCGCAAATCCCGGATTGAAATAGGATGTTCCTGTAACTGCACCGAGAATCAGATTCATTACCAATGCTGTCACAAGAATTGCAGCAAAGCCGAACAGTAATTTATATTCTTTGAAAAGTACCGCATCACGGATACCGCCGACCATACACAGACGTGTTCTCTGAGCCAGGATACCAACAATGATTCCTGCTGCCAGTGCAATAATGATTGCAGCATGTTTTGCTCCAGGTCCGCCTTCCGGCTCTGTGAAATGGATAAATGCAGGTGCAGCTACCAGTAAAAGAAGCATCACGATCTGGAATGCAGGATAAATACCGCCTTCCAGCTTCGGCATCTTATAAGAACGTTTCAGTGTGTAACCTTTCTTCAGGAAAACAGTTCCTGTAAGAATACCGGCTACAAATCCAACAAGTCCAAACAGAGCATTTCCGTCTCCACCTGCCAGACGCAGAATCATACGGAAAGGACATCCAAGAAACATCAGACATCCGATCATAACAAATGCGCCAAGTGTAAATCTGGTCACAGGTGCAGAGCCGCCTCTTGGACGAAATTCTTTCTTAGCAAGTGAAATGATACATGCTCCAAGTACCAGACCAATGATCTCCGGGCGGATATACTGAACTGCTGCCGCTGAATGAAGTCCCAGCGCACCTGTGGTATCTCTCAGGAAACAGGCAATACAGAAGCCCATATTTGCCGGATTTCCAAAAAACACCAGAATTGCAGCGATCAGACCGATCACGCCTCCTGCCAGAACTATGGTTCCCTTTTCGTTTTTCATTTATTTCTTTCCTCCTTTTGCATTATGTACTCTCAGCGTCTTTATTGCACTTGCTTTTGTGAGAGTACATCACTGACTTTTTTATTGTCAGCACAATTTCTTTGTATCTATTTTATCATTTTTATGCTGAAATCACTAATTCATTATAGCCGTATTTTATAGTTATTTATAGAAATCATTTATAAGTTGTGCTATACTATAATGATGTTAGGGACAAAAAATATTTTGCCCCTAACTTGATATCTACGAATTGCTCCGCAGCAAAGCAGCTCCTGCAATTCTCATATAATCTTTAATTATATAAAAATCGGGGGGATTTGTTACTATGAATAAAATATATCTGGATCAGGCAAGTACGTCTTTTCCCAAGGCACCATCTGTTGCACAGACAGTTTATGATTACCTGTCAGGCTCTGCTGTGAATGTGAATCGGGGAGGATACCGGGCAGCTTATTCTGTGGAGGAGCAGATTTTTGAGACAAGAGAACAGCTTCTGAAGCTCTTTCACTTTACTTCCGGAAAGGGTAAGAATGTTATTTTTACAGAAAATATCACTGCCAGTCTGAATGTTCTTCTGAAAGGACTTCTGAAACCCGGCGATCATGTACTTGTAACTGCTATGGAGCATAATGCAGTGATGCGTCCTCTTGTACAGCTGGAGAAACATGGAATTTCTTTTGACAGGATCCCATGCGCTTCTGACGGCAGTCTTCTGCTTGATAAAGCGGCTGCACTCCTTCGTCCTGAGACTAAGCTTGTGGTCTGTCTTCATGCTTCCAATGTATGCGGAACTGTCATGCCTGCACAGGAAATCGGGAATTTCTGCAAAGAACATGAACTTCTTTTTATTCTGGACACTGCACAGACGGCAGGAACCATTGACATTGATATGGAGAAATATCACATAGACGCACTGGCATTTACAGGTCACAAGGGACTCAGAGGGCCACAGGGAACAGGTGGCTTTCTGATCCGCAATAAACTGGCAGCGCAGATCGAGCCTCTTATCAGCGGCGGAACAGGAAGCGCCTCTCATTCTGAGGAAGTACCGGCATTTCTTCCGGATCGTTTCGAACCCGGAACTCCCAATATCCCGGGGATTCTGGGACTTCATGCCGCACTCTGTGATCTGGAGAAACAGTCCATGGAAGAAATCCGCCAACATGAATTAATGCTGACACAATACTTTATAGATGGTATCCTGAATTTGGATCCTGAAGAAAAATTCCTGCGTATTATCGGTAAAAAAAATATTGAAAACCGTTGTGCAGTTGTATCCGTCCAGACCTTACATATGGACATGGCTCAGGCCGCCTTTGAACTGGACAGTACTTATGGAATTATGACAAGAGTCGGCCTTCACTGTGCACCAAACGCACATAAAACTCTTGGAACATACCCGGAGGGTACTCTCCGTTTTTCTTTCGGACCTGAGAATACAAAGCAGGAACTGGATATTGCTTTAGATGCATTATCCGCATTACTATAGCAATCCTCGTACATCGTTTTCGTACATAAAAGGAGATTTTCACAATGGAATTTAAACAGTTAGAAGCATTCGTCGCTGTCGTGGATTACGGCAGCTTCTCAGAGGCGGCCCGCCGCCTCTATCTGACTCAGCCTACGATCAGTGCTCATATACGTTCTCTGGAAGATGAACTGCATATGAAACTGATCATCCGCACTACAAAGAAGACAACGATTACAGCCAAAGGCTACCAGCTTTATGACAGTGCAGTCCGTATGCTGGAAATCAGAAATAATCTGCTTGAGAATTTTACAGGTGCCCACAAACATATGATAGATCTGGCTGCATCTACCATTCCTTCTTCTTATCTTTTGCCGGAATTGCTTGCTGCTTTCGGAAAAACGCATCCTGATGTTTATTTTCACTCCATACAGTCAGACAGTTCAGAATCCATCAGCCGGGTACTGGACGGAACTGTAGATCTGGCTCTGGTAGGCCAGAATACACGTGATGAGAGCTGCGTGTTTATTCCTTTCTGCCATGATGAGCTGGTCATTGCAACTCCTGTAACAGATCACTATCTTGCACTCAAGGACAGGGAAACACCCGCTATTTTTCATGATTTCCTGAAAGATTCTATTATTCTCAGGGAAAAAGGCTCCGGCACAAAAAAAGAAATGGACCTTTTTCTGGATCGCGCAGGCATCACAACAGGCAATCTGAACGTGATCGCCCGCATGAATGACCTGGAAAGCATCAAAAAGTCCATTGTTAATGGTCTGGGAATCTCTATTCTTTCATCACGCTCTGTCACTGACCTGCAGAGGACAAAGCAGATTCTTGTCTTTCCGCTGGAGGAATCTGCTCATAAACGCAGTTTCTATATTGTCTATAGCAAAAACAGGATTCTGAAACCCCATGTAAAGCAATTTGTGCAGTTTGCGCGAGACTATTATATGTAACTGTTATCTGCCGGCATCCAACAGTTTCACAAACTCTTCCTCCGGCATCGGTTTGTAAAAATAATACCCCTGGATATAATCACAACCGTTATCTCTTAAGAACTCGACCTGCTCTTTAGTTTCAGCACCTTCCGCTATAATCTTTATATCCATAGTATGTGCCATTTCAATGATGAAGCGGATAATACTGCGTGTTTTGGTATTGGTTTCTATCTGCCGCACAAAACTCATATCAATTTTCATAATATCAAAGTTGTAATTCTGGAGCATTCCAAAGGAAGAATATCCGCTTCCAAAATCATCCAGAAGCAGCAGAATCCCTGCTTCTCTTAATGCCTCCAGAGTTGCACTTCTGTCTGCTTCAATGGCAGCATAGGAAGTTTCTGTAATCTCCATTCTGCTCAGACCGGACGGCATGGAAACATCTGCACATTTCTTCTCCAGCCAGTTCATGATCTTCTCATCATAGAAATCCATCCATGACAGATTAGTTGATACCGGAACTGTAATCTTATCGGCCTGATAACGTTTCTTCTGAAATTCATTAACCGAATCCAGCACATACAGATCCAATTCGGAAATATGTCCGCTATCCTCCAGCGCAGGAATGAATACACCCGGTGAAATAAATCCCTTTTGCGGATGGAACCATCGGATCAGAGATTCTGCTGATGCAATCTTTCCGGTCTTTACATCCACAACAGGCTGAAAATATACTTTGAACTGTCCCTTCTCAATCCCTTCCTCCAGTTCACCTGCCAATGTCGCTTTATCTATATATGTATTCTTCATGGAAGAATCATAAATCTTATATGACTGGACAAACTCATCGGTAATATATCTCTGAGCAATCTTTGCCCTGTCGATCATTCCATTTACAGACATTTTTTTCTTTTCAAGCATAAAAATCCCACATTTGACAGACAAATGAAGTGTTTTTCCTCCCCGGGTAAGTTTCTTCTGACACATTCCGGTAAGCATATCCAGATTGAGATTCTTACGTTCTACCAGACAGATAAAATGATCCGCGTCCTCACGTGCCGACACCAGAGGCTTCAGTTCAGATTTTCGGACATCTTCGTACACTTTGCGCAGCATCATATCTCCGATTTCTGTTCCAAAAAGCTCATTGACTGCCTTGAAATTCTTAATGTCGAAAAATACAACCGCATATCCGGTTCTGTCTTCACTTTCTTTCAGAATCCGTTCCACATGACGGATAAAGCCCTGTCTGTTATATCCGCCCGTCAGAATATCCTGTTCAAATTTCTCCGTAATATCCTCAACTGTAGATACAATAATGTCAAAAAATTTATTGAGGTAAAAAAATGTATAGTTCTTTAAACATTTCTCCCCTTCCTTATTAAACTGATGAACAGAGAAAGAATATCTCTCTTTCTCCTGCAGTTCTTTCCGAATGGTATCAAGACGCACACATTTGTCATATACGGATTTCTCATCATCCGGAACAAATCTCTTCATAACTTCAGTAACATAACCGGAATAACTGATTTCTTCTGCCAGAACCATCTCCATGGCACAGATACCCGGATGATCCAGTCTCACACAGTCTCTCTGCCCATCAATAATCTCTATTCTGTCAAAATTCTTTCTGTATAGCATATGCGGAATCTGCTCTGAAAAATAGTTCTCTGTAATATCAGAAAAATAGATCAGTGCTTCCAGCCTGTCATAAGAAACGTTCCGGACCATCTCAACTGTGGTTCTGATCATCCTCAGGCTGATCCCTTTTGCGGCATACACAGGACATTCCCATTGGATCATATCTTTTCCCTGTGCCAGACATTCCCTCAGATTATCTACACAAAACACCTTTCTGTACTGAGTTCTCACTTCTCTCTGCGGAATAGACTGACTGATCCGCTCAATATAAGAATCCAGTGGTTCATTTACATCTTTCAGCTCCAGTGAAGCAATCCTGCTGTTTGCCATAATACAGCTTCCATCCGAAATATTTACTGTAACTGAGGCAAACGCATCTTTTGCATGGCGTATGATCTTATCCAGCTGTTTCAGATATTCATCATTGATATCCCGGATATACATCATGGCAATCTGGTCATCCGGTTTATATTCTGCACTTCTGATGACTTCCATACATACCCAGCGGTACTCATCTCTTATCAGAGTTCTGTAGTTCAGGGAAATGCGTTCTCTGCCTTTTGCAAGTTCTTTTCTCAGATTATCCATACTGCAGAATTTCAGATATTCTTCCTGATCCTCTTCATAAATATATTTAAGATCTGCCATCATTTTAAGACTTTCAGAGAGACTTGATGGCATGGAAACAATACTGTCTTTTCCTCTGATAACTGTATAAGTATCTGTCGAGAGATTAATCTTGAGTATCCTGTGAAAAATAGATGATAGCATTTTCATCGCATCCTGCAGATCTCCCGTCATCTTGTCATGCAGCGCAATCGTACTCTCAACGCGATGAAAAACTGTCATTGCATCAAAGGGACGCGAGAAGTAATCACTTGCTCCCAGCCTGTAAACCCGACGGATGCTATCTCCGGAAGTCTCTGATGAAATACAGATAACCGGCAACATATCCAGCCATTGCTTTGCCTTCATAACAGCAAGTACCTGATAACCGTCCATCACCGGCATGATCAGGTCAAGGAGCACCAGCTTGAAATCCTTATGGCATCTTTCAAGGATTTCAACTGCCTGCTCTCCATTTTCAGCTTCACAGATATCATAGTTATCTTCCAGCATACAGGCAAGGAGCTCTCTGTTTAATTGTGAATCATCAACGATTAATATCTTTGGCTTACTCATATAATGTATGCCCTTTCTTCTGTTATTATGGCTGTGTGAAAATTTAACCGGACAGATGCCAAAAACAGCTGCTCGGTTATGCATAATT
>ENA-OPWX01001719-OPWX01001719.1-human-gut-metagenome-genome-assembly--contig:-NODE-1719-length-13871-cov-3.918428_pt1 | contig 13871 bp, 17 predicted proteins | sample MGYA00241514_ERZ502020 | MGnify/ENA primary metagenome ERZ502020 (study PRJEB25962, sample SAMEA2042105) | human gut metagenome | biome: human gut; feature: human-associated habitat; material: faeces... | reverse complement strand
TACGAACATTCTATAACTAGTATAGAAAATGACTTTTTTGGTCAGTTTAAGCACTAAAAATATTTTGTAATTATTTACAATAAATGTATTGTAATTTTTTACAATCTATGTTATTATATTAGTGTAAAGAAAGAGAGGTATTGTTTAATGTTACTAAACGCTAACGCTATGCTATGTTTAGCATTATTAATTATTATATTTATATATTTATTTGTTATGTAGGAGAGATAAAATGAAAAAAACATTATATGACTTTTTAAGAGAATTAGTAGACGACGGTAAAGGAGATATAATATATAACTTATTCAGTTTGAAAGAAGACATGCTTATATGTACAATGTCGGCTAGATCAATGTTAGATACTTTAGGGTTTGGTAGTTTTTTATGTAGGTTGGTAAATGATAGATTTAGAAACAATATTATATTAGATTGCGAGGTATTTATCAATGATACTAAACGCTAACGCTATGCTATGTCTAGCGTTATTATATTTATTTATTTATTCATGTAGGAGGAAATAAAAAAATGATGTTATGGGACAAATTAAATGAGATTGCTAACGAAAATGAAAATATTATTGATGTTAAATTAGTAGTTAATCATGTAAATATAACTGATTGGATTAACTATCGCGTTTTTGAACGATACGTAAGTGCCGATGTTTTAGCTTTAGAAGAAGACGATTACACTTTAGAAGAATTCTATAGTGTGTATAGTGATAAGACAAATCGTTATTTTAGAATTATAGTAAATAAAAAGGAGATATTCGAATAATGACATTAAAAGAAATGTTTGAAAATAATCGTTATAACACAAAAACTTTTAATTTTTGTATTGTTATCAATGATAAATTTGATATTATAAATACAGCTATTAAAATAACATTTAATGACTTACGAAATATAATAGGTTCATCAGTTCTTTCTATGGAAATAGAAGATTACCAGGTTTATTCAAAAAATATAATTCACATAAAAATAAAAGGATAGTTAAAAACTATCCTTTTCATTTACTCAATTCATTTACACGTTTTCTAATTTGTTGATAAGTTGCATCATCACAACCAATATTTCTTTTTCTAGTTTCGTGACCATTTCCATACTTACCATTAATCACGTCTCTAGCAATTCTCTCAATATCCCATGTTTTAGAACTATTACCACTAGAATTACTAGAATAATCAAGCCATTTGCTAAAGCCGTGTTTCTTCCAATTTCTAGCGTTTAAATTAGTAATTTGAATACCGTTTTCCCATTTAGGAGAACATTCGCATACCTTACCATTACCAATGTATACACCAATATGCCCATTCATCCAAACAAACTCCCCTTTAGAAATTTTAGAAAAATCGCTACTTTTATTATAACAATACGTAGACATAATCGTATTTGCGTTAATATCCGGATAAATATTTCCATATTTACCATTATAAGGATAACCCCACAAAGTGCCTTTAATTAATCCGCTACAATCACATTGTAAATATTTTTTACCTGTTTTTCCAACTTGATAAGAATTCATAAATTTACCGAGTTTGTAAATTGTTGGTAATTTTTCATAAGTTAAAATTTTTGTAATAAAATCTTCTACATTCATCATTAATCACCTCTTTATTATTATACTAAATTATACTTGACTTTTAAATTGTAAAAAATTACAATATATACAGGAGGTTAATATTATGGTATATAAATCAAAAATAGCAAAAAGACAAAAAGATGATTTTGAGTACATTAGAGAATACGTTAAAAATAACGATTTAAAAGGTTTAGCTCAAGCGGTACAAAAGAAAGCTAAACAAATCAATCAACGTTTGTATCGTATAGAAAAACAAGGTTTATCTAAATCATCATATGCATATAGAAGAACAATAGAAGAAGAAGACAAACCAAGATATACCACTTCACTCAATAAATTAAATAAAATGACACGTAAAGAATTAGTACAACAAGCTTATAATATTCAATCAAAATTATCGTCATCAACATCAACAATACGTGGTATTAAAGTTTTAAATGAAAAACGTGTTTCATTAGGTTTAGAAGCTTTAAGAAATGAAATAAATCGAACAAGAGATGACATAGAAATAAACGAAAATGATTTCAAAAAATTTCTCGAACAAGGAGGGGGAGAAATTTTAAATAATAAATTTTATGATTCAACACAAGTTATAGAAGATTGGCAAGATAATATTAAAAAAGGAATATCAACCAATCAATTTATTAACTCTTATAACGAATATGTTCAACAGGAAGAAGAAGCTTTTAACTATCAAGAATTTCTTAATAAATTAAAATCTATTAAAGGATAAAAAAATGCAAAATGTTTTATGTTTATACAATAATCACTATCAACTTGAACATGCATATAACTTAAATGATTTTCCATTTAATAAATTGTGGAAACCTAAACGTGATATTAAAAATTATCTAGGACATTTAATGACATTTGATATTGAGACATCAACAGTTAATCAAAATGAGAAGCATGTAGGATTTATGTACCATTGGCAAATATGTCTTGATGGTTATGTTTGTTTTGGTAGAACGTGGCAAGAATTTATTTTGTTTATTAAAAAAACAATAGCTTTTACAAAAGCAACAAGTAGTAAAAAACTAGTATGTTATGTTCATAACTTATCATATGAATTTCATTTTATTTATAGGTTTTTTAAAATTACTGATGTATTTGCTGTTGACTCACATAAAGTTATCAAATGTATATTAGATGATTGTATAGAGTTACGTTGTTCTTATTTTTTGTCAAATATGAACTTGAAAAAATTCATTGAGAATACACCTGATGCTCACTATCAAAAAGGTGTTGGCGATTTAGATTACTCTAAAATTATAACACCTAATACACCTCTAACATTAAGAGAAAAAGGATACTGTTATAATGATGTTAGGGGATTGTATGAAGCTGTTTTATATCTATTAAATGATGATACATTGCAATCTATCCCTATAACGTCAACGGGTTATGTGCGTCGAGAATGTCGTAAAAATGTAAATAAAGATCCTAAAAATAGAGTTATTTTTTTAGACAGTCAATTAACTGATGAACAATATCAACTTTGTAAAGATGCTTTTCGAGGTGGTAATACAGCATCAAATCGGTATCACACTAATATCATATTAGATAATGTATCTTCATATGATATGTCTAGCGCATATCCATACGTAATGATAAGCGAACAATACCCGACAGGTCCATTTATGGAAAAATTAATTGAGAGTGAAAAAGAGTTAGAAGAATATAATAATAAATATTGTACTATCGGTTATTATGCTTTTAAAAATATTGAGATTAAAAAAGGTGTTCCCATTCCTTATTTACCATTGGCTAAATGTTCTATAAAACAAGATTGTAAAGTATATAATGGTCGTATTTTAAAAGCTAAACTTATAAGAATAGCATTGACAAATGTAGATTATAAAATTATTAGAAGCCAATATAATATAGAAGAAATATATATAGAAAAGTTTTTCTTTGCTAGAAAAAAATATTTATCTCAAGAATTAAGAAATACTGTACTAGAATATTTCGAGTTGAAATCAAAGTTAAAAGGTGTTAAAGGGCATGAGTACGAGTATATGAAGAGTAAGAATAAACTAAATTCTTTATACGGCATGATGGTAACAGCAATCGAAAGAGAAAAAATTTTATTTGATCCTGATATATTTATAGATGGTTTAGGTTTTGCAAAAGGAGACAAAACAACACTTGAAAAATACTATAAGTCAAGAAATTCTTTTTTGATTTATCAACAAGGTATTTGGGTTACTTGCTACTGTAGAAAAAATCTACAACAAGCAATAGATAAAATAGGTCTTGATGTTGTCTATTGTGATACTGATAGTGTTAAATATCTAGGTAATTATGATTATGTTTTTGAAGAAATAAATAAAGAATGGTTACAAAAATGTAAGGACAATGATATAATTAATTCGATTAGTGTTACTAATTCGCAAGGAAAAGAAGAAACATATTATTTAGGTTTGTATGATAAAGAAAAACCTTATCATCGATTTATTACGTTAGGTGCTAAAAAATATGCTTTTGAACAACTCAATGATAAGAATGAAATTGATATTGGAATAACAGTAGCAGGACTTAACAAGAAAACAGGTGCTATAGAATTAAAACAAAAAGGTGGACTAGAATATTTTAGAAATTACGAAACATTTATAAATAGTGGTCGAACAACTGCGTATTATAATAATGATAAAATTCATTATATCAATGTCAATAATGAAAAGATATTAACAGCATCTAACATTGCACTTGTTAATACAACTTATACGCTAGGTATAACTGATACAATGCTATCTATCATTGAGCAATGCTTTGAGGAGGAATAAACATGGAAGAATTAGTTAATTTATTTGTAAATAATGGAGTAGCCGTGGCTTGTGTTATTTATTTCATGTGGTACAACAATAACACATTAAAAGAATTCACTAACAAATTTAATGAACTACAAAGTCAAATTTTAGTTTTACTAGAAAAAATTGATAGTCAAAAAATTGAAAAATAATACAATTATTATATTGTAATTTATTACAATATATGTTATATTAATTATAGGAGGTAAGAAGAAATGGTAACACTAATCAAACCAAAAGAATTAAGTGAGATTTTAGACGTTAGTTTAAAAACAGCTTATTCAAAATTGCATGATATAAATACTTTCAAGTTTTGGGAACTTATTATTATTAAAAAACATTATTATCTTAATTTTGATGATACTGTTAAATTAATTGAAAATTCACAAATATAATTACTTCCTAGTCACAAACAAAAAGAAAAAGGAGAACAAAAACATGAAACATTTAACTTTACACATTAAAGACACAAATTTAGGAAAAATTCAAGCGTATGCGGTTGCTAAATCAAGTGAAAGCTATCCCGCAAAAGAATGTGTTGACACACAATTTAACATCAAGGGGTATGTATTAGCTGATACTGAAATCCAAGATGATGAAACAGGAGAAGTAACTCAAGGAACTTCATTATCAATCTTAACAACTGATGAACATATCATTGGAACAAATTCAACAACAATCATCAACAACTTAAAAGAATTAATTGACATGGTTAATGATGATGAAACATTAAAATTAGAAGATATTACTTGTAAAATCGCTGCGGGGAAAGCAAAAAGTGGAAATACATTCTATTCTTTGGATGTGGTTATTTAATGTCTTTATACTATAATGCATGGAAGGAAGTGGAAGAAAAAAACTACTTCCTTAATTTTTTCCTTTCAGGTCGTGGAACGGGTAAAAGTTATTCAATCTTACATGGTTTAGTTAAAAAAGCATTAGAAGAAAATAAACTATTTATCTATCTACGTAGAACTGATAAAGAATTGATAAAATCAACTTCATCACAATTAAATGAGTTTCAAGCGATAAGTGAAGATTTCGAAATCAATATAGAATGTAATAAAACTGATGATATGACATTGATACAAGTAATAGAAGATGATACTGTTAAAACGATAGGTGTTGCGGGAACACTTTCAACATTTGCTAATATGCGTGGTTTATCTTTTAGAGATTTTGATTATTTATTCTATGATGAATTCATATCAAAAAATAAAGTTCAAACGATTGTTGATAAAAACGCTGGGATGCTTTTCAAAGATTTAACTGAAACAATTTTAAGAAATAGACAAATTGATGAAAATGGTAATATATTAGAAAACAGTTTTAAAATTATTCTATGTGGTAATAGTAATAATTTAAATAATGATATACTCGAAACATGGAAGTTAATTGACATTTTTAGACAAATGCAAATCAATAATATTGATGATTACTATATAGAAGAACGTAGCATAGCTTTACATTTACCTCATAATGTAGGAATTTCAAAATTGAAAAAACAAACAGCTTTGTATAAATCACTTCCTGAAGATGATGAATATATTCAAATGTCAATCAATAATAAATTTGTAGATGATGATTTTTCATTTATCAAGCACTATGAACAAAAACATTTAGTTCCTATTTTTTCAATAGAAAATAAAATATTTATCTATTCAATCAAAGGAACTAAAATGATATATGTTAGTGATAGAAAAAATAAAGACAGTATTAATTATGATAAACTTACAGCTTTAAAAACTGATTATGGTATGATGTTGAATTTTTGGTTTTCTAAAAAATTAATTAGGTATCAAAATTATTCTATAAAAGTTAAATTTAATAATTTATTTTAGTATTGTAATTTATGTTATAAAATTATATAATGATTACGAGGGGAACATATCGAAAACTTTGAAAAAAGTGAAAGTTCGCTAGAGATAGCTTTACCCTCTTTTTTAGAAGAAAGGAGAAAAAATATGGCAATTAGAGACAAAATCTATAATCTTTTAGCTTTAGAAGATGAAACTGAAAGAGAAAATGTAGTTAATGAAATTGAACAAGCGCATAATGATTTAGAAAAAGAACGTGATGATTTTAAAATCAAATTTGAAACATCACAAGAAGAAAAAGAAAATATGCGTTTAGAAAATGAACGTCTAACAAATGATTTAAATATCTATAAAGATAGAGTTAGACTTTTAACAGGAACAGGAACAGTAGAGGGGGCTATCGTTCAACAATTACAAAAAGCTACTGAACCTGATAATGAAGAACCATTTTTCACATATGATAGAAAAGGAGATGAATATTAATGGCGGGAACTGTTAAAACAATGCCTAAAGCAAAAATTACAGGTTTAAAAGATGGTGTTACATTAGCAAATGATATTGCTAAAGCGGACCCTGTAGTTACACAAGCTTTGAATGGACAATTATTTACAAATGATAATTTTTCTTCATTAGGTGCTTTGATTACACAAGATGATAACTTAATGAACTCATTTTATCATACATTGATTGATAAAGTAGGTTTAACTTGGGTTGCATCAAATGAATTTTACAATAAACTAAAATTCTTGAAAAAAGATTATCTACAAACAGGTTCGATTGTAGAAGAAATTGCATATGATGCTATCGAAGCTATGCCATATAATCCTGAAGTTGATTGGCAAAAAGCTTTGAAAAACTTCCCATTTGTAACAGCGGAATTATTCCATAGATTAAATCGTGCGGATGTATATCCTGTAACAATTAACCAAATGAAATTGAAACAAGCGTTCTTTACACCTCAATCTTTTAGAGATTTTGTCGTTAGAGAACTAGAAAACTTAACTTCATCAAATGAAATGGATGAATTTGAATATTGTGTTCAAACAGCTAATCATTTAGCAACTAACGTGGCATATCCAATTGCTATTGGTGGAACTCTAGCTACAGTTGACGAATATAAACATTTATTAGCAACTATCAATACGTATGCTGAAATTCTAACAATGCCATCAAGAACTTTCAATAAATTAGGGTTCAAACGTACTTCTAATATTGATAGATTGGTATTAGTAACAACACCAGAAGTATTAGCACAATTAAATGTTAATGTTAATGCTCCTGCATACAATCTTGAATATGTTAAGATTTTAGCATCAAGAACAATTACAGTACCTGAAATGCCTGAAAACTGTGTGGCAATGTTGGTTGATGAAAGAGCATTCCAAATTTATGATATTGTGTATGCTACTGACTACAATCATAATGGAATTACACGTGCTGATAACTATTTCTTACACGTTCAACAAATCTTTAGTACATCACCTGCATTTAACTGTATCAAGTTTGAAACTGTTGAAAGTGTTACAGCTCCTGTATTAGGTGATTTCAATATGACTGATGAGACCGAACTTGTAAAAGGTCAAACATATCAAGTATCTTGTGCGGTTACAAGTGGATACTCAAAAGTTACTTATACTGTTGAAAATGCAACTGACGAAAACACACAAATTACAACATATGGTCTACTTTATGTAGGACAAAACGAAAAAGCTACTGAAATCAAAGTAACAGCAACCGCTATTGATAATGTGACAAAACAAGCAACTTATAAAATCAAAGGGAATAGCTAATGTCTAATTATTACACTTTAGAATTATTTAAAAATGTAGACGTCCAACGGACCAATGAAAATGTCCGTTGGTTTTCTACATTACAAGAACAATATGCTTATTTTGTTTCACATTTATATAGAAGAATTGAAAATAATACTCCAATAAAAAATAAAAATCAATTTTTAGTAGAAATCAATGTAGAAGACGCTCGAACAATTCCATATGCTTGTTTTTTTAATTCAAATAATAAAAAAATCTATTGCTTTATTACTGATGTTCAATATTTAAATGAAAGTACATCAATTTTAAGTTATGAAATCGACCCTATCCAAACTTATATGTTTGAAATGAAAGTCGGTAAGTCATTTGTTGAACGTGAACATGTGACAAATGATAGAATCGGTGCACACACGATTGACGAGGGACTATATACAAATGAATTGATTTTAAATCATAGGGATGTTGTTAGCGACATGAGTGCTGATATGCTATATATTATCAATACTACAGTATCACCAACAGGTGAACAAGCTTCGATTGGTGGTCAATACGGTGGCATCATTCAAGGTGGGAAATGGTTCGCCTATGCTGATAGTGACAGTTTTAAAGATGCTGTAACAAATATTAATAACGCAGGTAAAAGCGACGGTATTATCTCTATATTTATGCTTCCTAAAGATTTAATTGTCTATAATACTAATACGCATGAAGTCGCTAACGGTTTAAAATTTTCACCTAAACAACTAACTTATTCAAAGATTTCAAGTTTAAATGGATACACACCAAAAAATAAGAAATTGCTATGTTATCCTTACAATGTTGTTAGGATTGGCAACAACGGTAATGACATTAAGGAACTTAAACCCGAACGTTTTGGGAGTAATTTAACTTTTAAATTGTTTAGAAACCCTGTAGGTACTGTTAATTATGCAATGTTGCCAAATGATTATAACGGTTTTTCTTATGATTACCGCTATATGATTACAAGTCAACCATTTCCAAGTTGTCAATGGGTCAATGATCCTTATGCTGATTGGTTAAATGCTAACTCAACTAGTAACTCTATAGGAGTGCTAACGTCAATGGTTAGCGGAGCAACTACAGGGGCAATTGGTGGTAGTATTATTCCTGGAATAGGAACAGTAGGAGGTGCTTTAGTTGGTGGAGTGACTAGTGGTTTAGCTAGTGCTATTAACAGCTTTTCACAAGCTTCACAAAAAATGAGTGAACCACAAAGTGCTATAGGTTCAATCAATGCAAACAACATTTTAAGCGTTGAAAGTTTAAATAGATTTTCAATAGATCAATTAACAGTAACAAAAGAAATTGCTCAAAGCATTGATGATTTTTTCACTTGCTATGGATATAAAGTTAATACGTTCAAAGTTCCAAATTTAACGACACATTCACTATTTAATTATGTTAAGTTAGGCGAATGTAATATAACAGGAAATATTCCTAGTGTTTATCTTGATAAAATCATTTCAAGATTTCAAAATGGAATTACATTATGGCATAGTTCATTTGAAGCTCAAAGAAGTAAACTTTATGAAAATGAGGTAGTTGTAAATGCCGTGGATTAGTAAAGATAGATATTTAAGTCAAAGCGAAATGGAAAATAATGCAACTATTATTATTCAATACTATAGAAGTCTAGGAATTAATGACAATAGCATTGCTGGAATGTTGGGAAATATGCAAGCTGAGTCAACGCTTTCACCTGTACTTACTGAAAGAGGTGGAGGCGGTGGGTACGGTCTTGTTCAATGGACTCCTAAAAGCGATTTAACAAATGCTTGTGATAGTTATAATTTGCATCCATATACAAGTGGTGATGTTCAAATTGAAGTTATTAGACGTGAGGTTTTGAATACACCTCCAATAACGCAATGGTACAGTTCACGAGCTTTTGTCAGTCGATATTATAAAAGTGGAGCTACAAGTGATATGATAGGTATCACAGGAGAAGAATTTTTAAACAATTCAAGGAACTTTACAGCCGATAAATTAGCTATTTGTTTCATGGCATGTTATGAACGACCTAGCTATGACCCTAACGTCAACCATAGCGCTAGTAGACAGCAATATGCTTTAAATTGGTTAGAGTTTATGGGGGGTGTTCCACCAACACCTACTCCAACAAGTAGTAAAAAGAAAAATAAATTTCCTATATGGTGTTTGCCTAGATTTTTGAGAGGGGGGTTTTAAGTGGATAAAACTAATATGTTTCCTATTTACTTGAATAATAAACAAATCAATCTAGTAAAAGGTAAAGCTAATAATATTGATAATTATTATAGATACATTACACAATTTACTGAAAATGTTCTTTCTATTTTTGAATGGGAAAATCTACCAAAAGAAATACCTAACTATATTTTAGAAGAATATCTAATGAGATATGGTTGTATATGTTTATACCAAAAAGATTTTATTGATACTGTTTCACGTGAAACATATAAAAAATGGGTAGTTAGACCATACACGATTATTAGATATAATGATTATTGGCAACCTATTGAAATTCAAACTATTTCTATTACAAGCGAAAGCGATACATTATTTAGTGATAAATTTACTTTTTGTTATAATAATAAAAGTGGAGTTCCTACTTTCAGTTATGCTATTTGGTTCGCTAATAAAATAAATGAGATTGAAACAAGTATTAATATCGCTGTCAAACAACTACGTATTCCATACCTCTTTGAGGGTACTCAACCAAGCAAAAAAGCTTTTGATGATCTATTTAGAAGAATTGAAAAAGGCAATACTCATTATTATGTTATTAGCGATAACTTCTTCAATGAACGTGGAGCTGTTAAACATGATTTATTAAATACTAACGCAGTACAGCGAATCGAAAGTCTTTATATGCTAAAAGAGAAGTATATGCAAGAATGGTATACATTAATAGGTGCACATACTAATTTAAATAATAAAAATGAAAGATTAACTGAAAATGAAAGTTTAGGGTATAATGAAATTGGTAATTTTAATATAGCTGGAATGTTACAAATGCGTAAAAGCTTTTGTAGAGATTGCAAAAATAAATTTGGTTTAGATATTGATGTTCATTTCTCTAGATTGATTAGGGATAAAATAGAAAAAGAAACAGGATTGAGTGAAAATGATTTTCTTGAATTTTATGGAGGTGATAGTTATGTTAACGATTGAGAAAATGCTTAAAAGTGGACATACCAACACAAATAGAAATACATGGAATTATCAAGAAGTTATCAAGAATAATAAGCAACGTATTTTTATTTATGATTACCCTATTTTAGAAGAATTTAAAGAAGATTTTGAAACTCATTTTTGTGCTCATTTCTATAAAAGAGAATTCGCATTTACACCTGGGGAATTTTGTTATTATTTAAGTGAAAAACTTAATAATATTTTCCCTTATTATAATGAAGTTTTTAAAAAAATTGGCAATTATGATTTACTTTTTGGAAATGGTAAAGAAACATTTACAAAGAATAAAACAGGGAAATACAATGAAAATGAAAATGGCACAGGAATTAGTACTGTTGATACTAATAGAATGATTAATAATAAAAATAGAGATTTTCCTACTAGTGCCATTAGTGATATAGATAAGTATTTAACTGATACACAATTAAGTACAAGTGACGATTTAACAAAAAGTGAAGCAAGTAATAAAAACGAAAAAACAAATGTAAGCACTGAAAATGAAACATATACAAGAGAAAATAATATCAATATTAATTTACATGATTATTTAATGCAATATAGAAGTGAAATAGATACAATATATGAAGATTTGTATATTAAATTTGATGATCTATTTTTAATGGTTTTATAAAAGGAGTGATAATATGAAAAAAACAACATTTAATACAATTAAGAATATTACTAAATTTGATTTCCCTTGTATTTCTCAATTTGATTTAGATTTGATATACGAAACTAACGATATTGAATTTTTATGTAAAGTATTAGAAAAATTAAATGAAATTATTGACAGTCAAAATTTAATTGTTGAAGATTTTAACAAAATTGTGAAATTTGTTAATGAAAAAATTGAAGAATATACAAAAGAAGTTTTAGAGAAGTGGCTTTATGATGGCACTTTAGTAAATTTGATATTAGCATTAGGAAATGTAGTTAAATATATTGACACAGTAAAAATAATGAAAACTTTACCTAATTTAGTTAATGGAATGACCATTCAAACTAAAGGATTTGAAGAAATTGGAGATGGACATGATAGCACATATATTATAACTAACATTAAATATGAAGATGGTGTCTATATTTCATTATTAAATGATCTATATGCGAGACCGATTAATTTTACAAAAGATGAATTAGATATATCTAGTATATTTGGTTCTAATGTAACTGATGAAATTAACAATATTTTAAAAAATGTTACAAGTATATATTTTAGAAATTTAACTTATAATTCAGTTAATCTTACTATTCCTACTAATATACGTTTAATACATGGGAATAAATCAATAATTAATATTGATAACATTGATTTTGGAACAATTGGCAAGCCTACTAGTTATGTTAAAAATATTAATTTTTTTCCAAAAAATAATAATACTTCTATCTTATTTACAGGACATACAACCTATACTATTTTTGATACCATAGTTGCAAGAAATTATAATAAAGTATTTAATTTGTCACGAGCATGGGGTTGCTCTATATTAAACTCACATTTTTGGAATAATAACACTGTTGGAGATTTCATTAATGATGAAAACAATTGTCTAATTATTAATAATTGTCATTTTTATGATGCTGATAGTGGGCTAATATTAACACAGGGTAGAGATATTTCAATTACCGAATGTATTTTCGAACGTTGTAAAGTAGGGGTGTCTTTATCAGGTTCACCTTACAACTTAAATATATCGAATAACTATTTTGAAGCGGTTAGTAATGTTCTTAATATAGGAAAAGCTAATTATGAATTATTAATGACATTTAATAATAACTATATTCTTGGTGTAAAAACAGCAGTGGATGGATATATAGTCAATATGGAAATGTATTCAACTGAACCTTCGACGTTAGGTAACTGTTTTTTCAATAGTAATTTTATTATTGTTCAAAATACTACAGCTAAAATGTTTAAATATAATAATGCAAATATTGAGAATAATATATTTGCTCGTACTGTTTTACACTTAAATGAGAACATATTCAAAAACTTACCATATAGTACTTATTTCGATTTATTTGCATATAGTGGACATGTATTTAAAGTAGATAATCGTTTTAATATAAAAAGTGATATTCCTTTATTCAAAAAAGATAAAGTACAAATTTTTGCATCAAATGTAGGAAAATTATTTTATCCATTAAATGATAATAATAATCAACTTTTTAAAATAAAAGGAACATTAACTACTAATACTTTAGAATTACCTCGAATATATACACCTTATATTTATGCTGATAATATTGCATATGCAAAATATAGTGGAGATAGTAATATCTATCCAATTATATGTCATATTACTGCAAGTGGACTAACTTTTGATACTGATCCTAGTAAAACTCTATCAACTATCTATATTGAATTAGAGTATTATATATATTAAGTAATGAAAAAAGTAATTAAATAAAAGGTAACATTAGTTACCTTTTTATTATATCTACTAATATAATGTCATTTTCTATACTAGTTATAGAATGTTCGTATCCGTACAAGTTAAAGTACAAGTTCATGTTCAAGTTAAAATGTTCGTATCCGTACAATATGAACGTAGCGCTCCAAATGTTTCACGACGTTTCACGCCAATTAACGCTCAACCATCCACGCATCCACGTGTTTCATTTATCCGTCCACGTACCCACGTGTTTCATAAATTCTTATGGGGGGAATGTTCGGTACCGAACAATACCTGGGATGA
>ENA-OPWX01001676-OPWX01001676.1-human-gut-metagenome-genome-assembly--contig:-NODE-1676-length-14243-cov-13.741683_pt1 | contig 14243 bp, 9 predicted proteins | sample MGYA00241514_ERZ502020 | MGnify/ENA primary metagenome ERZ502020 (study PRJEB25962, sample SAMEA2042105) | human gut metagenome | biome: human gut; feature: human-associated habitat; material: faeces... | reverse complement strand
GCAATTCAATGTGCAAGAACTGTTAAATTATCCATTATTTTAAGTTATTGCATAAATTATTCCTACATTCGCACCGTATAAACAATGGACTGACATGAAACAGAAGCTATTAACAGATATTGAGTTGGATGTTCATGAGTTGAAGTATCTCATGGATTCATTTACCAAGGAGCCGACTCCGACTTTGTCTGAACTGTTGAAGCGGAGCATTACACGGATGCAGGGGCGTTTGGACGAACTGCAGCAGGAGGTGGATGCTGTTCAGGTAATTTCTCCGTCAGCTGTGGAAGAGACAGCGGAAGAGGAGGATGAAGTTGCCGGGTCTGAAGAGGATTCCCCCGTGATTATACAATCTCTCGAATCGGTTGTTGTGAAAGAAGATGAGGAAGGAGAAGCCATTGTTGCGGAAGAGAAACCTGTCGTAATAGCGGCAGCTGCAGAGACAGCAGCAGAAGAAGCAGCAGCAGCAGAAGAAGCAGCAGCAGCAGCAGAAGAAGAAGAAGAAGAAGAAGAAGAAGAAGGGAAAAAAGAGGAACCGGCAATTGTTGAGGAACCTGTCGTTGAAACTGTTGTGAAAGAGGAAGAACCTAAATCGGCTGTGTTGGGAGAAAGTCTCAAACTGTCTGCCGGCTTGCGACATGCTATCAGCTTGAATGATTCTTTCCGTTTTTCTCGTGAACTGTTCGGAGGCAACACTGATTTGATGAATCGGGTTATCGAACAGATATCAGTAATGAGTTCCTACAAGACTGCAGTCGCATTTCTGTCCTCGAAAGTCGAATTGAATGAAGAAAAGGAGGCGGTGAACGACTTTCTGGAGCTACTAAAGAAATATTTTAATCAATCAGTATAAAACAAAAACAAGATGGGAAAGCTATATGTGGTGCCTACGCCGGTAGGGAATCTGGAGGACATGACTTTTCGGGCTATCAAAGTCCTGAAAGAGGTCGATCTGATTTTGGCGGAGGATACACGTACTTCCGGTATCTTGCTGAAACACTTTGAAATAAAGAATGCAATGCAATCCCACCACAAATTTAATGAACATAAAACGGTGGAAAGTGTTGTTAATAGAATAAAGGCAGGTGAAACGGTGGCACTAATTTCGGATGCCGGAACGCCTGGAATTTCCGATCCCGGATTTCTGGTTGTTCGTGAATGTGTGCGCAACGGTATTGAAGTGCAGTGCTTGCCGGGAGCAACCGCTTTTGTTCCGGCACTCGTAGCATCGGGATTGCCGAACGAGAAGTTCTGCTTCGAGGGATTTCTCCCCCAGAAGAAAGGACGGCAGACACGACTGAAGACATTGGCGGAAGAACACCGCACGATGGTGTTTTATGAATCACCCCACCGTCTGTTGAAGACGTTAACACAGTTTGCCGAATATTTCGGTGCTGAACGTCAGGCAACCGTGTCGCGTGAAATATCCAAACTCCACGAAGAAACAGTTCGGGGCAGTTTGGCTGAATTGATAGAACACTTTACCGCTACCGAACCCCGGGGCGAGATTGTGATAGTATTAGCAGGAATAGATGATTAAATAACTTCATTAAAAAACGTAAAACGTAAACGTATGAAAAAGTTAGCTGTTTTATTTGTATGCGTAGCCTTGTTGGCTTCGTGTGATGGCTTTAAAGGTGGAAGTAAAGACCTGAAAGCTGAAAATGATTCTCTTTTGATGGAACTGAACCAGCGCAATGCTGAACTGGATGATATGATGGGGACTTTCAATGAAGTTCAGGAAGGTTTCCGTAAGATCAATGCTGCTGAAAGCCGTGTTGACTTGCAACGTGGAACCATCACTGAAAACTCTGCCAGTGCTAAGCAACAGATTGCTTCTGACATCGAATTCATCTCTAAACAAATGGAAGAAAACAAAGCGCAGATTGCAAAATTGCAGGCACAGCTGAAGAATAGCAATTACAATTCTGCACAGATGAAAAAAGCTGTTGCCGCTTTGACTGCTGAATTGAACGCTAAACAACAGCGTATCGAAGAGCTTCAAACAGAACTGGCTTCCAAAAATATCCGTATTCAGGAATTGGATGCTGCTGTCAGCGATCTGTCTGTAGCAAAAGAAACTCTGGCCGCAGAAAACGAAGCGAAAGCTAAAACCGTTGCAGAACAGGAAAAGAGCCTGAATGCTGCCTGGTTCGTATTTGGTACTAAATCTGAATTGAAAGCTCAAAAGATTCTTCAGAGCGGAGACGTGTTGAAGAGCGCTGATTTCAATAAGGATTATTTCACGCAGATCGATATCCGTACAACCAAAGAAATCAAGTTGTACTCTAAACGTGCTGAATTACTGACTACTCATCCGACCGGTTCTTATGAATTGGTAAAAGATGATAAAGGCCAGTTGACATTGAAGATTACTAATCCTACTGAATTCTGGAGTGTATCCAGATACTTGGTTATCCAGGTAAAATAAGGTAGATATCCCTTTTGAATTGCCAATGTGCTGATTCCTGGATTCAAGAAATTAGCACATTGGCTTTTTTGTTTCTTATTATATAACTACTGATGAAATATAAAAATCTTTTTTTTGATCTTGATGATACCATCTGGGCTTTTTCTCAAAATGCTCGTAACACCTTTGAGGAAGTATATCAGAAATATTCGTTCGACCGCTATTTTGATTCATTCAATCATTATTATACTCTTTATCAACAAAGAAATACCGAACTCTGGGTTGAGTACGGTGAAGGAAAGATAACGAAGGATGAATTGAACAGCCAACGTTTCTTTTATCCTTTACAGGCCGTGGGAGTGAAAGATGAAGCGCTCGCTGAACGGTTTTCGAGAGATTTTTTCGCTATTATCCCTACTAAAAGTGTTTTAATGCCTCATGCAAAGGAGGTATTGGAGTATCTTGCTCCCAAATATAACCTCTATATCCTTTCCAATGGGTTTCGTGAATTGCAATCACGTAAGATGCGTTCGGCAGGAGTGGACGGGTATTTCAGAAAGGTGATTCTCTCGGAAGATCTCGGAGTGCTGAAGCCTTGGCCGGAGATATTCAATTTTGCTTTGTCTGCTACTCAATCCGAGTTGCGCGAATCCTTAATGATTGGTGATAGTTGGGAAGCGGATATAACCGGAGCGCACGGAGTAGGGATGCATCAGGTTTTCTACAATGTGACAGAACGGACAGCTTTCCCTTTCCTCCCTACTTATCACATCCATTCCTTGAAAGAATTAATGGATTTATTATAGGTTTTCTGGATTAAGTCGTATTTTTGTTGCGTTTTAGTTTTGCATAAAATACGATATAATCATGGATAGTACGCTTCTGCCTTTCGCCTTACTTTGTTTCACTTCATTCTTCACGTTGACCAACCCGTTGGGAACGATGCCTGTCTTTCTTACCATGACTCATGGTATGACGGATAAAGAACGTCAGTCTATCGTACGTCGTGCTACTATTGTGTCGTTTATTACATTGATGGTATTTGTCTTTGCCGGGCAGTTTCTTTTCAAGTTCTTCGGTATCTCTACCAATGGTTTCCGTATTGCCGGTGGGGTGATTATCTTCAAGATAGGCTTTGATATGCTTCAAGCCCGCTATACACCGATGAAGTTGAAGGACGAAGAAATCAAAACGTATGCGGATGATATCTCTATTACTCCTCTCGGTATTCCTATGTTATGCGGTCCCGGAGCGATTGCCAATGCAATCGTTTTGATGCAGGATGCGCATTCTTATGAAATGAAGGGGATATTGATCGGTACTATCGCCCTGATTTATCTGCTGACTTTCTTTATTCTTCGTGCTTCCACGAAATTGGTAAAAGTCTTGGGTGAAACGGGTAATAATGTGATGATGCGTCTTATGGGACTGATTCTGATGGTGATTGCAGTGGAATGTTTCGTTAGCGGATTGAAGCCGATTCTGGTAGATATTGTGAGAGAAGGAATGAAGTAGCAATACTGCTTATATCTCCTCTATGAAATGAACAGGGTATTTATTCCAATATTTTTTATATACCCTGTCTTGTTGGTCATCGAAATTTAATTGATACATTCTAAATGTAACCAGATAAAGTTTTGGTTGCCAATATTCTTCATAAGAATATTGGTATTTCATGCCTATAGCCTGCATAACTTTTCCACTTCTCGGATTGTTTACATCGTGCGTAGCTGTGATATAGGGAATATTTATTTGTTTCAGCATATCGATTACTGCCTGACAAGCTTCTGTACAAATCCCTTTGTGCCAAAACTCCTTCTTAATGCTATACCCCAAATCATGGCTGTCATCTCCGTTTATATGGATACAACCAATGGGTACATTGTTTGTTTTCATACAAATAGCATAGTAGAATCCTTTCTGCTGAATCCAGCTTTTTATATATTGGAGATAGTCTTTTGCTTCCTCTATATCTTTTAATGGGAACATCGGTAGAAATGTATTAACGTCTTTATCACTTAGAATTGAGAACAAGGCGTTTATGTCTTCTTCTGTGAAATGTCGCAATATCAATCGTTGGGTTTCTATATGATTCATCGTATTCTATATTATTCAAGCGTCTGCAAATATAACAAAAGTATAGTTTATGATGTATCGTATGAACCGGGAAAATCAGTAGACATGTATAGTTGTTATAATTCTCTTGGCATAATTGTGACTGAATGTTCTGTTTACACCTCTCAAACTTGATATAAAGAAATGAGACTGAATTCCCGCCTTTCCCCTAGAGAATTCAGTCTCATTTATATGATTCAAGTCAATGGATTATCTGCTTCCACCTGCCCACCAAACGTTTTCACTATACACATATTGTCCATTTCCGTAAGCTGCTTTCACTTCGGCATTTGTTGTTGTGTCGCTATTGCCATAAGGACAACGTAATGGGAAAGAGTTTGGATTTTTTAGCTCAATAAAGTTTTCGCCTAGTCCTTTCATTCTGCGAACATCATTGTAAGATTCTGTCGCTTCTCCTGAGGCTCCCCATAATGCGAAGTATTTTTGAATCATTGTTGTTTTCAACGGTTCGGCTGTATATTTGGCTTCTATTGTATTGTCAAAGTAACTTTCGGCTTCAGTATCTGTAATACTACTTGCCGGGTTGATGAGCGTTTTGCCCAATTCCTTTCTTGAAACGCTAAAGCTATTTTCTGCATTTAACAATCCGGCTACTACAGCGTCTTTTAATGCACTTTTTGCATCACGTCCCAATCTGCATAGAGCTTCTGCTTCCAGGAACTTTAATTCATGATAGCTCAATAACAGTGTGGGTGCTGATATAGAATACATAAATAAAGAAGTCCCATACTTGGAAGTGCCTTGTTCCGGAGAACCGTTAGGCGCATATACGGCATTGTCAGCAGTTCCCGGGGCTTGTTCTTTTCCAGATGCACCTTGTTTAGTGATGAAAGCTCTGGACAGGCGTGGGTCGTTGTATTCTGCCAGTTTGCTTCTCATGCTTTCGCTTGCACCTAATCCGGCACGTGCCACAAAGAAACCGTAAAGCGGATTTATATTGTTGGCGTCATATACGTCGAATGCTGCTTGCTCTTCTGCACTTTCGAAAGAGTTATCCACATATTCCAAAACCTTCTCCATGTCAGCGTCTTTGTTGGCAGATCTTTTAAGAAGGTGCATTGTGTAACGCGCTTTCAGACCATACGCCAACTTTAGCCATTTTTCGGCATCGCCCTGATATAACAAATCTTGAGCTCCCGGGTCTATCAGATCCTCTTTCTGCAAGTCTGCAATAGCATCGTCCAGGTATTGCATTGCTTGTGTATAGATCTCTTCTTGTTTATCCATTTTAGGAGTCAGGTAAACAGGAGAACCATTTTCGTCAACTAAGGCTGCCTGGCTGCATGGAGCATCTCCGAACATATCGGCTATCAATGCACAATTATAAGCAGCCAACACCTCTGCCATACCTTTGGTTGCAAAATTTCCATAATCTATTCCTCCCTCACTGCATTGATTGATAATGATACGGGCGGATTTCAATGTGGAATACAGACCATTCCATGTATTATTGAAAGTGGAAGATGAGGTCGGTTCGCTTTCTCTGGTTTCTGCATAATACAACTGGTTGTCAACACCTACTTCATATTCAATGTAAGCAGATAGATAAGTATTGAAATCACCTCCTGCGTTAGAGAATGCGGTAGAGGTTATTACATCTGTCAGAATGAATCTTCCGGCCACGCTTTGCGTATGTCCGTGATCCTTATTGATTCTATCCATTGCATCTTCCGAACATCCGGAAAAGACAACTGATAAAACAGTAGCGGCAAAAATGCCTTTGATTATATTATATGTTTTCATCTTTCTTTTTAGCTAATTAGAATTTTACATTAAATCCAAAACCATAGCTGGCTGTTCCCGGAAGAGAGAAACGTTCGAATGCACCTCCCATATTGTCATTACCCTGTGAAGCTTCCGGATCGAAGCCTTTCATTTCAGACCAAACCAAAATGTTGCGGGCAAAAACATTCACATTCACATTCAGCCATTTCTTTGAGAATACCGGATAGCTTACTGATAATTCACGCAGTTTGATATAAGAATTATCATAAATGTAGGATTCGTCAATGGATCTTCTTCTTGTGAAATATGCTTGAGCGTCTGTTACCTTTATATCATTGGGTGCATAAATTGAGTTACCGTCTGCATCTTTTCCTGTTTCTTTAACGGAGTTTTCCACAATGAATTCGGTATTACGCATATCACCAGATAATTTGCTCACACCGTAATAGTTCATTTCACCTGCGGTACCACTATACATCTGTCCTCCTTGTTTCCAGTCGAATACTGCAGAAATACGGAACTTGTACAATTCGATATTTGTATTGAAACCTAAACGGAAGTCAGGAGATACAGTTCCGATAACCGCATCTTCTCCCTGCATGGGAAGTCCGTTTTTGTCTACTACAATCTTGCCTTCGTCATTACGCATATAGCTTTTTCCATAGATCACAGGGAACTTGTCACCAATTCCGGCACGTACCTGCGGAGTTACAAATCCTCCTAACATAATACTTTCTACTCCTGGAGCCAATTCGTCTACGTAATTGTCGATTTTGGAGAAGTTGAAAGCGAAGTCGAGTTTGAAGTTTTTGGTATCTACCGGAGATACGCCCAATGTCAACTCGTGGGTATTTGTGTGGATTTTACCTCCATTCATAATCATACTTGAGGCACCAGTCGAACCTGCCAAAGGAACTTCGAATATCTGATCTTTTACATTCTGACGTGAATAGGTGTAATTCAAAGTAACCAGTCCGTTTAAGAAAGTAAGATCAGCTCCCAACTCGTAAGATTTTGTATTTTGTGGTTTTAAGTTAGGGTCATACACCTTATAATATGGAATATAAGCCATTGCTCCATTAATTGGATAAACAATCGGATTTCCCATATAAAAACCACCACCATAAGATGGAGTATAGTAATAGCTTTGAGTGTAATCACCAGCCATACCAACTTCCGCATAAGAAGCACGTATCTTACCGAAGGTTAATATGTTATTCTTCAGGGGAGCCAGTTCTGTGAAAATGAATCCCAATGACACCGAAGGATAAGTGAAAGAACGATTGTCACGTGGCATACTTGAAACGATATCATTACGTATACTTCCGCTTAGATAAAGCATGTTTTTCCATGCTACTGACAAGTTTGCGAAATTACCAACAGTTCGTTTCTTGTTGTATAGGCTCTCATTGGAGAATACAGAAGCATTATTCAGATGATTCCAGCCCGGGAAATTGAAGTTCATGCTATATGCATATTCATATTTTGTCTTTTTATCAACAAACTCATTACCAATCAAAGCGTCCAACGTCCATTCTTCGTTAATGTTCCATGTATAGGCAGCAGTTAACAGTGAATTTAGCTCATTAACGGTGTAATGGTATTCTGAATCTTCACCTGTAGGCGCCCAAGTACTTCCATATCCGTAGATTTCAGAATAATTGGTAGTATAAGCGTCATCACCAATCTGGTATTTAATATCCAGTTTGTGGTTGTCAGTTCCAAATTTAGTGGTGTATTTCACGAAAGCATTTCCGAAGAAACGTTGTGAACGTTCAGAGAACTGGTTATTGTCAACTGCCCAATATGCATCGTCGATCCAGCTGTCTCGATATGTATTTTGTGTGTAAGGGTCGCCTTCTATGTGAGAAGGAATACCGGCCATATTATAGCTGACGGGTGCATTATAGATCGTAGCAACCACACTGGTGTTGGCTGTAGACTGTTTGGAGATTTTTGAAGTCACAAAGTTTCCATTAAATCCGGTAGTCCAGTTAGGATGGAGTTGTGCTTCGGCGGACATTTTCACGTTATATCTATCCATACCGGTTGATGGAACGATACCATTACTGGTGGTGTTACCCAAAGAAAAGGAGTAGTTACCTTTGTCGAATCTCTGGGCTACATTGACGTTATTGCTCCAAGATACACCTGTTTCAAAAAAGTCCTTCATGTTGTTATATGCTTGTGGAGTAGCCCACGGATTCATGCCGGCAGCTGCAAGTTGAGGAACATAGTATTTTCCGGACTGTTTACCATATTGGCTGGTGTAACTGTTGTCTGTATTTCCTCCGTAGGTAGGGTCGTTAGCTAATTCGGAAATCTTAGGACCCCATGCGAAAGGAGATGACGGATCGAAAGTACCGCCTGAACCTTGTGCATATTCTTGTTGCAGTTCCGGAAGAGTTGAAATCTTATCAAAGGAAAGGTTAGTACTGAAAGTAATAGTCGGTTTTCCTTTATCTGCTCCTTTACCACTTTTGGTGGTGATAACGATAACACCATTGGAAGCTCTCATACCATACAAAGCAGAAGCGGCTTGTCCCTTTAATATATTGATACTTTCTATATCATTAGGGTCAATGTCGACAGCACGGTTAGCATAGTCCGTTCCATACGCTCCATCGGTAAGAGAAGTACTCACATCTGCGGTAGAAGCGATAGGCATACCATCAATTACATACAATGGAGTATTGTCTCCAGTGAAAGAACGAGAACCGCGAATCGTGATCTTTGAAGAAGCACCCGGCATACCTGATGATGGGGTGATGTCAATACCTGATACTTTTCCTTGTAAGGCTCCCGCTAAATCTGTATTAGCAGCACGTGTCAACGCATCCGATTTGACATCTTGTACGGCATATCCCAATGCTTTCTTTTCGCGTGAAATACCCATAGCGGTAACTACTACTTCGTCTAGCTTTTGGGCGTCAGCCTTTAATACAACTCTCAAATTTGGCTTAATAACTACTTCTTGTGTTTGCATTCCGATATACGAAATCTGCAAAGTCTTTGCAGAACTAAATATTTTGTATATTATTGATTATCAATGATGTAATATCTAATATTTAGGCGTGGAGAGCTTTTTCTTTTCTTAATTAATGATACATATATGCTTAATTATTAGCTAATTAAATAAATTCGTTATTATTGCCAGTCTATATATGTAATACTTAATCTCTACCCAAAATGGACTTAATTATCTGATAATAAGCGTGATATTTATTTAGTAAGAGAATACTATATGAAGAAAATTGCAACAAACTAATTCTGACTAATATTCAAATGTTGATTATTAGTCAAGGTAAATATGACATTCATTGAAATTTTGCAAGCGAATTATTGTTTCTTACGTAAAACTACTTATGTATATATTTATAAATAATAAGACCTGCAATTTTAGAATTAATCGAAATTGCAGGTCTCATCTATTTATTTAAAACTTATCCTTATATGGAGGCAATATTAAAAAATGTTTTATCGAGGTAAATTATTACTCCATCCCTCTGTTTGTATAACTCCAAAACCTGAATTGACTTCAAAAGAAGGTATTGGGTACACAAATTTTGCGATGTTGAAATTAGTGTACGATCCATCTGCTACACTAATAATTTTACCTAATCTTCTTGCATCAAAGAAGCGATGTCCTTCTTGAACCAGTTCTAATTTTCTTTCTTTATCAATGGCATCAATAACCGTTTGATCCTCTGCTATTTCATTGTCATCCAAATCCGGATTTCTTTTGGAAGCTACTTCCAATAGCTTTTCTTTAGCTTTTCCATAATTAGGAGTTGACTGTTTTGCATATGCTTCTGCCTGTATTAAATACATTTCAGGCAGTCTGAAAACTGGCAAATTAGAAATCTGATTATTGGTTGTGATACCACGCATTTTTCCACCAGTCCACGTACCGCCAAGAAGCGCCAGCCGAATATCATTAGGTGAATATTCTGCTACTGTTGCGCTGTTAATAGACAAACCGTATTTATTCCATAAAGTATTCAGAGCATTAGCGGACAAATAATCATCTTCGGCTTTTGCTATAAAGAAAATGTCTTCTGTCGAAACAGCCAATGTCGTATACATATTCTTATAGTCTTCTTTGGTTGATACAACTGTACCACCACTTAGGGTTATTGCCTCTTGAGCCGCTGTAATAGCCCCTTCGTAATTTTTCATATAGAGTTTTACGCGAGCTTCAAGTGCAGCAACTGCAGCCGTATTCATATACTGTTTACCTACATTTTCAACACCTTCTTTAGCATAATATTCTTTAGCTTTCGTTATATCATCAAGAATCAGGCTATAATTTTGTTCTACACTGACTCTTGACACCTGTGAATAGGCAGGGACGGGTTCAGTAACGTTTACGATACCTAATGTCGTTTTGTTGGCTTCCGAATATGGCAAACCAAACATGTTAGTCAAATAGAAAGAGCAGAGGGCTTTAATTGCATAGGCTTGAGCGATGCATCCTTCCACTTCTGCCAGATCCCCCTTTGTTACTTCTTTAAATGAAGCACCTTCTTTAATGATACGTGCACAACGGTCGATAGCCCAATATCCGTATGCCCATATTTCTTCTATGTATGAATTAGTATCCAGTATCTGATAGCGGAAGATGTCATAGAAATGAGACGTTGCAACGGAATGTGAAGTGATATCCGTTGGCGCATCTCCAATTGCTAATACATCACGTCCCAGAAAACGATATGAACCTAATGTGTAATATACACCATTTAGAGCGTTCTGAAAATCTTGGGTAGTAACCAAGGCTTCTTCTGTCGGAACAGAAGTTGATGGCGTTTCTGTCAAGAAGTCATCGCATGCGGTGAATGAAATTGCCATCCAACCGGTTAATAAAGCAAATAATATTTTCTTCATTGTCATAAATTTCTAAAGTTATTTTTTTAGAAGCTAAGATTAAGACCGAACATGATATTTCTAGGTACAGGATATGCCCAAGACTGCATACCGGTAGATCTGGTTTGTGGATCAAATCCTATAAAATCTTTAGCAGTGATAGTGAACAAATTGTCAGCAGAGATATAAACTCTTAAATTGTCAATAGCCACCTTATTCATAAGGTTCTTCGGAAGAGTATATCCTAAAACCATGGATTTCATTCTTAAATAAGAACCATTCATTAAGAAACGGCTGGAATTAGTTTCTGCTCCCGAGTTGTCTCCAGCTACAAATTTGGGTACGTCGGTTATATCTCCCGGCTTTTGCCAGCGGTTGTCATAAACGTAGTTAGATACCGGGCCTAAGAAATAATGTCCAACCTGCATATCAAATGCAAATCCGGAGTTATATACTTTATTTCCCAAGGTGAAACTGGTATCAAAAGAGAAGTCAAAACCTTTGTATTTGAAATTCATTCCAAAGCCACCATAAAATTTAGGATCGGCAGAACCTACAATTCGCTGACCGGCCTCATTTACATTTTTTGTTTTCTCATCCCCTTCTTGTCCTTTATACCACATTGCTTCTCCTGTTTCAGGATCCACTCCTGCATATTCCGGCATATAGAACGTATTATACGCTTCACCAACTTTTCTGATAGTTAGAGTATTCTCAATTGGTTTTTCTGTAGCAAGTTTTATGATTTTATTTTTATTTGCCGTACCAGTGAAACGAACATCCCAACTGAAATCTTTATTTCTAAGTACGTTAGCGTTAATTAAGAATTCTATACCTTTGTTTTCCATCTCACCTACATTTTTCAGGATAGATCCGAATCCAGTTGTGTAAGAAAGTGGTACATCAAATATCATATCTTTTGTCCGTTGGTTATAATAGTCTACTTCGAGTGTCAGTCTTTCGAAGAAAACAGCATGGATACCGATATCGGCTTTCGCAACAGTCTCCCATTTAAGATCCGGATTGGCTATTTGGTAAGGAATAGCTCCAGGTTTGCCATTATAAGAATATCCATAATTATACAATCCCATTGCTGCATAATAACCAATATCCTGGTTACCTACAGTTCCATAACTACCTCTGATAGTCAAATCTGTCAACCAATTTTTGGTATTTTCCATAAAGCTTTCGTTAGAGATTCGGTATTTTGCTCCTATAGACCAAAAAGGAGCCCATTTGTTGTTTACACCAAATCTTGACGAGCCGTCATAACGGAAACTGCCTGACAGATAATATTTATCATTCAAGTTATATTCTGCATTCATAAAGAATGAAGAAAGAGTGCTTGCTTTGGTTGAAGATCCCGCCCCTGTTGGCTTGGAAGCATTGTCCAATTCAAAAACAGCATCACTAGGATATCCACTGGCAGCTGCATAAATTGTTCTATAAGATATTTTCTGTGCTTCTTGTCCCAACAACACATTCAAATGATGCATGTCTTTGAAAGTGCGGTTGAAGTTTACGGTATTGGTAATGGTCAAGGTTGTTGCTCTTTCCTGGTTTCTTTGACCAAGCATACCACTACCGGAATATTGAGGATTATAAATTGAACTGTAAAAGAACTCGTCCAAGTCAATCAAGCTCAATCCTGCATTTGTCTTCCATGTTAAGCCATCAATAATATTATAAGTAAAATATGGATTCACAACCAATGTAATCTGCTTTTGATTGCGTTTATCACCTTTTTCTTTATCGTTAATAGCTACAGGATTATAATTAACATTTGTATTATATGTTCCGTCTTCATTGCGCACCTGTTCAAACGGACGGATGTCATATACTGCTACAATAGGATTAGTATATTGGCTTTCAGTCATAGTGTTGTTTATATCGGAGAGTGCTCCATTCACAGAAAGTCCATATCCTATCCGCCCGCTTTTTCCATCTAAACTAATACGTCCGCTATAGCGTTTCATTCCAGTTCCGATGACGATACCTGTGTTCTGAAAATATCCTCCACTAATATAATAGCGCAAATTTTCATTCCCACCTTGAGCACTGATATCATATTCTTGTGAAAAACCATTTTGCAGAATCTCCTTCAGCCAATCCACACTCTTGATATTTTGCGTCAAGTCCACATTATACCAATCCATAACATAGGCATTCAGCCATTCAGCAGAAGTCATGCCATCCTCACCGTCATATCCTGCATTTGTTAGTCCTTCGGTCCAGATCTCTTTGTATTTATCCAGATTTGTCGTACGATAATTATGATCTATCTTACCTACAAAACTAGTTCCGACTTTTGCATTCACATTAAAACGCGCTTTTCCCAGACTACCTTTTTTAGTAGTAACTACAATTACTCCATTCGCTGCACGAGCTCCATAAATAGCTGTAGCTGTAGCATCTTTCAAAACTGTGATGGACTCAATGTCGTTAGGATTGATATTAGCCATCGGACTTGCCGCCATATCCCCTGTCCCGGCTTTGTTATAAGCCCCCATTTTGTCTGTGTAAATGGCAATACCATCAATTACGTATAAAGGTTCAGTTCCAGAGTTCATTGAACCAACCCCACGAATAGTAGTAGAAGCATATGCACCAGGTTGTCCAGTCAAGCTATTTACTTGTAAACCAGCTACTGATCCTTCCAAAGACTTCATAAAGTTTGCATCTGTTTTTTTCATCAAGTCCTTATTATCCACCGTTTGGGCAGATCCCGTAAATGCCGCTTTTTTAGTTACCCCATATCCGGTTACCACAACCTCATCTATTAGCTGTGCATCAGATTTGAGAACCACTCGCAAATTGAGCTTTATCGCCACTTCCTGCGTCTGCATACCGATGTACGAAATCTGCAAAGTCTTTGCAGAACTTGGTACATTCGACAAATTAAAATTACCATCTACATCTGTGATTGTACCCAGAGTGGTACCTTTTACCAACACAGAAGCGCCAACAACTGGCTGCCCGTCTTCTTCAGAAATCACAACGCCTGTGACCTTTTGAGTCTGGGCAGTTACTAGGCCTATGCCCACAAAAAGGCATGCCAATAACAGCATTAATTTTCTTTTCATAAATTCTCTCTTAAAGTTTAACTTTA
>ENA-OPWX01001672-OPWX01001672.1-human-gut-metagenome-genome-assembly--contig:-NODE-1672-length-14266-cov-2.736190_pt1 | contig 14266 bp, 10 predicted proteins | sample MGYA00241514_ERZ502020 | MGnify/ENA primary metagenome ERZ502020 (study PRJEB25962, sample SAMEA2042105) | human gut metagenome | biome: human gut; feature: human-associated habitat; material: faeces... | reverse complement strand
CGAAAACGACCGTATCGCCGAGCTGATTTTCCTCGCCTGCCGCACGATCGGTCTTCGCATTCCGGAGGATCTCTGCCTCTGCGGCTTCGACGATACAAATGTCAGCCGAAGCCTCGGCATTACCTCCATTCATCAGGATTTTGCCGGAATCGGACGCGAAGTCGGACGGATTCTGCTTGCCGCCCTCAAAAATCCCGCCGCCGAGACGGAAAAAATCATTCTTCCGGTAACGATCGTTCCGCGCGCATCGTCGCAAAAAAATCTGTCTTCTATTTCCGAACATGATTGAAAAATCTTTTTTATCATGCTCGAAAACCGCAATAGCCTCATATGTTTCCGACCTGTGAGGCTATTGTCTATTTTGTTTTGTATTCCCATTTGACACATACTCTTTTTCCGTAATGTGCCATTCCAATATAACAAATTTTCCCTGCCATCTCTGCCTGTGTAAGACCCTCCTGTTTCCGAAGCAAGGTCAGATACTCACCCTTCCACCCCTGCCAGAAATTCCCGGATCTGTTCCGGTGACAGCAGTGCATAAATGCTTTTGTGAAATGTTGCCGCCACTTCGAGTTCGCCGTAGTAACCGGTGCGCACATCGCAGTTTCCGTTGAATGCTTTGTTCAGCGCAGCATTCAGTAAAGCTCCCTCCGGACTGTCCATGAAATCTTTCAGCATGCGGCAGCAGGTGTGCGTGTTTTCATAATAGCGGCGGTATGCCGGGTGGAACTCGCGCATCCAGCCGCTGACAGAGACGCAGAAAACGGCGATCGGATGGATGAGCGGCTGGTAGAGGAGACTCCATTTTTCCTGCTGTACCGGGTCAGAGGCAAACGCAAGGAGAGAAGTTTTCAATTCTTCCACAAACGTCGGATAATCCGCCCCCGTGAGAGCAATGATTTTCTGGTTCCGCAGATACTGGTTAATATTCGTCGCATCAATCCGCTCCGGGGAAATAGACTGCAGATAACGGGACATCATTTTCAGATCTGTCCGCGCATGTTCCATGGTCTGCTGCATGATTTTCTGCCACAGAAACTGCTGATACTCCGTGACCGGCGTGTCCAGATAAGCCATCCAGAGATACTGCGCCAGCAGCCTGGCATCTCTCGATTCCATCTGAAACTGCGGCGGCTCATCGGGGCTGAAATTCGTGTCTTCCAGCATTCCCGCAAGCTGGTCGAGCGACTGACAGACCGGGAGCTGGCCGCTTAAGCGGTCCATCTCGCTGATCGTTTTCTGTATCGTAAGCATCTGCGTCTGCAGCTCATTCATCTGCTTATGAAGATAAAACGGCGTTGTTCGCGGCTTACGCAGAATTGCACGGATATCCGCAAGAGAAAGCCCCGCCTCCCGCAGCTTTCGGATAATAAAAAGCTTCTGTACATCCTCCTCTGTAAAATCATGGTACCCATTGCCCTCATTCACCGGGGGGATAATTAATTTCTGATCGATATAATAATGGATCGTCCGTCTGTACAGTCCCGTTTTTCCCATTACTTCCTGTATTCTCATGAATTCACACCTTGTACATCATTTTCCCTTTTTTGTCAGTTTCCCTCATCTTTTCCGGAGCATCGAACGTCTTCCAAAGCGAACCCTATCATCTGCCGCGCCGTCTTTTTTGCTCCCGGCACATTCAGAAAACATTTCCCAAACAAGAACGTCGTAGCCCGCAAAACACCTTTTTCTGATACATTCTGCTCAAAGTGTACACCCACTGGACACTTTTTAGCTTTATTATAACTATTTATGGCAAAGAAATCCACACCGCAATTTCATCTACCCGCAAAAATCGTCGTTACAGTTTGCTGATCTCCGGCGCACTGTAACAACTCGTCTGATTTTAAGAAAAATTCACTGTTTTTTCCGGCAAAAAATATGGATTGACTGTCCACCAACGGAATCCCTTATGATAGAAATAAGAAAATGGATTGTGAGGTGGTTTTTATGTTACAGAATAAAATAGCAGTTGTTACCGGTGGAACCAGGGGAATCGGCTATGCCATTGTTCAAAAATTTTTACAGAACGGCGCGAAAGTTGTACTTTTTGGCTCCCGCGAGGAGACCGTTGTAAAAGCGGTTACTTCCCTGAAAGAAGAAAACCCGGACTGGGACGTTTCCGGCGCATAGCCAAAGCTGACCGATGCGGCCGCCATGGCAGATGAGATTGCTAAAATCAAGGAAAAATACGGAAGAATTGATATCCTCGTAAACAATGCCGGCGTTTCCGACAGCACACCGCTCGACAAATACACCGCAGAACATTTCGCCAACGTAATGGATCTGAATGTGAACGCCATGATGAACGGAATCCTGCCGGCCACTGCTATCATGAAAGAGCAGGGCGGCGGATGTATTCTGAACACCAGCTCTATGGTCAGCATCTGTGGCCAGCCAGGCGGCGTTGCCTATCCGTCCAGCAAATATGCTGTCAATGGTCTCACCTGGTCACTTGCAAGAGAACTCGGACCGTTTCACATCCGCGTGAACGCCGTTGCCCCCGGTATCACCAGAACTGATATGGTTGCAGCACTTCCGAAGGAAATGATCGATCCTCTGATCAGCCACATCCCGCTTCGAAGAATCGGCGAGGCAGAAGATATCGCAAATGCATTTCTCTTCCTGGCAAGCGACATGGCTTCCTATATAACGGGTGAAATTCTTTCCGTGGACGGAGCGATGAGAACCTGATTTGCATGCTTTCATAGTAAGAAAAAATCCTGTCCGGTTTTGTATCGGACAGGATTTTTTCAGAAGAACAGCATCACCATTCCCAGCACGCACAGCAGGATTCCGGTTACGCGATTCAGCATTTTTACGTTTGCGCTGTTCGCCCATTTTGCTCCAAGCTGCGCGAACACCAGTGTGCTGATCACGCAAGCAATCATAATCGGAAAATTCGGTTTTCCGCCGATATAGAAATGTGAAACAGCTCCGGTCAGCGCAGTAAAGGTCATGATAAAGACGCTCGTTCCAACCGCCGTTTTTAACTCATAGCCAAGCACACTTGTAAGCACCAGAAGCAGCATCATACCGCCGCCGGCACCGACAAAACCGCAGATAAAGCCAATTAACACGCCGCAAAGAATGGACTGCCGGATTTTCTGTTCCTCGGATTTGTTTGCCTGCACTTCCTTCGTTGTCATGATCGGGCGAATAATAAATTTGAGTCCGACAAGCAGTGTCATACCTTTTGAAAATCCGCCCATTGTTCCGTTTGGCACAAGGGAGGAAACGAAGCTTCCGACCAGTGTAAAAATCAATACGGAGATCAACATAATCACGCCATGGCGAATGTCGATATTTTTGTTTTTCTTGTATGTCCACGCACTGACCCCCGACGCGAGGACATCCGATGCAAGTGCTATCCCGATCGCCTGGTACGCCGGCATATGCAGAAATGTGATCAGCATAGGCGAAACGACCGCCGCCGCAGAAAGTCCCGCAAGACCCGTTCCAAGGCCGGCACCGAGGCCGGCCACAATACATACGATTAATTCTGTAATAGTCATGAAATTCCTTCTTTCTCCATTCTTTCTCCATTCTATTTCCCGATTACATTTTTCCGGATCAGCTCACAGAGCCGCAAAAATTCTTTTTTATCTTCCTCTGAAATTCCGCAAAACAGAGATTCTCCAAATTCCTTCTGACATTTCTGTCCGTAACAAACGCACTCTGCCGCAGCCGGTTCCAGCTTCAAATGCACTTTCTTCCGGTCTGCCATATCGCCCTCTTTTCGCAGGTAGCCTTTTTCACACAACCCGTTTACGGCCAGCGAAACGTGTGATTTCTGCATTTTCCGCACACGTACAATATCTGTTGCAAGATCAAACTGACTGTTATTTGCAAGAAACAGCAAAATATCTACTTCTGCGGCAGACAAATGATAACGCATCATCACCTTTTTGCGGTACTGTGCATATTCCCGTTCTACTTCCACGGCAAACTGCCACTGCTCATCAAACATGCTTCCACCTTCCTCTTGTTCTAATTTGAACTTCTTGTATTTTAGTTCTAATTTGAACATTTGTCAACCCACAAAAATGGATATCCAGCGATAGAGTTTCCCCTGTAAAGTAAGCGCCAAGTATTCCTGCGGATTTTCAAATCCTTAGATTTCCCCTATAATTGCAGCTGATAGATACTTAGATTATTTCACTACAATTATGGAGGATAGGTTATGGCAGGTACTCGCAAGACCCGCGTTCCGATGGTGGAACAGATCAGACTTATCAATGAATGCCGTCAGAGCGGCATGACAGATGCTGACTGGTGTCGTGAAAACGACATTGCAGTAAGCACCTTTTACAACTGGGTCAGCCGTTGCCGGAAAACAGCAGCGGATCAGATCCCAGCGGCGAATTATGGTCATCTTGAGGTTCCACGCCCGAAACAGGACGTGGTTCCCATTGACATTGTTCCGGAACAGCATACCGCATCGCAGATGCTAAATTCGAACCTTGACAATCCACATACGATTGAAGTTTCTATGAAGGATATCACAGTCCGCATCAGCAATGATGCGGATCCTGTTCTGCTCACCAGGACTTTTCGCATGCTTCAGGAGTTTTCATGTTAGGTGATGTTTCCGGACTTGAGAAGATCTACATTGTCTGTGGCTACACGGATATGAGGAAATCTATTGACGGACTCTGCACCGTTATCGAAGACCAGCTTAAGATGGATCCGTCGTCCAGTGCTCTCTTCCTTTTCTGTGGAAGAAGACGGGACAGGATCAAAGCCTTGTTCCGCGAACCGGATGGCTTCGTTCTGATCTATAAGCGATTGTCTGTCCGCGGCGGTTATCAATGGCCCAGAAAGCAGTCAGAGGTCCGGAATCTTTCCTGGCGGGAGTTTGACTGGCTGATGTCCGGAATTGATATTGACCAGCCAAAAGCCCTCAAAGCAGAATAAAAAGCTCGTGGATCCTGGCAGAAATCCTGCATAGAAAAATCCGGAAATCCCTTGTAAATCCGGCATTTTTCAGGCGTTGTTTTCCTTTAGTAAAAGCCCCATTTCTGGTATAATAAAGGAATCAAATCCGAGGAGAGAAACGATGGCTTCCAGTGCAAAAGATATCCAGCTTCGAGAGCTGAAAGATACCGTATCACAACTGAAAACAATGATAGCGGAGCAGACGGAACTGATCAAAGCTCTCCGTCTTATTATTGACGAAAAAACCAGTCATGAGAAAGCTCTTCAGGAACAGGTAGATTATCTGACAAAAAAACTCTTTGGTCCCTCCAGCGAGAGAAGATCTGATGATATTCCGGGACAGCAGAATCTCTTTGATGAAGCAGAAGTGGAACAGGATCCATCCCTGTTGGAAGGCGAAACGGTAATCCGGGAGCATACCCGTAAAAAGAAGGCAACACATGAGGAACTCTTCAAAGGCCTGAAAGTTGAAAAAGTAGTGGTCCCACTTCCGGAAGAGGATCAGATCTGTCCGGTATGTGGTACGCAGATGGTCCTGATCGGCGAGGAATATGTCCGCCGGGAACTGGAATTCATTCCTGCCACCTGTAAAGTGATCGAATACTACAGCCAGAGCCATGGATGCCCCTCCTGCAAGGAAGGACTCGGCGATACAGAAAAGCCTGTGATCGTAAAGTCTCAGGTTCCGCCAGCTCTGCTTGGAAAAGGACCTGCATCAGCAGCTGCAGCTGCATGGACTATGTACCAGAAGTATGCCAACGGGCTTCCACTTTACCGGCAGGAAAAGGACTGGAAGCAGTATGGGGTGCAGATCAGCCGGACGACCCTTGCAAACTGGATCATCTACTGTTCAAAGAACTATTTTCAGCCAATGTACGATTACTTTCATCGGGAGCTGCTGAAACGTAGTTTTGTGATGGCAGATGAGACGCGGGTCCAGGTATTGAAAGAGGAAGGACGCAGGGCACAGACCCAGTCATTCATGTGGCTGTTCCGAAGCGGTGAGGACGGATTTGCGGAGATCATCCTGTATGGCTATTCCCCGACCAGGAGCGGCAGCCATGCAAAGGAGTTTCTGGAAGGCTACAGCGGATATCTGGAAACGGACGGCTATCAGGGTTATAACAGTCTGCCCGGGATCAGGCGCTGCTCCTGTTGGGCACATATCCGCCGATACTTTATCGACGCTGTTCCCAAAGGGAAGCAGTATGACTACAGCCAGCCTGCAGTACAGGGAGTCCAGTACTGCAATCGGTTGTTTGCCATGGAAGACTCCATTAACAAAAAGTATCCCGGTAATTATGAAAAGCGGAAACAACTGCGTCTCGAGAAGGAAAAACCTGTTCTGGAGGCTTTCTGGTCGTGGCTTGACCAGCAAAAGCCCGTCCGGAATACCCGGCTGGATAAAGCCGTGAATTATGTTCTCAACAGGCGTGATATAGCGGAAACCTATCTGGAAGACGGGCGGTGTAGCTTTACCAATAATCTCAGTGAGAATGCGATCCGTCCGTTCGCAGTGGGGCGAAAAAACTGGCTGTTCAGCAGTTCCGTGGACGGAGCGAATGCCAGCGCAGTAGTCTACACAATGGTTGAGATGGCCAAAGCACATGGGATGAACATCTACGGATATCTTAAATTTCTGCTGGAGAACCGACCGGGTAAAAATATGACCGATGAACAGCTGGCGGAACTGGCACCTTGGAGTGAAAAACTGAGAGTATGAAACTTTTTCTGTAAAATAGTGTTTAAAAGGTTCTTCTATGATAAAATAAATATCATTAGGAGGGCCTTTTATTATGGCAAGACAAAAGAAACCTGTACATCGAGTACAAATGACAGAAGGAAAAAGAAACATTATCCACCAGCTTCTTGAAGAGTATGATATTCAGTCCGCAGAAGATATCAAGGACGCCCTGAAAGATCTTTTAGGCGGCACCATTAAGGAGATGATGGAAGCGGAAATGGATGATCATCTCGGCTATGAAAAATCAGAACGTTCTGATAATGATGACTATAGAAATGGCTATAAACGCAAACAGGTCAATAGCCGTTATGGTTCTATGGAAATCGAAGTGCCGCAGGATCGTAAATCAACTTTTGAGCCACAGGTAGTAAAAAAACGCCAGAAAGACATTTCTGATATTGATCAAAAGATTATCTCCATGTACGCAAAAGGTATGACTACACGACAGATCTCCGAAACTATCGAAGATATTTATGGTTTTGAAACATCCGAAAGTTTCATTTCTGATGTTACAGACAAGATCCTTCCACAGATCGAGGACTGGCAGAACCGACCATTAGATGAGGTATATCCGATCCTGTATATTGATGCGATCCATTATTCTGTGCGGGATAATGGAGTGATCCGTAAGCTTGCCGCTTACGTCATTCTGGGAATCAATACAGAAGGAAAGAAGGAAGTCCTGACGATCAGTATCGGAGACAATGAAAGTGCAAAATACTGGCTGTCGGTTATGAATGAGCTGAAAAACCGGGGTGTAAAAGATGTATTGATCATCTGTGCTGATGGCCTGACAGGAATCAAAGAAGCTATTGCTGCCGCCTTTCCCAAAACAGAGTATCAGCGTTGTATCGTGCACCAGGTAAGGAACACTTTGAAATATGTCCCTGATAAAGACCGAAAAGCTTTCGCAACAGACCTGAAGACCATCTATCAGGCTGCAGATGAAAAGAAAGCACTGTCTGCTCTGGATCGGGTAACAGAAAAATGGACTCCCAAATATCCGAATTCCATGAAACGCTGGAAAGATAACTGGGATGCGATCTCCCCGATCTTCAAATTTTCAGCCACCGTCAGAAAGGTCATTTATACGACCAATGCGATCGAATCGCTGAATTCAACCTACCGTAAGCTGAACCGCCAGAGAAGCGTATTTCCAAGTGACACCGCACTTCTGAAAGCCCTGTATCTGGCCACATTTGAGGTAACAAAAAAATGGACGACAACCATCCGGAATTGGGCACAAGTTTACGGGGAACTGAGTATTATGTACGAGGGACGATTACCAGAATAATCCGTTTTGAGACATGTTAAGACGGGCGGAATATCCGCCTGCTCTTGACATGCAGATTTGCAACTGTTATATATAAAACAAGGGCGAAAAGCTCTATGAAAGAACTTTTCACCCTTTATTATCATAGAAGAATCTTATTTACAGACTTTTTCTCACAGTCTCGAAAAACTCCAATCTATCAAAAATCGCATGTGAATTATAGTGAATTACTCCAACTCGTAAAGGGCTGGAGTAATCTTGTATCTAACCGCATTATTATTTGGCGCTTACCCTGTAAAGTAAAATATGCTCCCTTCCTGGGAGACAAGTTTTTATTTGTCTACCCGGAAGGGAGCATATCAGCAAAAAATATTTGCTCATGTGACAGACCCGTCTTGCGTTTGAAAACAATATACCTTGCGGTACTCTACATTTTTCGCACAAATCAGTCATTGCTCAATGAAGGATTGTAGCAACACGTCCTGAACCTACAGTACGTCCACCTTCACGGTATCAGACTGGTGTATTGCGGTGTGCAAATGGTGATTTTTCGTGTGATTTGTATGGAAAAATCCGCATTTTCCACTGTGTCCGTGTGGTTTTGGGAGATTTTGTTATCATGGTGTTATCACAATATCTCTGTATTTATCTACATATCTGTATTTATACTATCTGAAAATGGTTTCAATTGTTGAGCATACATTGAACTAAACGATGTCAACGTTGCTCTCAATTGTTTAGCTGCATTTTGTGTGGCTTCCTTACTTTTTAAACCACTTACAATTGCCGGTTCAAGCGTAGAATGCCATGGCATCAAAACATCTAATATTGCTTTCCATTCTTCAACTAACTTATCAAAATTTTTATTATCTTTAAACACTAACCTCCAAGAATCTAAAATCTTTTTTCCAAGTAAGCTTTCCATACAAGTGCTTACTGCTGATATCAATAACATTTTAGAGCCACGCTTACTCAAAAAATTAAGTTCATCATCTTCTATATCCGTTCTTTGTTCTTTCTTATTTTTTAAGTTAATTTTAAATTCATCAATAGCTCTCCCCAATGAATATACGAAAATAATATGTTCTGCAGTTAATTGATCCGAAAAAATATTTGTGTATTCTTTATCCTCGTCCCATATCAATTTCTTTGAGTTATAAGCAGTTACACAATCTCCATGAAAAGCCAATAAAGTTTGTGCAACCAAATATGGATCAAAGACTTCTTTGTTTCTAACCCTTGTACTATCTCTTCTACCACCGCTATAATACAGTTGTGGATATTTTTCAAACTCTTTTCTAAGTCTTACTTGTTGTTTATCATTACTTCTTAAATCAGATGGCAAAATTTCATTTTGTTTATTGTTATTATTAATAATTTCTTCTATGATCTTAGGATCACTACATACAATAAAACGTATCGGCACAAGAAAATCTTCTTTTAAGCTTTCAACAGCTCCAATAGCTCCCGTTGATTGTGCTCCATTAATAATAGTTATTCCATGTACCTTTGTTATATTGTCATCATCTATTTCATAATCATTCACTAATGCTGTTAATCCATTGTTATATGCCCAAAAATTTTCTGGTTGCTCTTGCACTGTGTCCATAATTCCTAAATTAATTTTATTTTTTCTTTTTCCCGCCCCTAAATAGTTTCTTGGATTTCCAGAAAAAAGATCATCTTTATACATTAAGTAAAGTTTTCGTATCCAGCTACCTTTTACAGCTGTTACACAAGATTTCCACTTTCCTCCCTTGACTTCAAAGGCTTTTCCATTTCCTTCTACATCAATCTCTTCTTCAATTGTAATTCGTTTACTAGAGCTATTATACCAACGTTCAATCGTATCATTTCCAACTTCTAACGAAACTATTTTAACAGAATTATCTCCAGCCAAATTATTTACCAATTTTTGTGCTGCAATCTGAACAGTATTCAATTCCTCCTGAACTTCTGGATTATTTTTTTCATTCATATTATGAACATACCAAAAATAAACTGTGTTAATATCGCCATCTTTAATAGCTTCTTGTAACTCACTAACTGAATCTTTTATTCTATCTGGTATATCATTTATATCTCTCGTAAAAATCCATGATGCTGCCGTATTTAAATCACTTGCTTTATTTACCTTCGCCAAGTCTGTTTCCGTCGGATTTTTCTTCATATAAGCTTGCGCCACAACTGCAAATCCCGAATCTCTATCTATATAAATCAAATCACACTTTTTATCATCACTTCCATCTGTCAACGCTTCCGAAGCAACTGATATTATATCTTCAATGTCATATCTCAATTGTAACGCATACAATAACAATGAATTATCTCCATATAAATCGACCAAATCAGTTCGTCCTTTATAATTACTTATATAATTATACATTATCTACTCCTTATCTTATGCAAAATTATACTTTTTATCCTTCATTTACAATATCTTTACACATCCCTCACTAAACACTTTAGGAAAACATAATGGTATTATTTCATTTTGAAAAGCAACCACATATGCACGTATTATACCTTCGCCATATCTTTCATGCAATATAGTTTTTCCATCTGCATACAAACTAATTTCATCTGGAATCCCCACTAAATATGGAATTTTTTTATCTTTCACCTTTGCTTCGGGAAAATACACATCCATTGCAACCACTCGTCCTTCGCCATATATCAGATGACATATGTTTGCTCCTGGTGGCACTATCGGTAATTCTTTACTTTTACTTACTAATGGTCCTTTTTCCATTCTTTTTATTTTTTCATCAACTGTATTCCCTATATATGCCTTCCATCCCGGTGCATTCAAAATATCTCTTCTGGTTTCACATAGCAAAATCAATTCTCGTAGTTTTTCTGGATTAGCGTGACCTGTTCTAAACATCGCCATAAAATATTCCCGATACTGGGCTAATGTTAGTGGAACAATGTCCAATCTCTGCTTTAAATCTCCTCGTGCGTACCAAATTCCATGTCTAAATGTTTCCGCCGTATTGGTATCTATTTTCACAGCAATAAACATTCCATATACTGGCTTATTATATTTTAAGACAGCATCCGACACATGCCTTCTTACAGGTTCGCCCTCCATTGCTTCTTGGCGTGATGACGTAGACATCGTGACTTCCGTTAAGATTGTAAAGTCATTAAATTCGCAATATAGATCGCCTTTTCCTCCACCAGCGGCAGATACTGGAAGAAAATCAGAATCTAATTTAAATCCTCTTACCTCATAAGGTTTATTGACCATGTGATCAATAGCTAAAGAAGCTCTCCATAAAATCCACTCCAAATATGCCGGAGTCTCATCTTTTGGTACTTCAATAACATTATCATCATCGTATGTACGCTTTCCTCCACCTTTAATCAATAACTCCATATAATCTGCTATTTCCTGCCATTGATTACATTGTTCTTTCGCATACTGGATTTCATCTGTTTGAGATAAGATATTTTCTAAACGTCTTCTTGCAATATTGATTTCTGCTGCAGTATTCAATGGTAGATCATTAATGTTAAACAGAATTTGTCTACCCTTCATCTGCTTTATTAAATCATTTAATAAAGCCTTGGCGGTATCCATATTATCCGTTGGTAATTCTGCACCTTCGCATAATCTCTTGTACTGAATCATTATTGGTTCTTCATTTGATGTCGACTTTGCCAATTTTTCAGCCAAAATATGTTTAGCCGGGACAATAATCATTCCTCTTCCTTTTCGTTGTAAAATTCCTGAAATGCGTAAATATCGCATGTTCATGTCACTATATTCTTTAAAATTGTTAGCTTTTTTATTATAGTGCTTTCCACGTTCTTCAATTTCTTTTTTATCAAATTTACGTTTCGATGGTGCTTGTTTCCTACGTGCACGCAAATCTAAAATATTATTCACAACCTCTTCAACCGAATAACTCGGATTTGTTGTATGTCCCCATAATGCAAACTCTATTCTAGTAATCTCTGAACTTCCTGTTCTCCTCTCTAGCTCCAGCATGATTGCTAATATCCATCGCAATGGCGAAAAATAAGACTTTCCGTCTGGCATAGCAAATTGTTCAACACTTTGTGCTCTCAAATAACACTCCTGCACTGCTGGATATGTATCCGCCTTTAAAAAATTTCGTCCAAATGGTGTTATATCGTCCACTTTACCTAGTTTTTCTTGACTACCATCTTTCTTTTTCACTTGCGGATAAATAAATCCATTCTTTGAAAACATTAATCGCCATTTTCGAGCATGACTACCGGATGTATCTTTTCCATCTTCGTTTTGAATAATTCCCTGAGTATTTAAAAAATTCATAAAATCAATTTCATTTTCTTTTCGAAGATTCCCCACATATGGCGAATTAGCAAATGCTTTAAATCCTTCTTGTATTCTATTAGGATTTCTTAATCCAGTGTTCCCTACTTGCCAAATTTCTATTTTTTCTTCCATACATCTTCTCCGTTAAATCCAACAAATAAATATTCCTGTACCTTATTTCGATTTGTCTTAGCATGTTTCTGATTTCCAAAAGAATATGTATAATCTATTGGAACTACCTCTACATGTTCTTTATATTTAGACATAAGTGCAACCATTTCATCTTGTGTTGGTTGACTATTAGAAGAATAAGATACAATCAAAATACTGTCGGAAAACTTTTTAAACAACTTATCGAATGCATCTGCAGCACCTTTTCTAGTTGAAAACGGTGTCGGATATGACTTAAATTTCTTTGTTACTGTATTTTCCTGTATTTCGACACCTTTCCAATCTCGTGCTAAACCTTCGACAAAATGATATCTACGTACATATTCATTATCTGACAATGGAGAATAATACGGTGGATCAATATATACTAAATCAGGATGCTTAATTTTTACTTCCATTGCGTCGCCATGTTTAGATTTATTTTCACAACCGTTATCGAAAATTGCATTATTGATACTTTCCACCGCTTCCAAAAATTGCTGTTCTAAAGATTTCTGTAAATCTTTTCTTCCGTCATTATACCGATCTCCGGTGTATGTAAAAATTCCTCTTGGTCTTTTCTTTGTACAAGCTCTAATCAATGCTGTCATTGCAATTGCTTTCTTATATTGATCTCTAATAGCAGCAATATTAGTCCGCAAAATATCTATTAACCTATTTTCCTCATCTTTATAATATAAGCCTCGAAATGTCTCTTCTACAAAATGATCAGACTCTTTTTTTTCAATCAACAATTTTTTCGCCTCGTCCAATGGCAATACAACATTATTGTTTTCTACCATTGCCTTGGTAAAGGTTGCTGACATTGCCATATAGTCATTGCTAATTACAGTCTTTCCCTGCGCTTTAAACATGTAACCGACAATGCCAGATCCAGAAAACAGATCCACTACTGAGTCAAAATTGAACTGTGAAGCAACCGCCCAAATTTGAGGCAATAATTTACTTTTAGAGCCCATATATCTAGTTGCTGGATATTTCATTACCTGTTCAGGTAAAGGTTTCGGAACTATTTTTAACATAGTTTTTTGTTTTGGCAAAATATCTACTATAATATCCTCGCCTTTTCTTTTACTTCCGTTACAAGAAATATACCTTTTGGTTTGGATAACCTCAATCTTATAATCCGCGTATAGCTCATGAACCAATGGATGATTAGAATTGGTCAATATTACATGGCAACCTAATTCCTGTAATCTTTTGACCTCTTTCGCTAATTCTACATGATCTTCTTCGTAAAATTGCTCTTTTGTATATCTCTTAAAATCCGAATATTCTGAAATCGGCAAGTACGGGGGATCTAAAAAGATAAAATCTCCCGGTTCTGCATATTCTTTCAATACTGACAAATAATCTCCACATGTTATAGTTGCTTTTTTCAGCACATCTGATGCAGCGAATAAAGCTTCTTCATCGCAAAAGTTTGGAGCTTTATATTTACCAAACGGAACATTAAACTGTCCCTTCTTATTGACGCGATATAAACCATTAAAACATGTTTTATTCAAATAAATCGTTCTCGCTGCTGCTTCTTCTTTTTTCAATTTGAACCAATCTAACGAACGTACTTCATAAAAATCTTCTTTAGTATTTTTGTATTTCTTTAGATATGAAATAACAGCCTCTACATTATCAGCGACTTGTCGATACATGTTAATCAATTCCGGATTACTATCTGCGATTATTGCTTTATCCGGACTTAATGCAAAAAACAGTGCACCACCACCAATAAATGGCTCTATATATTTTCCATATTTCTGAGGAATTTTAGGCATGATATCCCCTAACATCTGGGTCTTCCCACCGGCCCATTTCATAATAGGCTTTGCCT